>ERZ808258.5-NODE-5-length-313761-cov-9.636236_pt1 | contig 313761 bp, 382 predicted proteins | sample MGYA00521280_ERZ808258 | MGnify/ENA primary metagenome ERZ808258 (study PRJEB31516, sample SAMN03275585) | gut metagenome | biome: mammalia-associated habitat; material: feces | host: Papio cynocephalus | place: Kenya | collected 2012-07-19 ...
AAAGCGTTCCCTTTAAAAATCTTTTTAATGGAACGCCCCCCCCCCCCTACGACAACTTTTAATTGTTTACGGTTACCTTTATATATTGACATTAAAACCTCCTAGTTTTAAATGCAAAAATTATCAACTACAAAATCACAAAACTGATCATGCAGTTGTTAATCTAAAGTAACCTACCACTCCAGGTTTACCAGGCTTCTTATAAACTCCGTTTCCACCTTTTCCATAACCGTTATAAAGAGATGCACCGCCAGCATCATATCCGGAAATTGTCACACCGTCAGATTTAACAGTTGCGCTTAAATATTGAATATTTACGGTTAACTTTCCACCATATACAGCAGGGTTTCGTTTTGCTAAATCTTTTCCACCCTCACCACCGTCAGCATTTATTAAAACATTATTGTTAAGAATTAAAGTACTTGTGCCACCTTTAGTTCCAACCGTCCATGTATCATTTCCATTTGTACCACCAGAACCGGCCGCACCAACTGTAACCGTATAAACACCTTTTTCTAATAATGCAACACCAACAAACGCTGCTCCGCTTGCTCCAGCACCACCAATAAACCTATGACCCGATCCATATGTACCACCGCAAGCACCACCACCAGCACCTACAATAGCAATTTCATAGTTTTGCTTATGTTCTAACGTAAACGTATATGTACCAGCAACATTTTGTTCAAAAATCACTTGACCAGCTGGTAATCGATTATCATAAACCTTTACATCACCTTTATAGCAAAAGCCTACTTCTGCATTATTTTTATTAACAATAGTTACTTTTTGTTTCCCAACATATAAAGACATTTTAAAAACTTTCTTTATTCAGGAATAAAATAAAACACATTTGCATTCGGACTTGCTGGCAATGCGGATACTACCTGAAACTTATTATTAACATAATTTGTTGTAGCAATTCTAGTATCGTTTGCTTCAACCCCTGGTGTAGCAGCATATGTATAAACACCGCCATTACGATCAGCACGTGCTGTTAAACCGCCAACAATACGCGTACCATCTGATTTATAAGTTGATGCACATACTTTTACATTAACACTACCGTCAGTGTAATACATATGCTCAATAAACCCTTGATCAGCACCATTTTTACCACGCACTAAACCCAATAATGTTTGTTGCTTGCTTTCAGGATTTGTTGTTGTTCCTTCGTATGCTGTATTTTGAAACACCAATACAGGTCTTCCTTTTTTAATAAATGGATTCGCTGTAAAAGCTTTTGTACCATTAACAACCTCATCACCAACAGTATGCATTACATTTAGTGGAATCTGTTGACGCGTAACCAATGTTGTATCAAAAACAAACATATCTCTTGTATAGTTTTGAATTTCAGCATCGAAACCAGCACGAATATTGCTAAACACATCATAGTTTGACAACAATACTGAATCATTATATTCAACAGGAACATTTGTTAAAGTATCTGTTCCTGAATTACTATAATACTCATCATAACCAATTCCAGATATAATCTGCGGTCTTCCACTTGCTCTTGCATCATTCTTAATATAATATTTAATATAATAACGTGCTTTCGTTTTATCCGACAGATCTTCAATAAAACTTTTATCTACGCACAGCTTAAATGCAAATTTAGTAAACTCATTATACACTGATGCTGGATAAATCTTTGTTGTTGCATTGCGATCTGATTCACCCAAAATTGACGTCAAATCAATAAGAATCGTTGAATTATTCTTTTTAGGTTTCCAAACGAATTCATGTGCATTTGCGCTCAATTTCATCCAGTAATATGTTTTTCCATCAACTTCTGAATCTTCTACACCATTAATATCATAAATTGATTTGTTCAATTTTGTATCAATTTGACTTAATGCAGCAAAAACACTATTTACAGCAACTTCTTCACGCTTTAAACTTGGTACACCCATATAAAAATAAAGCATATGTTTAACAGCTGAAAAACCTATACTTCCATCAGTATTAAATTTTACATTATTCTGATATGATTCACCGTATACATTGTCTCCTTCACTGTTAGAAACAAGCATACCTTTCATTCTAGGAAGTCTGAAATAAGCTTGCTTTAAATCATCTGATTCATGCAAGAAATAAAACCAACCGTTACCTGTTGATTCATATTCAGTTGTAACAAGACGGCAAGCTTCTTGAGTTTCTACAATGATTCGTAAACCATCATACGTTTTGTAATGAACAATGCCATGGTCTTCACTCTTTTCAAGAATCTTTCTGAAAACCATTTCTTTCAATTCTTTTCCTGGAACATCTGTTATGATTTTTGTACCAGGATCGGCATTTGGATCATATACAGCCCCATCAATTTCGTAACCTTTTGAATTACAAAATTCGATTATTTTTTGTTTGGCTTCAATAGGATTCAACAACAATGAAACAACAGTGTTTTCAAATTGATTATCTGACCACTCAATAATCCATGTTGTTTGTTCAGACGCACCAACCTGATCTCCAATATTACCACCAGCAATTAATTTTCCAACAGGGTGTAATTGATTAACAAGATAATTATAGGCCCCTTGATAAATATCAGCTGACTTCATTGAAAACGAATTAGCTTCTGCCCAACCAGCAGACTCTAGTTTTCTGTCAGAAAAGATGTGTGTAAATAACGGTAGTGTCGCTAAACCAGTACCTTCAGATGAAACAACCTCAAAATCTTCTTTTAAAGCATTCCAAATGAAAACTGAATGATCACTATACTTTCCATCAATATACAACAAACCTTGATACGGTACAGTGTCATACATATAGTAGAAGTCATCATTTGCAAAAGTATGAATTTTTCCATCTTCTTCAGAAAAGAAAAGGTCGCCATTTTGGTATTTTGAAATAGTCTCTACAACTTCACCATCAACAAGTTTAAATTGACCTGTCGCTGCCAAACAATAAAGTTCAAAACTGTCGCCAACAAAGCGATAAATTTCATCCCCATATTTTGCACATTTCTTTGTATCAGACAAATGAACATAACCATTACTTTTTAATGTATAATAATACACCTTTTTAGTATCAGCAGCACCATCTGATGTGAATAAAGGTTCAAGTTTATAATACTGATCAGTAGCAGCTGGCAATTTGTCATGAATTCTTAAATAACATGTTTTACCTGAAGCTTCACCTGAAAACATTCTAGAATAATTTGAAGGCGTTTGATAAAAATTTGTTATGCCTTCACGTTCCAACTGGCAATATCCAATTTTAGATTGACCACCAGAAATGACCAACATTAAAGGAACTTTTTTCAACAATTTTGATTGATTGATTGTTAATTTGCAACCATTTCTATTGTAATCTTTTCCTTCAGTACTATTTACAATGTTCGATGCAACTGTAATCCACCCTGATTTTGATGGTTGCATTAACGATACATTAATATCTGTTGAGCTATCTTTTGAACAAGAAAAATAAAGAGCATCAAGTTTGCTAAATGCAGCATCCCAACCAATGCACTGGCCCCATGCACCAGAAATTGTTGCTAACCCATCTACGACATTTATTCTTGCGCCATCATACATTGCTACCCATTCTGAATAGAATGTATCACCTTTACTAGCAACTTCATTTTCATTCCACGATACATCTGCAAACGCTGAATGTTTTTCTTTAAAATCACCATTCAGTAAAAGGTTTTTAATACCTTTGAAAACCTTTTCTTTAACTGCATTTGAACCGTCATCTTTCATCAAATGAAATTTATCAGTAAACACTGACAAGCTGACGTGATCTAGATTGTAATTACAAGCACCTAAAGTATCTAGCACTGATTGTTGTAATTCTTTATCACCACCAAAATCAATGTTTGATAAATTCTTTTGTGCAATACCGGCACTAGTTAAATTTTCAGGGTCTACGTTTGGCCCATCAATATTGTTCAGGTCACGTTGCAGTAAATATTTTCTGCTACCACCTTTGCCATATAATGTATCATCAGAAACGTTTGCCATATCAATAGAAGCTACACCAATTTGTGTCTTAACTTCCATTTTTAAAGCATCAACATTTTCAAATGTTTTATAAGCTACACCACCGCCAGTTAACTCAAAATCATCTGTAGGAATAACATCAAAAGTTTCTGTCTTTAAGTTTTGCAAATTTCTAAATGCTAAACCACCACCAGAAATATCGACCTCTTCACTACCTACATGTTCGCGAAAAGCATCACTATCCCATGAAACAGCTGAAAAAGGAACATTTGCTAAAGTATATTTAGCAACACCTTTATTCAACATAATCTGTAAAGGCACATTTGTTAAATCTTTATCCGCAATATATGCTTTTGTTAACTGCGCTTTTATTTGATCGGCAGATTTTCTAACTTGCTGAACAGAACCAGTTAAATCTAATTTATATTCAAAAATTGTATTTGTTAAACTATTATCAGCGATACCACGTTTCATAATATCGAACTGATTGACGTTCGTCATATCAGCACGTGACGCTTCGTAGTTGTTCATATTACCGTCACTAACTACAACCGATTTATTTGTTGTATTGACAGTAATTTCACCTTCAAGGCCTGTTGTAAAACCATCGAATTCAGCTGCTGTACCTCTACGTCGCTGTATTGCTTTTACGTCAGTATCACTCATGTTAAACCCTTAAACTAAAATATAATAGTAAAGAACAAAATTTCAAAAGACTATTTCTTTTGAACGGTTTCTTTTTTCTTTTCTGCAATTTCTTCAGAATATGTACGCCCATGTGAAATCATATCTAAATGACACTGTTTACATAAAGCAATATGCGACCGTGTAACTTTCCACCCACGTGCCTTCATAACTTCAAGAATGTCTCTTTTAGGGACCCATGAACCTGTAACACGTATTGGCTCTGAATATTCGCCACAAGCAGAACACTTAAAAGACACATATAGATCAGCCATTTAAACACCTATTAGAAAACTAAACGAACAACACAATTAACAAGCTTTTCTTCATTATTTAAATTGTCTTCTAAAGCTTTTCCTATAATTTTTGCATTTAAAATCTTTTTAGAAGATGCAATTGCGACACCTTCTTTATTGTCACCAATAACAGAAGAATAATAAATATAATCATGCTTTTTAACACAACCAACAACCTTAACAGGAACTTGACCTACTAATGCTACAGGGTAACAAAATTCATTGTTATTCAAGCTATTCAAAACAACACCAGGTTTCGTAGAAATTACTGCTTCTGCTTCTTCTTCACTTCTTGCAATAGTAATGTCCTTTTCACCACCAAACTTTACAAGAGTACCAGGTTCAAGCTTCATATCTGATTCATACATTTCCGCCAAATCAGCCCAATATGTATACGATGCTGCGCCACGAAATAAGCCAGCTTGAATATTTTTATTAAAATAAACAGTATTAGCATGTGGAAAGCCAGATACAGCAGATCCACCTGTAATTTTTACAACAGATAATTTATCTAAAGTATTCTGAATAAAGTGATTTTTAACATTTGCTGATTCAGAAACAACACTGTTTCCTGATTTTGTAGCATCAATTACTAAATATTCACCAGATGAATATGTATTGTTTTTGTTGCTATTAATTGCACTGTCAGACCAGCTAACAACACCAATAGCACGGTTATTCATATACAAGCTAGTAATATTTTTGTTGTTACTATTTTGTGCTACTACACCACCGGTAAAACTTCCTGTTGTGTTAGCCTTTAAACTAATAGTTGGATTTTTTGTAAATACCTGTAAACTATCACTAAAAGCAGCAGACCCATCAGCTGTAAACACCTTTTTGCCACTAATCGTTTCAGTTCCAACAAAATGAACAAATTTATTAGAAGCACCATCTTCAAATTCACTACGAAGCTTTTTCATATCAGCTTTAACGCAGTTTACATCAAATGAATTACTACCGGAAGCAGATGTTACCTGAACAAAATAATCTAGATCACCATTGCTATTAATTTTAAAAAATGCAATTTTGGCAGCTTTTACTTCATATGCTTGTGATACAGTTGTTTCATATACTAAACCAGTTAAAGTATTGAAAATAAAGTATACTTCTGAAGAAGTTTTTGGATGTTCAATTGTATTTAAATCTTTATCATTAACAGTTTTAACACAATCAGCAGGTACTGTAATTAGATAAAAACGTTCGTCTTCATCTTCTTTTCCGAACTCAACACCACTAACTGCTAAAGTAACATACTCACCAGCATTCGTAACAATATTAGATTCATAAGGTTTTTCTAACGAATATCTTTCATTTCGATAAAAACCATCTGATTCTAAACCATTTGTTAAAGCTACAACCCTATCTTTCTCCAAACAAACAAGATAAGTATTTCCAGTACGTTTATAATATGCAAAACGCTTAAACTCCGCATCAGTAACGGATGCATCAAGTTCAGGCGCTTCATATAAACCACCCATACCTAAACGAGTTGTACTTTCATTTTTAGGAAGTATATATGCAAAATCTTCTGAATTTTTATTTGTCTTAAATGCAATAGCAGACAATCCTGTTTTATCATAGTTGTTTACTATATATGCATTAAAATAATCATTTAAATAATCTGAATGTTCATTATCAACAGTAGGTAATGAATAATTTTCTGTAGGGGCTACTAAAACATTCTCAATTAATGCTGAATTTGAAATTCTAAAGTTCAGATAAAAAGAAACCATATTGCCAACAGTATTTGAACTATCAGCATACTTTACAAATTCTGACCCCAAACTTCCAACTGCGAATAGAAAAGGCGTATTTAATGCTTCGCCACGTTCATTGTATCCTTGCAAATACAAACCAATACTTCCGCAAATCATACCGGAACTTGAAGTTCCACCAATAGAAGTATCTAGTGATACACGAAACTGTACAGTATTTGAATCTAACTGTACTTTTCTAACCATCGAGTTTATATTTTCTTGCTTTGAAATTGTATAGACAACATTGGCGGCTTCCATACTCTTCCAAGTCATTGCTTCTGTCATATCTAAATTAGCACGTGAGCAAATTTCAATACGTGCTAATTTAAAAATATAGGCATTAACAGTATTTTGTAATAAGGTAGATTCACCATCATTAGTTACAATTGAAGAATATGTATCCGCCATTTTATTAACCTAAAAACAAAAACCCACTTTAGTAAAGAACATACCAAGTGGGTTTAAGTTTGAATCCAAATTCGGAACATCAAGGAATCATATCAGCTGACAAATAATCATCATCTAAAACAGGACAATCTATCACATAAACATTTTTCGAAGTATCACTTGAAATTGTTACAACTTTTGATACAACTTTTGTGTTTTGCCATTCACCGCCAGCGATAATCTCCACTGTTTGACCTAACAGCCAAATATCATCATAGGTATTGGGCACTCCATTCAAATAAATCGGTTGTTTGTTGTCATTTATTCCATTTACTCTTGTTGTTACCTTTAAACGATACTTTCTTAAAGTCAAATCAAGATAATATGTTGAATCTACTAAAGCTTCTGTTCTAACTGTCTGGTTTTCAGTTGCTGCAATATATCTATCACCTACAGCAAACATAACCAAAGATTCACCATATTTTGAAACTATTGTTGAACCATCATCATATAAAATACCATTAACATTTACCTTGCATTCAGACGAAGGCGCGAAAACTGTCGTCTTTACGTCAACAAGTTTTAAGCTTAAAGTTTCTTCTATAGTTGCATTTTCATTGTTAAACATAGAAATGTCTAACACCAAATGTTTTGAATCTGATTTGCATCCCTTTTGTTCAGCATAAACATCTAAATCAACAGTATGGCCATCAACCATCTTAAATGGTAAAACAGTGCCAGAATCTACCTTTTTACCAGCAACATAGAGTGACAATTTATCAGACGTTCTTTTGTTTTCAGTTTCTACATTAATTTTTACAAAACAATCTTTTGTAAATTCTTTAAATTCAACAGGCAAACTATTTTCAGCAAAAGTTAAGTCCGTACTGATAGTATCACGATCATCTGTTTCTATAGTAACAGGAATTACAGTACCGTTTTCAGCAAACAATACATCACCTTGCTTAATGTCAAATATTTCTCCAGGTCTAATAAAATCAAGATTATTAACCAAAATTGCATATTTGGTTAACCCACCTTTATTTGTTGTATAGACCATATATTGCCAAATAACACCATTTTCGTCTTCAACAGGAACAATATACTTAAGCTTTTTAACATCTTCCAAGCGACCAATACTGCCATTTCTGACACGGTAAATATTTTCGGTCTGACTTTTATTCATAGATGTAACTTTTGACGTTGAATTCTTAAGTTCGACAGACAACATCCCTAATTCTTTAGTAGACCTAAAGAACAAGTTGCCTACATGCATTGACGCAGCAGCTACACCTAAATACAAGTCATTAAACTCAATAACATTGCAAATATTTTCTAAAACCCAAGGTGTTGATGCAAGCTCATAGAATTGATATCTAGCTTCAGCCTCAAAATCTTTTGCGTCAACCATTGAATTCGAGCTAACATTAAACCGGACATGATTTGTTGGGTAATAACCTTCAGGTGGATCAAAATTACGATAATACACCCATTCAGATTCTTTTGTTTGTGTAATCAAACCATAATCATATGCAACACGAGTTGTTAACGCATGCTGGAATGTCGAACATTTCAAAAAGGTATTATTATTGATTACTTCTTCGTCAATATTTTTATAATAAACGGAAATAAAATCACCTTTTCTTAAATTTTGTGAATGTTTTCCATCCCCGAAAATAACATACAAAAACACACCGTTACTTGTTTTTGCACGTCTAATTTCAGCAACACGATCCAAAGGACCATAATCTGATTTATTATTAACAAGCTTCCACTGAATACCATTAACAAACACAGCTAAAGAAGAAGTATCAATACTTTCAGGATTTGTAAACTTTTCAAATCTATAACCAGTTACAGGAATAACGTCTTCAACTGAAGTATCTTCTACCCACGTATCAACATAAACTTTTTTATAACCAATTTTATGTTCAGATTTATGTAGTTCAGTATATAATTTTTCATATGGCAAAAATTTATTCATCAACGGGAAATCTAAAGTTTCGTAACTAACAATCACTTTAGCACCTTTTGATAGCTTTACACCTTTTATACCATCACCAAACTGTAAATAATTTCTACCAGCCGTGTCTGTTGTCAACAATACAACATACGACTCTTCATTATATTTATCGAAACCATCAAAAATAACATCAAACCCATCACCGTCAACTTTTACGACCAATGAGATTGTATTTAACAAATCTTGATGTTTAAGATAAAACCTTTCTTCAGAACTTCCAGCAGCAATAAAATTATCAATATAAGATTTCCCAGCTTCAGAAGTTTTACCACCTCTTGAAAATTCACCGACAACTACAACATTTATTTCAATCCATGCTCCATCTTTGAATTGGTAATGTTTTAAATTACTTGAATCGTAATAAATTTCATTATTGAAATATGGAATAAAAATTTCTGAATTACCAGGTGTCCCATAAACCGTATAAACTGTATACCCATCTTTTGATTTAGTGTCTAATAAATGCACTAAATATTTTACAATACCGTTTTCTTCAACTCTGGTTGTTTCATAAACTTCATTCAAATCTGAAAAATAACGATCTATTCTTGACCAACCTGAAGCAATGTCATAAGTATAGTAATAATTGTAAACTATTAAATCTGTATTTTCTTCAGAAACAGAATCATATGCTGTAACACGCGTATATTGTTTTGTATATTTTGATTGTTCTGTTGTTCCAAAATATTGTTTCGGGCAAACCTGAACGATACCTAAAAAAGTATCAACTGACGTAACAATATATTCACTACGTACATAATCTTTATATGTATATGCTGAATCACCAACCATTGGGTTTGCGTTCAACAAAAACATTAAGTCATTTCCGTTTGAATATTCGTGACAAACATCTACTTCATATGTTTGTCTTTTTACTAATGAATAGTAAACACCATCCACCTTGCATAAAGGCCTTCCAGTCACATTTCTTGAAGGACTAACTGAATATGTTACGGAACCTATTGTTATTCGATTGTTTTTAGAATCAACCTTCTCAACAACACCTAAAACAACACTAGCATCTGCTATTTTATAAACAACCGAACCTACAACAGGGTTTGCTTCAAGCGTATATACAACCTGTAGTTTCTGATCTTTATTATAAAACGCATGAAATGTATTGCTAATTTTATTAATATCTTCTAAAGTGTCAGCTTTTGGTAACGTCAAAAAATCACCAATAAAAATACTTCTAAACCAAGCATCTTTAACCGCATATTTAATATCAGAATAACCAACAGAATCTTTTACAATTTCACCTGATTCATCTACAGTAAATTCATATTTATCTAGACCAGCAGCAAAATTATCATATACAAACCATTCATTATTAAATTTCCACAATGCATGATTTGTAGCAACTGGTTGAATTCCTGTATTTGTATAATAACCTTTAGGAATATAATTTAATGTTACGTTGTTAATATCTTTTTCTTCACTTGAACTATTAAAGAATGCTAGATAGTTATCACCAGATGCTTCTTTAATACTTAAGCGTTGTGATTTTTGTAACTCAACACGTCTATCTTTTACAAAATTTTCATTATCTATTACTTGATAAGTATAAGATAAACCTGTTTGTGTTTTTGCTTTTGAAATTGGGTCTGAAACAGGATCAGATGTCATTGCAAATACAAAATCATCAACAAACGAACATGTTCTGTACTCTTGCAATACAGTGATTGAAAAATCTTCTAAAGCTACATTTACCTTTGCTAAAGGTACTGAAACTGAAACTTCTAAATCGTCAACAAAATTGATTGAATTATATGTTTCATTATAATAATAACTAACATTTGTTTCAACAAAATCTTCTTGAACGCCTGTTGGAATATTCTCAACCAAATCAAGACTTTGAAAACCATGGTCGTCTTTAACTATTAAAAAATAATCTCCTGGACCATAATCTTCACTATTCAAATCTAATTTATCCGACGTTGAATTCCACTTCATTGAACCTTCAGTGCCGGTATAATGATTCGGATAAAAAGCTCTACTGCCGTAATTTAATGTTAATTTTGTACCATCAGTAACTATTTTAAATGGCTGCTTTAAATCTAAACAATCACCATAATCATCCGTTGAAACAGCAGTTGCTGCAATAAAACGATAGTCAATGAATTGTGCAAGCTGTTTTCTCTCATATGTTGCACCTAACTCATCAGGTGTAGCAAAATGTATGTAGTCATTAGTCCATAAAGCTTCATCAAGATTAATAACACGATCGTTAATATACCCCAAAAAGTTTATTGACTTCTTTGTTCCGCAACGTTTGTAAAAATTGATAACTTCACGAACAGCGCGTCTTTTGTTCAATTCAGAAACATTTGACATATCAAGACGCATGCCAAGCATGTCTAATGTTGGAATCAATAGATCGGGTTCAACTTCATTAACATTTCTAATATTTGTTAAACGTCGCAAACCATCTTGATAATAGTCAATGAAGAACATTTGAAATGTTCCCAAAATTTCCGGAAACGCCACAGTACTCCGTGTTCTACCATCAAGGTATGAAACTATATTTTTTGAATATGCTGGTGAAATATACCATTCGGATGAATCGAACTCTTTTCGACCAAAATCGGAAATAATCTTAACCGCAACATAAGATTTTTCCATATTTGTATCTTGAATTTCAGCTTCACCTGTATATGACACACCATTGTAAATACAAGAAGCATGCAACCTGCTACCATTGGTTACACCTGTAATATTTGACCATGGAACACCATTAGCAATCACTTCGCCAGTATTGCCAATAGAATATTCAAACAACTGTGCTACACCAGCACCTTCTACCGTAGAATAACTTAAATAATTACCTAAAAGATCAGGCCCTTGAAATCTTGTTTGGCCTGTTTTTGGTGCATATTCAAAATGCTCAAAATCTTCAGAAAAATAAAATATAGAAACTTTATCTGCTTCATTCAAATTTCTTTTAATGACTAAAGCACCTTGAGTGTTGCTGTTTCCAGTTGTAAATTCTCCGCCAGGAAACGATAATTCACTATACGGAATAATTTTATCGTTAACTAAAACAATAGTCTTTCCTTTTGATAATTTTGGCGTAACTGCAGAATAAAAATTCTTTCCGTTTTGCGACATAACGATCGTTGCTTTATTAGATGTATATTCCATAAAGTAACTATTGAATCTTTCTTCTTTTGCTTCAGGGTCATTTGTTATAAACTTAACGACATCACCTTCTGACCATGATACATAATCTTTCAATTCAGATGTACCTGGTTTTCTTTCACCTTTAATATGAAATCTGATTGAATGATCTGTTGCCGTATAACATGTTGGTTTTACGTAACTTCCATTAAGAAATACTGCAACATTATTCGTTGTAATCTTAAAAGGCTTTAAATTTACATCACTACCTGCAATATACCCATCATTTCTTAATACATATTTTCTGACAATATAATATTTCGATAGTGCAAATAACGTTAACAGTTGGCCTTCAATTGTTAATGCATTTAATGTAAAAGACGTACCATCATTAAAATTACAAATAGAATCATCTTGCCAAACAGAATCTTTAAATAAAATAAAATCGAGTGTTTGACTTGTAATGTTCAGATTATATTCTGAAGTAACGTCCCAATTTAATGAATGCATATCAATTTCCTAATCTAGCAGCAGACTCGTATTCAATATTCAACTTTGACAAATACAAAATTTCATCAACATTGGCTTCTATATCGTCAACTGGCAAATTCTTTATACAATAAACAACACCTTCAACATTCATAATTGTTGAATATAATGTTGAAACCCTTAAGCTTTGACCAATACGTCCTTGCGTTACAGCAAACATACTGGTAATAGCTTCTTCAACATTTGATTTTAACGTTGATACATCAGTTGAATTGCTATAAATAACTTTAACGTCGATATCGACACGTTTCAGTTTCAAATCTTTATATTCAACTTCTGTCGTGAAATGATTAATTTTCTTTAAGAATGCATAATCTCGAAGCTTCTGATAATCAGATAACTTTTCACCAATTGTTGTAACATAAATTACTTCATCAGCAGCTGGAGCTGATTTAAATTTAACAATTGCATTACCATCTTCATAATTTACTAAAGACGATTTTGATTTTGTTATTAGTGCAATTTTTCCAATTTTAACAGATTGTTCATCAGATGCACCAAAACGATCGAGAATAATCAAACGATATAATTTGAACAAATTCTGTTTTTTGGATGTTACTGGTGCACCATCCTTAATATAAGTAAACGTCTTTTCGTTTGCTGAAGTATCAAGACCCACCCAATCAGACCATGCAGAGACACCAGGTTCAGACAAACTAACAGCTTCAGTTAAGTGTTCCCATCTCGTATCATGCATTAACTCTTTAAAGTCCCATGCAATGTTTTCATTACTAGATTCGAAGTTTTCAAGTGGTAAATCTACAAGGTCTGTCCCATCTTCACCACCTCGCCAACCTAAAACAATAATTTTAGATGGGAAACAACGATCTTCCGCCGTTGAAAATGACGATGAAAAGAATCTGATACCAGCAATTGAAATTGGGCTATCAAAAGAAAAATCGATAATAATTGGATGTGAAGATGTAGGCGCTTGCGAAGATTGATAATATGTATTTGCATTCGACATTGATTCATCTTCAACACTATCTTTCTGAATCAATACATTACTAATATCACGTTCAATAAACTTCACTGTAACAATCTTGACACCAACATTTTCCAATGTTTCGTATTCAACACCATCTTCAGTAAAAGTTTGGATTTCACCTTTTACATAAATTGATGAATCTTTATTAAATGCTTGGTCTTCAACAAACTCAACATCTGATAATGTCGTTCCGTCTTTATTCAAGAATTCGAAGACATAAAATTTCCCATCAAATTCTTTTTCTAATTTATTTCCACCTAACCAACAATGAGGTGTACCGGATTCGTCAAATTTGCAACTTAAGAATGTTTCAAAAGTTTTCGTAATCTGTAATGAACTATCCAATGAATCAGTAGCAGGATCATCCCATGAAACAGTAATTGTTGTATTTGAGAAATTACCACCTGAAGATGTTGCTACATCAAATTCAGTTGTAACAATTTCAGTCTTATCATAAACAATACTTGTTCCTGTAATATACTGAATTGACAATACTTTTAATCTTGCATTTGAAACAGTTTTTACAACACTTCCATTTTTTGCTGTAACAACAACACCAATTTCCGACGTTGAATAACCGAACTCTTGACCAACACCTTTAAACTCAACATCTGTCAAAATACGTTTATCATTATAATCAAAAGTAAAAGTATATGTTGTTTTGTCAATTTCTTTAGTAAATGTTCTTGTGCCTAATTTACAATGTTTTTCATTATTACTATCAATGACACATTTCATTCCTTGCTGAAAATCAATGTTCAGATTTGTGTCACCAATACTACCTTGCATATTGAACTGAACAGTACATGTTGTATCAGTAGATACTGTTTCACCTGACGCTGTATCATCATCTTCAACTGTTACAATCTTTCCTAAACTTTTCTGAATTGTATAATCAGAAGCTTCAGAAAACATATAACCCATACCATTATAATCACGGAACGTTTCCGTATCACTCTTAACTTCCACTGAACCAGGGAACATTACAATAGAAGAAACGTTCTTCGTAAACTCTTTTGTTACACCGTCACCGGTTGTAAATACAACAGTGTTTACAGAAAAATCGTTTGTAATCGCCGTATAATATACACGATTCATCATTGAATTGTCTGCATAACCTTCTTTTTTCGCTTGTTCATATTCTCCCCAAAAGTTACAATCCTTATAGTTGCAATTGTAAATCATTTGGCCAATATAATCCGAACGTTTTACAGCCCTGTTATTTGAAGCGAATAGACGAGGTGACACATATTTTAAGGAAGAAGCTGACAATCTGTTTGAACCATCTGTAGCAGCTCCAATTTTAGCTCCAGACACCTGTAAAATTTCAGGTGCTTCAATGTTTTCTGATAGCAAGTTATCATTTATTGACAAATCTTGTGCGCCTGTAAAATTACCAGCAGCACCGACTGTAGTTGCGTACAATATTTGAACAATTGATCCTGCTGGCGGCAATGCACCATAAATACCATTACCAAACTGAATATAGCATGTGCCGTCAACATTTGTTCTTAACAAAACAACTTGAACACTATCGGTTGAGTTTTCTTCACCAACAGTATAATCCATAATTGTTTCATAATCAGTTTTCCACTCAACACCATTTACTAAAACTGTAACATAACTGATATCGACAGTGAAACTATCACCAAACAGAAACTTTTCATTCATCGCACCAGTTGTTGTATATTCTTTTTGCTTAATTTCACCTTGATACAAAGTCGTTTCAATTTGCGTGTAACTACTTGGAAAAGTTAACGTTTCACGGTTGTAAAATGGCAAATTATTAATAGTAAAACTGGTATGCTGTGGAATTGTAAAAGCTGGTAAATTTGGTGTCGAAGTAAAAGGCTGTCGTTCAAGAATTACATCAACTTTTGAACCAGTGTTGCCACGAATAATAACTCCCAACATTTCAGCAATTGAAAATATTGAATATTCTGAAAAAGCTGTCTTTAAAAACGAATTTGTAATCGCTGTCTGTAAACGATACATTAACATTGCAGCATAACCGGACAAACATTCAACAAAAATGTTTGCTGTCGAACCAGGGTATAAAGACCTGAACGTATCAGAATCTTCTAATAGGATTTCAGTTAATGCTGCTTTAAAAGTATCATAGTCAATTACTAAATTATTCTTTAATTCCATTACGACACCTGCTCAAGTACAGCGCTTAACTTCAACGCTTGATTCGTGCTTTTTTCTATAACGTGCAATGTTACAATATAGCAATGATTGGCGTAATCTGCTTCAACATCTACATCATATGGTCCCATTTCAATACGAGGCTCTAATTCAGGGATATTCGTATACAAAACGGTTTTTATGCTAGAAACTGTCGTTTCGTTCATTGGTTCAAATAATAAAGGTTGTAACAAACTGCCAAAACCTCTATTAAAGAATCTTGACCCCATATCTGTATAAAGAAGGTTAAGCAAGGATTCTCTAATAGCCGCATAACCAGATACACAGGCAGGGCCCTGCTCCCCGCCTGTTACATAATTCAGATTAAAATCACGATATTGATTTTGAACTTCGCCAGCCATTTTTCACCGCCATCTTCATTTCATAAAGAACAAAAAACAAGAATAGTGAAAAATGAAACCAATTTGTTTTTTTATCAACCAGTGATTTCGCTTAACTCGAATTCATTTGTAATTAAACAATCAGTAGTTAGAATCAACCCTGCAACTGCTGCTGCATCTTGCAAAGCTGTTGTAACAACTTTTGTTGGATCTACAATACCAGATTGCAACAAATTCATAAATGTTTCTGTATATGCATTAAAACCGTAATTGATATCTTTCTTTTTTAGAATTTCAGAAATAACATCTTCTACTTCTAAACCAGCATTTTTAAGCAATTGCGTAATAGGTGCACGTAAAGATTTACGAACAATAGAAACACCCAAATTTACTTCTTCATTGTCAAATTTCAACTCTTTTAGCTTTACACTTGCACGCAATAATGCTGTACCACCGCCAGGCAACATTCCGCCTTTCATTGCAGCCCGAACGGCACATAATGCATCATCAGCTCTATCCATCTTCTCTTGAGCTGCAATTTCTGATGAACTGCCAATCTTAATTGTAGCAACCCCTGAAGACATTGCAGCAATCCTACTTTTTAAAATCTCATTCAAATGTAAATCATCAGATAATTCAATTGTATGTTGCATTTCAGCGCAAGCCTCTTTTATGGCTTCTGCTTGCGTGTCAACACCTCGAACAATAGTTGATACTTTATCTGAACGAACATGTGCTAAAACACCTAAATCTGCTTCAGAAATTGTTTCCAATAAACGTCCTTGACTTTCAATGATTGGCGTTGCACCTGACATTAAAGCCAAATCTTCCAAAACTTCTTCTTTTCTGCTACCAACAAAAGGATTTTTAACACATAAAATTTGTGTGCCACGCGCTTTATTAGCAATCAACATCTGTAGTACACTATCAGACACGTCGTCGCAAACAATCATTAAAGGACATTTATTTGTATTACAATATGACAACAATTTAATAATGTAATTTATTGAATTGATTTTTCTATCAACAAGCAACAATCTTGCATTATCAAGTTCGCAACAAGAATTCACACTATCATTAATAAATGCTTTAGATAAAAAGCCTTTTTCTAAACGCATTCCTTTTGTTATATCTATACCAGAATCAATAGTTTTCGAATGCGTCAATACAATTGAGCCGTCTTTACCAACTTCTTCAACAGCTTTACGCAACAAACCACTAATTTCAATATCTCCATTAGATGACACCAATGCAATATTTTCTAATTCATCTAAATTATCAACAGGTGATGCAATACTTTCAAGATACTTTACAACAAACTCAACAGCTTTATCAATGCCACGCTTGATATTATTTGGATTATTGTCACCGGAAACAAATTTGTGACCATCATTAACAATTGCTTGTGTTAAGATAGTGCATGTAGTCGTTCCATCTCCGGCATCTGCTGCTGCCTTTTCTGATGCTTCTCTAATCAAAGTTGCACCCAAATTCTTTTCACGATCGCTAAACCTAATTGATCGTGCTACTGATACGCCATCTTTTGTTACATGGGGCCCCATATCCTTTTCAATAACAACTGTGCGACCTTTAGGGCCTAATGTAACCTTAACAGCATTTGCAAGTTCATTCAACCCTGCAATCAACTGTTTTCTTGCTTCTTCACCAAAAGATAACTTTTTACCTAAATTCATTACTCAATTCCTAATACATCAGTTTCACGAATCAAAATTAATTGTTTATCATCAGAATAAACAATTTTACCAGCTGCACGAGGATAAATTACAACATCATCAACTTTACAAGTTAAAGGAATTAAAGTACCTTGCGACAACAAACCATTACCTACAGCAACAACCTTACCAAATACAGGCAAATCTGTATTCATTGAAGATGTTAACTCAATACCGTCACATGTGAAACTTTTGTTTGGAATTGGCTCGACAAGAATTTTGTCGTATAAAGGACGCATCATAGAATAATCTCCGAATAGAAAATTTTAGTAAATAAAGAACCCGTCAAATTTTAGTCAACTTGACGGGCTTGACTTAAATCTTCTTGAATTCTTGAGGTCTTGTTGGAACAAAACCATTTCGTTGAATCGAAGGCTCTTTAATAACTGTCGTCTTAATAATTTCTTTTTCAACAGGCTCTTCTACATCGACCTCTACATCTTTAGAATCAGGTGAAAACACATAACGTTTCTTCACCTCTGATTTCCCATATCTAATCTTTCTTTCTGTTTCACCAAACAATTCATTTCGTTTTCTTTCATCAATATATTCAGGAAAACGATGATATGAATTACGAAAAGATGATTTTGTCATAATACGAAATTTGATATCAGGATACATATCACGATACCACTCAAACTTTTCTTTTACTTTACTTTTGTCATCTGTTGAATAAACAACACGTTTATTACCTAATAAACCCCTATTGACGATAACCATCCATTCACGGACATTTTCAGTCAACATAACTTTTTCTAAATGTTCTTTAATCTGATCTAAAACTTCCATGACAATCACCGTTCAACAATCAACAAACTCATTGTATAAAAATACTCTTTGTTATCAAGGTTAAAACTTAACTTTCCATTCATTGAATACGTTTTATCAGTTTCACGTTTTGGTTCTGGAACTTTACCTTGAACAACATTATCTTCTGCTGACATCAATGAAATAAAACTATCTTTCCACTCTTTACATACATCTTCAGAAAAGCTTTCAATTCCAAAATCTTTAATAGAATCTTCTGCTCTAATCAACTTTTTCTGTGCTGAAACTACTGCACTTGCCAAAGCAAGCACAGCTTCTGCTGATTTACTTGCCTCACTTTTTAATTTTTCTATGCCTTCATCATACTTTATTTCTAGATTCCTTAACGCAGTTTTTTTCTTTGTATCAAGTGCCGAAATCTTTTTTTTCAAACTTGAAGATTGATTAATCTTCACCTCTTTTTTAACACCTGTTTCTGGATCTTTTTTAATAATAGTTTTCTCTGTTGTTGAATATTGCTGATTAAGATCTTCTACATCTTTATCATATCTCGAATTAATCTCTTCAACAAATGTCTCATATTTTTGTTTAAATAATTTGAATTGTTGTAATGTATCATTAAAAAAGTGACCTGAATGATTTGAATCTGTATCAAAGTCGTTCTGTTTAACTTTATTTAAAGAATCTCTTACTTCTTCTGCAATTGGGTTTACATCGACAATCTCTACATCAGAATTGTTGAATTTTTTTGTAGGAACATCGGGGCCATATAAAAATTTTAAATTTACAAACCTGCTATCAATTTCGTCTTTTATTTTTTCACATTCATCTTCAATCTTCTTAATACTTACAGAATCAATAACAGGTTTTAACTTTAACTTCCAATTAACGTTAAACTTTTTGACATAACCTGACTGTTCGATTTCATTATCTTTATCAAAATGATTGAAATCTGCTCCTTTTAACTGTTGTGCAATATAATATAACACATTTGCAGATTCACCTTTTGAATTTAAACTACTATTTCCTTTTTCTTTATCTGCTTTTTTAATATTTTTTGAATTAAAGTTAAAATCAATAATAAAATCAACCTTTTCATCGACATTAAATTCATCGTTGAATTTAACTTTATATGGTTCAGAATATATCTTTTTAGAAAAGTCATCAATAATACTATCAACAAGTTTTCTCTTTAACTGCACGCGTTCCGATTCATCTAAATCATCGAATAAACTTAATTCACGTTTGAAATAATTCTTAAAAATATCTTCTGCATTTAAACCACAAAATGAAAAACTATACTTATTCAAGAAATTCATTAAATCATTCTTTAGCGATTTAATTGAATAGTTTCTAATAACCTCAAGTGTTAATGCATTAAAAATCGAACCAACCTGTTTTAAATCAGATGCTACAAATGAAAAATCACAACTATTAGAATTAAATTTGACTACATATGAATCATTTGGATATGTACCAACATCAGTAATTGTCAAAGTACCATCTGAAAACATTTTATAAAGAAAATCACTGCTAGCAGCATATTTAAACGAAACACCACTATTTAACTGATAACCATTTAAAAAATCAGAAACAACAGAATAACTAAAACAACTTTTTTTTGGGTTATTAACTTCACCCAATTTTAAAAGCATTCTCTTATTTTTACTTTTATTAATACGCTGAATGAGTTCATCAACATTTACTTTTATTGCATCTTGCAATTCACTAAAAACAGATGCAACTATTGCAAAACAATATACTGCTACACGTACTTTATCTTCATATGAAAAACCAGTTAAAGTTTTTAAATTAGCGGCAGATCTATAGTTTTTTGATAAAGAATCATCACCTAAAAACTCTTTAGACAATACATGAATCGCACCTTTATAATTACCAAAAGAAGTAATCTTAAAGATATCTTCTAAAGATTTTGCACCATCTAAAACATTCTGTAATGCTTGAATTTGTTTTTCTTCATAACTTCTATTGTCTTCAACTAATGCGTTATGATCATTTAAAACATTTGAAAAATCTTCGTATTGCAAATTCATTAACTTAACCCCAAATTAAATTTTGTTTCTGATATTTTGGCGCTTCATCTTTAAGATAATTATCAATTTTATCTAACTGTCTTTCCAAAGCTGACACATCAATATCAAAATCAGATTTTAACTTTACAGAAGTTCTAGACGTAATTACTGATTCTAATAACCTCTTGCATACAAATTTTGAAACCAAATCAACATGACTAGGTTCAATCATATTCCAACAATGAAAACCCAAACCATGTTCCATCATCAATTGGCCAATTGTAACTGGACCTATAACATCAACACATTCTTCTGTTCGATTGATAATATACGACGGCTCACCCGTTGTTAAATCAGTTGTTGTTGTGTATGCTAATTGCTTCAACGGGAAATCTGTTCTTGAAAACAAATTACCACTACCTGAATATGCTGCAAGCGGGTTTACTAAAGGTGTACCTAATAGATAATTGTCAAATGAATACAAACCTTGATATGACATACCAATTGACACATCAGCACGCACTACACCAATATAATATGCATATTGCTGGATTCTTTTAGGTAACATACCTATAGGTTGAGAAAAAGGTATAGATAGGTTTAACCCATCCATACCTGATAGCGTATGAAATGTTCGTTGAATAAAAGGGCACAACCTATAATAATCCATCAACCCTACATATTCAGCATCTTCCTTGATCTCTTTTTCTTTTTCACAAAGAAGCATAATAGGATTGCCTAAAGCTAATCTAATTGTTCTCTCAACAAAATCTAGCATTGACGGCACATTGTCAGCCATGATAAATCTTTCTTAAAAACAATTAGATTGCTTTAGACGAACTTTTATTATTTTTTGCCTTTATCAATAGCTGCACAAATTTCAGCTTTTGAATACGGTTTTGCGCCAGGCGTCAATACATACGTCCCATCTTTACCTAACTTTAAAGAACCGTCTTCGTTCAATTTAACCATAGATAATGCTTTTTCATATGTTAAACCTAATGTTTCTTTACTTTCTTTTTCAACAAAAGATGCAAACACACCACTCGTATGTGCTTCTTCAACAACCGGTTCTTCAACATCTTCTTTAACAACAGTCTCGACATTCTGTTGCGCTTTTGCTTCAGCTAAAACTTTGTCTGTATCGACACCTAATTTGCGTAATTCAGACATCAGTTGCAAATCATATTCATTTGTGAAACTATCTTCACTTTCATCTTTATATGTTGCTGACGGATAATCTTCACCAATACCAGCAGGAACAGGTGCACCTGAATTATTACCACTCATTGATTCAGGAATATAAACGGGTTTATTCGCTTCTTTTGCCATTTCAGCTTGATGTCGCAATTCTTCAGGAGAAATAGGATCCATATCTTGTGGCCTACGAACAAGCAAACCCTTTTCTACAAACTTCTCATAAACATTTACAGGAAACTGCATTGGCAAACCAGGCCGTTTAATCTGAATACCATTAACAACAACTGATTTACCGTTTTTTGGAAAATAAACTACCATTTAGATTACCCCATTAGTTAAATTTTCGATAACTTTAGAACATTAAATCAATAAAGTAAAAATTACTGTTGACATTTGTTTGAGAATACTGTAGCATAAAACAATTAAAGGATCTGTTAAAATCATGAAGCAAACTAAACTTGAACAAACTATTGCAAATGCATCATTTACTATAATGCTAATTTACTTTATTGGCTCATTGTTATTTGCAACTATTTATTCAACAAGCTTTTTGCGTGAATCTTTTCAATCTTTTATAACGCTTTTTACTATTGTTTCTTTTAATGTTTATCTTGATAAAAAGAAATTTGCAATAAATGTTTTTGACCGCATATTTGAGATTTTATTTGTTTCATCTACAATTTGCATAGTTGTTTATTGCCATGAAGCATCGATTGCTACTACGATCATGCTAACTCTATTTATTGTTTCTATCTTTTTGAACATTTTAAGAAGAAACTGAATCTTGATCAATGAACTGCTGCCACGACAAATATTTTTCAATATCTTCTTTATTGACTTGTTTTTCCGATTCAATCTGCTGAAAACTTTTCAAAATTGATTCTTTATTTTCATCAACTTCTTTTGCTAAATCTTTTACGTCACGATATGGACATGCCTTAAAACTATAGTCATATGTCCTACAAATAGAATTTGTAAAAGACATTACTATAAAATTTTTCACAACATCAGACATTGACCAACCTAAAATAGACAACGCTGCTGCAAGCAATAAAGCATTCTTATGATTTTTAAAATAGTTACTTAAATTATCAAGCAAACCTTCGTCTAAAAAATCAGATATATGAAAAACATCTTCGAATCTTTCCAAACCTTCCGCTTCTAATTTTCCTTTTAAAAACTTTTCAATACTTTCTAAATTGTCTAACTTTAAATCTGATAAAGTTAAACTGGCTTCAAAAGATTCTTCCATATATTGCAAAAAACATTCACGAAAAGTTTGCATGACACCACCTTTTATTGTTTAAACTAAAGAACAATAATTTGCTATAGTTTTAAACAATACGTTAATGAACCTGAATCATAAATCTTTCTAAACCCATTATTGAACATATTTTCAGATTCTGACAAACTTTCATCAAACGTTTCTAAAATATCTTTTAACTTTCCCTTTTGAAATTTAATTCGACTATATAGAAGTTTTTCATTATTTCGAAAATAGAAATATGAAGGCTCAACTTTTGTTTTCTGCTTTTCAAAACCTAACAATTCATACAAATGACCATTCGACCAACGTCTGTTTGCATACGACACTAAAACTGTACTCTTATTCATCATCTTCTTGAAACAACTCAACAATTTTGATGCAGCAAAACGAACTTGCAAATCTTTTTTAGTGCAAAATCTCAACAACTCATAATTATATTTTTTAGAAAACCTCGGCTTTCCAAAGGTCATTAATGATACTAATCCATCTTTATAAAACAAACCTAAATTAATTTCTGATACACAATCACCTTGCAGATGATTTTCTTCAAGAAACTTTTTCTTTAATGTTTTATCCACACTTTTTACAATACAATTTCTTGCATAAATAAAATTATCTTGAATAATTGCATTTCTAATTACAGACTTCCAAATAGCTTGCTTATTTAAATCCAACCATTCATTCTCAAAAATGTGAAAAAGTTTAATCCCTAACTCTTCACACATATCAGTTTTGATTTTATGATAATCTTTCATCATAATTTCACCACGCAATGATCTATCATCTTCGACAGTCGATACTGAATGAAACATCAAACCATCAAACTCTATTGCCAACTTCAAATCTGGCAAATAAATATCTAACTCTAAAGGTGAAATCACTTTTCTTGTATCACAAATCACATCACCCGCATATATTGATTTAATAAATTCATAAATCTGATTTTGCATTTGATGTTTTTCATGTTTATTTGGAACAACAATATCATTTCGCCGTTTAAAAGCATCCATTGACGATCTGTTCACGTTAAAATAACTCAACGCTTCTTCTATTTTAAAATAACCATCTTCTATAAAATTCTTTTCAACGAAATCTTTATTATAGTTTTCACGGTGCTGAACTCCTGTTAAAGAAAATTTATCAACACCATACCTTTCACGCATTACATCTTTTGCTTTTTTCTGAAACTCTTTCAGCTTAAAAACATTATCAACACCGTATTTCTTTTTAACAGTTTCAACAGCTTTATTTTTAATTTCAACAGATTCAAAAGGCGACTCTACACCAAAACGATTCTTTAATGTTTCTTTTGCTTTCTCTTTATTTAAGTACCCACTATCATCATAGCGTTCAAGTTTTGTCTTTTTTATTTTTTCATTATTATTGCAAGTTCCATACAACTCAACTCTCTTTTGAACACCCTTTTCATATACTTTCCTACACTTCATTGCATTGTCAACACCAAAGCGTTTTAAAGTAGTTTCTTTTATTTTCTTAACAACCTGCTCACGTTTCTCTTTATCTTGCATTCTTTCTTTGTTCAATAACACAACTTTTTCTTTTACTTCATCTAAAGCAAAAGGCGTAGTTACACCATACTTCTCAAATGTCGCATTTCTCATTTTAGCGGCAATTAATGTGCTTGACTTCTTAAAACCAAACTTATTAGAAATTTTAGCATTTGGTTTTCTCCTGTTTTTATTTAATGCTGTGCCAGGCTTTGATTGCAAATAAATATCAATCTCTTCAAAAGACAAATTTACTTCTAAATAAAGATATCCAAACTCTTCTTTTGTAATATACTCATCACCAATTAAAGGATATTTAGAATAATCCCTTCTTAAACGAGAAACATCAATATCTTTAATACTATACATTAAAAAACACCTCTTATAAAATATGATTATATTGTATCATAAATATAATAAATGTCAACAAAAATGTGAATTTATTTTAGATTTAAAAGATATTTTTGATAACCACAACCAAAAACTTCAACAAAACCTTCTTCTATTAATTCTTTCTTTTTGTCACTATCTCCAATAGTGAATTGTTGCTTCTTTTTAGATAAATGACACACTGGAATAACTTCACCAACTGCACGAAAACCTAAAACTTCATAAACAGCCCCTTTGAATTTTGACAAATCACAATATGAAACCACTGATTCAGGTTTAAATTTATTTTTGAAATAACTAAACAACTTACTCAAGCCACCAACGGCTCTAAACCCATATATACTACAAAAATGCAATAACTCATATTGAACAGAATCATTATTTCTTGGTCTACCAAAAACCATAACTTGCAACAATTTATCTTGATAAAACAACCCTAAACAAATGTCTTCTTTTGTCATTTTATTGGTTAAACTATAGTTATTTAAAAATTCTAAACAACTTTCAAAATCAACCACCCTAACTTCACAGTTTCTAGCATGAATTCTTTTGCACTTTTCAAATAAACCTAAAACTTTCTTTTCATCATCCCAATCAAAAATGTGAATGCACCTATAACCAAACTTTCTTGCAACTTCAGATTTTCTTAAATGATAATCTGATGACCGTACTGAACCAAAAGGATTTCTTGTTGAATTATGTGTAAAAGATGGATCAATTTCAATTAAGATTTTTTCTTTTTCCAAACACACATCATATGAAAAATTCTCAAGCTTTACTGAATCTAAACCAACTTCATACCCTAACTTTTTCAACTTTTCAGCAAACATCACATTTCTTTTCGAAATCGTCTTTTTATTTGCCTGTCTGCATTTATCAGTTAAACAAAAATACGGCACATTAAATTTTTCAATAATCTGTTTCTGAATTTCAGCTGCAATCTTTTCATTCGCAAAACCTATTTCACCACTAAACTTTTCTGTTAAACCACGCTGCATATTTTCAGTAACAACTTCTTCAAAACTCTTCCCTGTTTTGCTTTCTACAGTTTGTTTTATCTTTTCAAAAATAATTGGATTAGACCCATTTAAAGGCCCACCAAACGTTTTTTCTGCTTTCTTTCTAATTATATCTGATGCTAAACCAACGCCACCATAAAACTCTTTCTGTCTATTTCTGATATCACTATTAGCTATAGGGTAATCTACACCATATCGTTCATTTGACAACTTAATCAACTTTTCTTTTGTTTTAGGCAATTGTAAATTGTGAACACCTTGATGATTCTTTATATTCGTTTCTTTTATCCTTAACTTAACTTCTTCCATCTGGCATGCTAAAATTCCATTATGATTGTTTCTATTGTTTTCTATATTCTTTCTTTTAAACTCTTCCACTTGCATTGGTGATTCTACACCATACTTTCTAAAGAAGTTTTCTTTACGTTTCTGTTGAACTTCTGGATTGTCATATGGACTACTATATCCAGTTTTCTCCTTATATTTATTCATCAATAAAGTTTTACCTGATAACGAATATCGACAATCTCTTGAACAAAAAACATGCTCATCACAACGTTGTCTGTTGAATCTAAACACACCATTGAATTTATGACAAACAGGACATTCTAATTTGTTCAGCAACTCATCTATTGAATGATCTTTTAGATAAATTAAACAGGCACCTAAATCACAAGGTTTTGAAAAATAATTTGGTAACTTTTCTTGAACAACTTTAAAAAGCTTTTTATTCTGGCTAACACTTCCAAACTGAAACTCTTTTCCATTATTACTTTCTAAAACAAATCCAGAAAAATCATATTCAGTGAAAAATTTTCTTAATTCTTCTTGCCAATTACTATTCAAAATAAAATTCCTTAAAACAAATTAATTAAATTAATTTTATCACAAACAAAAGAAAAGCGGAAGCAATTTCTTGCTTCCGCTTCCTTTATAACACTTAATTAAATTAAGCGTTGTAGCCTTTAACTTTACCAGAAACGAGGTATTCAGGACGGTTTGTCAACATATCGTACAAACTCATCAGACCACGTTTATTCTGTAAGTTGGGGGCTTCGAACAATGGGGTGAAATACAAAGGAATCCATTCCGCCAACACTGTCGCGCTATCACCAGCCTGGAAGCCACGGAATCCGATAACGAAATCGTCAGCTTTCAGAGTACGGGAAATAGGAACGCAGATAACGGGAACGGTACCGTTGCGGATAGCACCCATCTTGTAAGGACCAACTGTCGCATTTGTCGCTTCAGGAGCCGCTTCGAAACCTTCAACCAAACGGAAGCAGTTCGCAGCATTCGCACCAGCAACGATGAAGGAAACGCCACCACGGCCAGCAACAGTCTGAATCTTCGTCTGGGCTTCGTTGACCTTCAGTTCGATATCAGCGAAACGATCGCGTTTGTTACGATAGTTGACTGTAGAGTCAGCCAGGTCGAAGTCGAGAGTATCCAGGTGTGTAGCAGCAGCAACCAACATGTTGACTAGAGCAACGTCACGTTCCTGTTTGATCGCACCAGCAGCAATGTTCGTCAGAACTTCATTGACATCAACGTCAAGATGCGCTGAAGCAACCAATGTAGCCTGGGCGGAAACAGTGTAACGCAGAGGATGCGCACGAGCGGTAACAGGAACAGCCTGAATGTCGAAGTTAACTTCATTGATCAGCGCAGGATCTTCTTCAGAATCCATATAAGCGTCAATCATGATGTTCTTGCCAGCCGCAGGAGCCGCAGAGAATTCAACCGTGATGTCACCAGCGTCATAATCGACTGTACCGGTAATAACATGACCTTCACGATCTTTACCAACCATGTTACCATGAGCATCGTCACGAGCAACCGCAACACCAGCCAGTTTCAGGGTAACAGAACCACGACGCATAGGACCACCAGCAGCTGTCAGACCAGAAACCGCGAATTCGGTCGTTGTACCATCGGTTTCACCACCGTTCGCAGAAGCTGTACGATATTCAGAGGCATAGGTGCCATCCGTCTGATTGACCCACATTTCCTGACCAGCTGTAACGCCAGCAGCATCTGAACCATAGCGAGGACGCAGAACGAAGATTTCACCAGTTGAACGATCCATGACCTGAATATCAGTAATCAGGTGCGCAATCATGTTTGGATAGAACACCCCTACGATGTCCAAAACGCGCGGGGTTAACATAGCCATAGGTCCTAACATTGAAGTAAAGGTAGCTTCAGTGTAATATTCTTTCTGGCGTTCCATCAAATTGGACAGATTGGACATAACCTGCGCTGTAACGCTAGCTTTTTTCGCTTCGGCAGCATCGGCGGATTCCATCATCGCTTCCAATTTAGAGAAACGGCCTTTCCAATCGGCATGTTCAGCTAGAGCACGTTTACCACGAGCAACTGTCTGACTTTCTGTTAGAGCCGCTTTTTCGGCAACAGATTCATTTAAAGTTTGGAAAAAACCCATTATAATTCTCCTAATCAAGGTTTTATTAAACGATTTAATACCCTATACAAATAAGCATAGAGAAGTGATAGAAATGTTAACCGAATAACGCCGCGAATAGGAAAATTGACTGATAGACTTAACTATCTGAAATTTAAGAACAAGTAATTAAGTACAAAAAATATAAAAAAGTTAAAAAAGTTATTTTCAATAAAAATAAAGCGATCAACAACCACGTCAATCGCTTTATTTATTAATGATCACAAGAATATTAAAGAATTATTTTTTATTCCAAATTAATCTTCTTTTTCCTGCATCATAACATTTTAATGCAAAAGTTTTCATCTTTTTTTGATAATCTGCAGTATTTTCATCACTTTCTTTAAACTGTCTCCATGCTGTCCATTTGTCTACACGGACATCATTAATAACCCAAAAGAAATCAGGTGCTAATTCTTTATCTAATACAAAACCATTTTTAAAGTTTACATCACCTTTAAATTTAGACAACTCAACAAAAGTAATAATTTTATTTGGATTGTGTTTTTCAATAAAATATTTGAATAATTTTTCAAACCCACCCATTACTTGATATTCACCAACAATGTAACGTTTCAAGTTCCAAAACTCATGTTTACTATCAAAAGACAACCCAATTGCTGAAACTAAAGTATCGCCATAAAACAAACCTAACTTAACAGCTGTTGTTGACGTTGCACCTAATAAATGATATTTATCAGCAAATTTATCAAGCTCCTCTATCGATAGATCTTTGATCACACATTGACTTGCTCGGATCTTTTCTCGTTTAACAAAAAGACTTTTGATAAAGAGTTTAATCTTTTCATTATCTTTTAACCACTCATGTTCCCAAATATGAATTAAACGAATTCCTTTTTTCTCACATTGTTTTGTTTTATCAATATGATAGAATTTATTTCTGCCAAAATTTTCACTATGCCAATAATCACCATTAAATTCAAAAGCTAGATTCATTTTAGGGATATAGACATCCAACTCTAAAGGTGAAATAACATCTCTAGTGTTTCTGATAATCTCACTATTCGTTAAAGAAGAAATAAAATTAAAGAATTCTGTTTCTAATGTATTATTCTTCTTTTCTTCATTTGGAATAACAATATTCAACTGTTGTTTGAATGAATCCATTGCAAACAGAGTTACATTAAAATAATCAGCAGCTTCTTTTAATTGAAACTTTTCTTCTTTAACAAAATTTTCTTCCAAATAATCTTTTGTTAAGTTGTATACATTTGTTGCTTCATTAAGCATACGAGTATTGCTACGTTTTTCTAAAGTACAAACATCTTTAGAAATATTTTCAACACCGTATTTTTTCAGCATTGTTTCTTTACTCTTTTCTTTTACAAAATCTAATTGAAAAGGATTACTAACACCGTACTTTTCAACAAACTCTGTATGCTTTGCTTTAGCATCAAACAATCTTCTTGCTTTTTCCCTATATTCATCAGTACGATGACCTTCAGCACATTTTTCGCGTACTTCTTCTGTTTGCAAGTGATATGTACCATTATGATTCTTTACATTTGAATCATATGTCTTTTGTTTAATTTCTTTATTTTGCAACGGCGTTTCAGCCCCGTAGTGTTCCTTGCATGTTTTTCTTCTTTTTTCTACGGACTGTTTTGAACATACGCCAAATTTAGTGCCGTAGCGTTTCAGACTAGTGGCTTGAGCTTTTTCTTGCACACCTGGAAGATGAAATGTACTGGTTACTTCGTATCCAAATCTTTTAGATAAAGTCTTTTTTTGATTAGCTAAATTATTTTTAATTGAACATTTCTGACAACAGAATCTTGACGAATCATATGTCAGTTTATAACCTTCTTCACGAACACGAACATTATTTTCGTCATATTCATATTCTTTACCGCAAAATTCACAAATAGCTTTTTTCATAAAACACACCTTAAACTTTACTTTATGAAACAATATTACAATAAATAAAACATTATGTCAACATTAAATAATTATAGAAATACATATAAAACAAAAAAGAGGGGTAGAACTAACCACCCCTCTTTTATTAATCACAACCGAAGAATTAACGGTGACCGCGCAAACGGCGAGCAGTTGATTCTTTACGGCGAGTTCCACATTTACCCATGCATTCTTTCATGACAGCTTCGGAAAGAGCTTCATTGATAGAGCAAGAAATGTCGAACATTGACTGAACTTTTTCGAACAGACCTTTCTGAAGATCAATTTCTTTCTTCAGTTCTTTCTGCGCTTTAGCTGATTCTTCTAGAGCAACTTTAATCATTTTAGCAGACTCTTCAATCAACTTTTCATTCAGTTTAGCGGCTTTATTAGCAGCTTCCATGTATTTTTCTTTCTGCGCAGCTTTTGATTCTTCTTCCATACGAAGTTTATCAGAATAAGCTTCAGCTTTCATGACTTTCATTTCAGCAGCAGATTCTTCCAACTTTTTGTTAAGGTCAGCGATTTCAGATTCTTTAACGGACAATTTACCATTAAATTCTTCAGCAATCTTTTTAACCTTTTCAGAAGATTCGGTCATTAAACCTTTAACATACGCATTCGCTTTTTCTTTACGAACAGCATATTCTTTAGCGCTTGCTTCCTTCAGATCAGCGATCTGTTTTTCATATTCACCTTTAATTTCATCAGGTGTTTTTGAACCAAACGCGGTATTGTAGATTGATAACTGTTCAACAAGACTTTTAACAACGTTTTGAGCTTCGTTATATTTTTCAGCCTTTTCAGCCAAATTGCGGCGAGATTCAGCCAACATCTGCGCCAGTTCAGTGCAACGGGATTCCATTTTCACTTTTTCACGAGCCAGAATATTATTCGCGTCATACGCCTGATAACGAACTTTTTTAATATCATCAACGGAAGGCGCATCACCAACGACAGGGTTTGGGCCAGCTTTTAAAGCGCCTTTATTTGGTGTTTCTTCAGCAGTGACCGCTTCTTCAGGGCGATCTAAAGCTTCAGGGGCCTGATGAATAGCAGTAGCGTCGCCACCTTTTTGTAACTGTTTCAATTCAGGTAAATCTGAAAGATCAACTGTAGCCATTTTACTTTCTCCTAGAGCACTAATCACAGTTTGTTGATTATCAATTAGTTCTTCACCTGACATTTCAGGCTTTTCATTTTCTGGTTCAGAGAACTCATTTTGAGTGTCTGTTTTAGCAGGTTTAACTAAAGCATCCAATTCTTCAAACCAGCTGGCACCATGCAATTGGCACATTGCCATATTAACTTGATTCTTAACATCAGAATCATTAAGTTCCAAATATTCAGAAATAATGCTAGCCATTGAATCTAAAACATCATCTTTACTTTCAAAAGATTTATTATTATTAACAATAGCAACATAAACTTCTTCAGCTAATTTACGAATATCATCATATTCTTTTTTAGCTTCTTGAGCTTCTTCATTTTCAAGATACTCTGAATCTTCTTTTTTATCATCAAGGGCATCTTGAATGAATTGATCAAGATTTTTGTCATTAATATTAACATCAACACTAGCATCACCATAAGCTTCACGCATTTCATTACGTGACATTTTAGTAGCTTTAGCCGGGTTGAACATTCCAGTGAACGTACCAGACGAAGGATTGCCGACAACATCAGTTCCTAAAAATTCGTAATCATCAACAACAGAACCACTCATATTGCCTAAACCACGAATTGATGTACCTAAACTGACATCAGCTTCGATTAATGCGGCTAAATCACGACCATGACTAGTCGGCAAAATTTCCCAGTCATTGAACAATACCGGACCAACATTTGGAACGTCTTCGATATATGCATCAACAACTAGATGAGAAGCTTCAATAGGTTTAACATATGTACCTTCAGGATGATCATGCGCCTGACAAATCAGTGAACGAGCATCAATCTGCGGTTTTGCATCTGCTAAAGATTTCTTCATCATTGCAGCCGGATAAATACGACCATTCAAGTTCTTCTTGCCCAAAATAGTACAAGGAACATGTTTAACAATAATCGCATTTCCATCTTCTTTGATTTCTAGAGCTTCTTTTAACCCTTCACTTTCTCTTTCAACATGAAAGGAAAAGTCTGATTGTTCGATCAAAAGAGTTTTCTTTTTCATCTTAACAATCCTATATCATCAATTAGCAATTTTCATTACGAACAAATTCTCTGACATTAAAGCCAGAAATTGCCAAAACAAACGCTAAAGTATCAACATCAAGTAATTCATAAACAGGTTTGATACTTGCAACAGCATCACGCATTGTATATGAAGTATATTCTGCTGCCTTGACAATATCGAAATTTGGATGACGATTTAAATATTCACGAATTAAAGTGACCTGTGAATATTTATATCTGCTCTTTTCTTCTCGCATGACTTTTGAAATAAAAGAGTTCCACAACTGATACAACGAAGTATCTTTTGTGTCTAAAAGAGTTCTAAACTTAACAGATACACACGGTACAGGTCTATTATCAAAAATAAACGGGTTATTAAAATTATTATCCATGTGCAATTCTCTCAAAAATAGAAACTAGAATTAAACTAAAGAACGTCTTTAGTATCAATAAATAAAACTATCAATTTAAGAAATATTCTTTTTTATCATCTTCATCCAAATAACGGGATTCAATAACTGAAGATTTTAATTCTTTTGATAAAGCAGATTTCATTAACTCTTCTTCTTTATCCCTAACAAATGATAATTTATTTGTTAAGAAATTATATACAACAGAATTTCCTGCCGATACTTCGCGGACAAAAACATCAAACCGTTGTTCAGTCAAAATAATTTTTAAAATATCATAAACGACTTTATAATTTTCTACAACAGAATAATTTGTTTCAACATCAGTAACAACAATGTAACCGTCATCTAATTTCACAAAAGACCTAATACCACTAAATACTTTAAAGTTTTTATTTGGACTTTGACTGTTCATTCAACAACTTCTTTCCACGAAGGTCTTTAGCAACTTCCATTAATTCATTCTTTAATGAAGTTTCTGCGGCCAAAACTTCTCTGCTTGACACACGAACAACAGTGCGACGTTCGCACAAATACAAATCTTTTGAATTGCTGACGGATGCTACTTTATAATGATCAGGTTCAATACCAAAACCAACTGACATGTCATCATCTTCGGATGAATCAACATCATTAACAGACGTCTGTTCGATATTATCAATATCTACATCAGATGTTTGCTCACCATCAAGTACCAACTGTCCTTTTTCATCACGAGAAACATCAGATTGAGCATCAATATCTTTTTTATTTGATTTTTCGTAATTATATGGCTTAACTTCCAATGCACTTAACAAATCATACATTAAAGTATCATTCAATACATTAATTGGATTTTGTGCCAGTAAAAGTTTAACGTACTCAACAGGAATCCCTGCCAAAACTAATAATTGCGCAAGGTTTGTAGAAGGATACTTAATTTTAGGATTATCTTCCTGAACCATTTCACGTAGCGCAGAAATAAAATCAATAATATTTTTATATTCTTCAATTAAGTTTTTAGATAAACGAGTAGGCCGTTGAATTTCCACTGTAATTTCAAGTTTATCAACAAGAAATCCAGCATGTGCAAGAATACATGAACATAATTCAACCAAACCTTCAGCATATGCATTTTGAACCTGCAATAATGCCTTACCAAATTTTTGATCTCTTTCAGCTAAAGCTGTTCCAGAATCTTCCCCGTCTTCGCCAGAAAAGAAACCTTTAGGTAATTTTGTAGCACGTAAAGCTTTGTCAAGAAAATGATTTACGTCTTCTGTTGATGAAATATCGATATCATTTTTAATTGTATCGATACTATAATCAGGGCCAGAAGGCATAAAGAACACTTCAGTCAAACCTGCAACTTTACGACCTGATTTTGTACCAACAGCATCTGAAAAAATTGTTGACTTAAATTGAGCTTTTGTTCTTGAAATCTGCTGAAAAGCTTCTGTCGCATTGCTAGACGGAACAGGAACCTTAATAACTAAACGCTGCACTTTTGATGCACGTGACATTGCCAATAAAGCTTCTAACGTTGACAACTGATCGAACAATGTACGCATACCATATAAAATAGATTTTCCATATGGACGTAAAGTATCATCATCAATTGAAAATCTTGCAAATTGCCATGGCTGCCATACTTTTGTTAATAAAGTACGAGAAGAAACAATACGTTTTGAATCAGACTGTAAAGAATTATCCTGTTTATAATTGATTACACGACCTTGCTCATCAGCATTAATCTGAAAATTCTTTGGGCTGATTGGATAAATATCCAAATCCATAATATTAAAGAATTCGCCAGGATCCGTTTCATCTTTAATGTCAGACGGCAAATCATTATATGCATCATATAATGATTGAGGAAATTCCAAAACATATGCTGCATCACCGTATTTACACATTGTTCTAATATCGGCTTTAGCACGTTTTAAAATTTTATTTTTTTCTAAAACTGCATCAAGAACTTTTTGAGCTTCAGGGTTTGAAACTGTCACCTTAATAGGATTATCAATAACCCCAAAAGAAACAGATTCTTCAGCATACGTATCAAGCATCATACTAGCTTCAGTCATGTTTTCATCCATGACATCATACATTGCATAAATATTTGCTTTGTTGTTTCCAGTAAAGCTACCAGTATTAGAAAAAGTAGAAGTCCAGCTTTCGTAGAAAGACATAAATGCATTATCAGGCGTATCGACAGGAACAGAAATAAAGTCACCTGTTTCAGTACGCTGAACTCGCAAATTGTTCCTTGCGGCAAAAGACCGTAAAGAATCATCTGTCATGTGACGAGCTACCTTTTTTAGCTGATCTGTTTCAGATTCTAAAAAAGGAATCATGTTTTTAAGCTTACTAGCAAAACTAGACATCTGTCATCCTTATTTTTTCCAGGTCAACTTGAAATCTAAATTGAAAGCTGCACCCGTTGATTTAGATTTGCAAGAAATTACACCATCACCATACAATAAACTGATAAAAGCTAAAGAATAGCTATCATCATTTTCAACGGATAATTTCTTCAAAACTTTAACACCATCTTTTTCAATGACATCAAAATCATCAGCACTATAAACAATACGAGAAGTTGCTAAAGATAAAACAGGCAAACCTTCTTCATATGGTTCTTCATCAATAACACGAATACGAACAACATATTCGTCATGAAGATCATCATAATCAATTTCATCAAGCCAAATCATATCGCCGCGTGAAAAAGGTTTATCACCAACAATACGAATCAAATGCCCACGAACCCAAAATTCAAAAGAATTAGCACGATCATACGTACCATAATTTGACGCACAATAGCTAATACACTTAATAGGATACTTAATTTCAGCCATAAAAATTACCCATTCAAACTTTCTTTAATTGTCACTTTATCGCTTTTCTCATCATAACGAGCAACAGCAATGTTTGAACGGTTGACTTCGCTAATAACTTCAGCTTGAGATTTTTGTTCAGTTAATTCAACACCGGATTTTTCCAAACGATTCTTAACTGATTCATTAATTTCGATTTTTGTGCACATATCAAAATTCTCCTAGATTAGATCAAACGATCTTTTATAGGTTAAGAACGATTCTTAAATATCTTCAGCCAATCAATCTTTCAAGCCAATTATATGACGGAAGAAATTTACAAAACGAGCTGACATACTTCGTAAATATTCTTTATCGATTTTATCAGTTGTATGATCTTTTTCAAACACATATAAATACACAACCAAACCAACTAAAACTTCTCTTCCTGTTAAAATTGGCTGCATAACAATTGTTTGAAAATCGTTCATTGACATAAAGCTGCGAATATTCGACCATTCCAAAAGATCACATCGATCAAATATCAACACTTCGTTATTAACTAAACGTTCAGCACATTCATGCGTTAATAAATCTACAACTCTCTTTTCTATAAAATCTTTATATTGAAATCTTTTCGAATCACTTGCATAAGATACTGCAAATTTTGAATCAAGAATACGTTGTACATTTGCTTCATGATTTAAACCGTCATCAATTAATGAAGGCGTTTCATAAAAATCGACCAAACCCGCATAATCACAATTTAATTTTTTCATTGTAACACTTAAAACGGAATGAACATCTGAATCATGGATACCTAAAGGAAACGGAAATCTATCAATTTTTAAAGCGCCGAAAGAATTATACAATCCAATAACTTTATTTTTATATTCGACACCGTTTAAAGTACCATTCATTTCCTTAATTTCATTTTTAAACGTTTCTACCAATGTTTGATAATGCGCACAAATAAATTTAATTTCAGTATCAGCTGAAACCGATGAATGTTCAAGATTCATCATATGTTTAAAAGTTTCCTTAAAAACATTTTCACATTCACCGACAACTTTATAAATCTTTTGAATCAAGCTTAATTGAATCTTTTTATTTTTCCAACGCCTATCATAATTAACATTAATACGATTAACCGTCACATACAAATTAGATAAAATAACTTCCATATCAGATATGTCATTACAAACTTCTGCAAAAGCATGTAATTCTTCTTTTACGGCTTCAAAAACACATTCACAAATATCCCGTAATAAAATATCCTTAACTAAATCATTAGTATGAAAAGTATTGATTTCAGCAATATCTTCTTCAAAAGATTTTAAATATTTATCAATAATTGTAAAATAATCAAATTTAACTGCAATTACAGCAGTACTTGTAGCATTATTCGCTTCTGTTTTTTTGCTACTATTTTTAATTAATAAATTATAAAAATAAAAAAATGGAAATGTAATTATTTTCCAAATAAAACATGCAAGCTTTTCAATGCGTTCAATACCAATAGCAAGCTTTAGAAGTATTATAAAAACCGCTATAAACGTAAAAAAGACGTAGTTATCACCTAAAGTTTGTGTAAACTTAAAGAATTCAAGCAACGTATCTGAAGAAAGCGATACAGCATCTTGCATAAAAAATATCAGTCACGCAAAGCAACCGCCCTCTTGTAAACGCGACCGATCCAAGTATTTTGCTGATAGCTATAAAAATGTTCTTTAGGGAAGATCTTAAACGCATCTTCAAAACTTTTAGCAATGCAAGATAAATATAAATCTTCAGAAATTCCAGCCTTTTTAGCTGCATTTTCCAAATCTACATGTTCTTCTCGTATAATAGCTTTCAATTCAGATTCGGTACACATTAGATTATTCCTAGAAAAGAAATAAAACAATAGAAAATTTTAGATGACTAAAGTATATCTAATATTCCCTGGTGAAAAAGCTAAAACAGCATTAGCTGGAACTTCTTTTTGATTTGGTAAAGTAGCATAAAACAATAACGTCTCAACTTCACCTGTATTTCCGTCACCTTCAGACGTCTGAATATTTCCATACACACCAATAGCCTTAATAACACCCCATGACTTTTTGGCGGCAGGAAAAGTTACGGTTTCAGTATTATATGAACGACCATCTTTAGCTTGAGCAAACTTAATAACTTGTCTTGAATAACCATATGCCGAAGTATTAGGTACTTCAATAGGTAAATCTTCAGAAGGGTCATTGTTGAACAATGCCAAATGCAAACTTGTCGGTGATTTTAAAGATTGACCGTTTCCAAAAACAAAATCAATCATAGCATTACATGCTTCTTTTGTCATTGTACTCATGAACATACACCCCTAAACGGTAAACAAAACTAGTATATTAAAATAGAACAATAAACATTAATCTGATATTGTCGGTTGAAATATTATAAATTTATGTCTATTGGAACATTCAACTAAACCGTAAGGTTCGTAATAAATGTAATCAACAACACTTAAAGTTCCTACACCAATAATATCAATAGGTATATCCCAAACTTCATCACCTTTTGTTAAGGTGCAGTCAAGTACTTCTAAAGTACCATGACAATATTCTTCAACAATATCAGTAGTTAATTCTTCAAATGTACGTGCTGGCGTACAATTGGCTGTTCTAGTATAAATATTTCCTACTTGCTTAATAGAAGTAGATAATACTCGCCACTCTCTCGTTATAGGTTGCCCTGCTGAATTAATTTCAGGAATTTGAATAATTGAATTACGCGGCAAATGCAATTGTGACATAATCGACACTTCAAGAGGATAATCACGTTCCATATCTTGACCTAGAAGTGATAATGTCATAATATATTTATCAAACTGCGGTTCAACATATGTTTGAATCTGTATATAATCTTCTTTTGTATCTTTATAGTCACTGTATTCATCAATATTGTTTTCTTCTTTTGGAATCAAGACTGTCACATAAATTCCACGCAACATCAAAGCTTGATCACGTGCAATCCAAATGTAATCAGCAGCTTGCGCAATTAATGCTTTTCTGTAATTGTCTATTCCAAATAAATCAGGCATTATCTATTCATCCTGTCATATCCACCTGTTAAAAGATTTGCTAAAAAAACCGCAACAGGATTTAATGAACTTAATGTTGTAATAGCTGATACTCGTGATAAATCTGATTTAGTAAACTTCTTCCAAACATTACCTAATTCTCTATACAACTCTTCGCGCTGTTTCTGGTTCATTTTAGCGGCTTTAGATGCTAGTTCATCTTTTTGCTGCTGTGACATGCCTGATAATACTGAAGCGTTGTAATCGGCCCCGAAAAGCTGTTTAAAAGGGTCTTCATTTTGATTGACTATAGAATAGTTTTCCTGTAATGATTTTGATTCAAGATATGCATTAAGAAATGCTAATTTATCTTTTGATAACCCTTCGTAAAGAATGTCATAAAACATTTCAAAGAAATCAGACTCTTCCGGTTTTTCTTTAGGATTTGATTCTACCTGTTTTCTTTTTGTCATTACTTGTAACAATACTTCAGACAAAAAGTCTTCCAAACCTTTAAGCTTGTCTAAATAATCTTTATTTGTCTTTAAAAAGTCACACAATGCAATCTTCATATCAGTAGATGATAGAAAATTGTCATTGTTTTCTTTTTCATCAGAAGTTTTTACTTCAGCTGCTTCTTTAAAAGATTCTAAAGCCTTTAAATAAAAAGGATCAGTTTGGATATTCGCCATAAGGTAATTCCCCAACATATTTCAATTCAAACGCTTTTTTGTTTGATACTTTATAAAAGAACCCTGTTGTTAATTCAAGCATTCGAACATCACCAATACCTGAAACATTCTTGTAAATTGTCATAATAGGTCCACTTGATAAATCAGGCCCTTGAACACTTCCTGAATCTTCATTGTATAAAGGTTTAAAAACTTCAATGGTTGACCCGACTTCAAATGATTCAATATGTAAATATCTTTTTTTAGAATTATAAAAGAAATTACCCATTACATATTCGACATTACTCAATTGTGAATAATCAGGTGAAGTCAAACGCATCTGTACTTGAGCAATAACATACTTCTCAAATGTTGAGTATCTATTTCTGAACGTATCAAAATCAGTATGTAATTGAGCAATGTCACGACCATCAGGATAATAGAATCCATCTTCGTTTTTAATCTTCCCGTCAATAAAGACAAATCCAGGGGCTTCCACACCAAACGCATCTTCCCAGGCCAATGCTTTATCAGCTTTAGCTAATGCGTCTGTAGCGGCTTTATTTGCGGTTTCTGATACATCTTTGGCTTCTTGAACAGCTTTATTTAAATCTTCGCTAATTTCAGGCTGATCAGCAATAGTTCCCTTAATGTCTTTCCAATAAACTGTTCCATCAGACCAAAATGTTTCATTGTTTCTATATGACAATACATACTTGTCACCATTGAAATATGTTTCATCCGGCAATTTTGGTAAAGTAAACGGATTCAATGTCCATTTCATTTTACCATCTTTATATGTCAACATATAATATTGTTTATTATCTAATTGTTCTACAGGAAATTCTGGAATAGCATTGTCTTTAGCCCAGTATAAAGTTCCTGCATCATTCTTTAAGACATAAACACCATTATCATCTTCAGGCAATAAAGGAATTGGTGAATTAAAATAAAATCCTTTTGTAGAATCAAAAGTTAAATACTTTCCTGAATCTGATGCTTTAGGTGTTAACAGATTTTCAAGTTTGATTTCTTTCCAATATACATTCCCGCCAAAAGCATACAAATACGTATTGTCATAACCTTCAGGCGACGGTAAAGGTAAATCACATTCTTCCTGATCAGATAAATCAATAATCTCAACTTGATACCCGTATTTATTATTTAAAGACCATTTAACATACGGATTCTTAATTTTCTTTTTCTTTTGAGGCAATAAAGAAAGAGTAAACCCAATTGAGTTAATAACCTGAAATTCACCAATTGAAGGTTTATAACCATCACATGTGACATTCCAATGCACAACATCCATTTCATCAACCAATACTGAATCTTGTTCAATATCATTGATGACAATTTTGGCATTCTTCGGTTTTTCCACAAACAATTTAAACAGACATTTACCTTCAGGAATATCTTCCATTTCTAAATTGGTAACACTGCCTTCTTCGATTGCTGATTCGTCTGTATCACCGTATGTAATCTTCATTTACCAATCCCTTAATTCATCAAAAAGAATTATTTTATTTTAAGAACATGCTTTTTAAGTTTTATAAACTTTATCTATTTTCAAAAACATTCCAAAAAATCGAATGCCAGTGATTCTTTCATTCCGAACTTCCTTTTAGTCGTTCGGAAATCATTGAGGGGGAAGGGAGCTGATCAGGGAGTTGCTAAAAAGATTTTGGGAAGGTTTAGCTATAAACCATTCCTTTAACTTTACTTTAAACTGATCCTTTTAACCATATCCTTTTCTTCGAAAAGTTTTCTATTTTGGGAATAAAAGCTATTACCTTTACCAGTCCTTTTTATCGTAGATAAACTTTCTTTAACTTTTCCTTTTTACCTTTGATCCTTCAATTCCTTTTCTTCGAAAAGATCAGGTAGGGAATAAAGTCATTAAGAAATATTTCTATTTTATTTTTTATTAGTATATTAAATTTTATTTTAAAGATCTTTTCCAAATTTCTTTTTTTTACTTTTTTTATGATCATTAAAGATCTATTTTCCTAGTCCCAAAATGGGTCGGCTCTGTGTAGCGTAGCGAAACAGGGGCGGGTCCCAGGACATTACTTCCTGAAATTGTATAGGAACGAGGGCGAAGCCATTAAAGGCGAAGCCCGACGTTCCGTCTAATATTTTAAAGATTAAAAAAAGATAGATCCTAAAATTTTAAATTTAAAGATCTTAAGGATCTATGATCTTCTATTTTTTAAGATATTTAAGAAATTTATTTCTTAAGGATCTTTTTCAAAGTTTGTAAAAAAAAAGTTAAAGATCGTCATGAAGGAAAATTTATTTTCCGAAATGATGTATGTTTAACTTTTTCTATTTAGATCTAAAAGATCTTTAAAATATATTATTTAAGATCTGATCTAAAGATCTTTTTAACTTAATAATTATCTACGTTCACTTCCCTATCGTGAAGTTCACTACGATGATCCTAATCTTTAAATGATCTATATATTATATATAAGATAGTTTATTTATTGTAGAGGGCGTTACTTTTTACAAAAAAAGATATTGACAAGTTGTTTTGACAGGTCTAATATGTGTTCTATAAAGAAATTCTAGACAGCAGGATACGACTACATTGTTACCTATTGATGTTCTAAAAAAGTTGCGTGAAGAGTTAGTCTTTTATAAGAAAAAAGAATTAACTAAAGTTGCCGTGGCTACGTGGAACAGGTGTGGTGGTCGTTTTTATAGTCCAAAATTTGTAAAATCAGGATTGCCAATGTCAGGAAAGTATGGGTGGTTCACGTATACTTTTATGAAATATTATGCCCCTGAAAAGATTACAATTGCCAATTTGGATTGGTGTATTGAACGTTCAGAAAGCTGTCCGGATAAAGAAGGTGTGTTTAGAAAATTAGCTAAACAATTTGGAACATATAAAGTTCAGAAACAGCGTATTATTAAAGGTAAACAGGTTCAGTATAAAATTGATGTATTGAATCAATATAAACCTGAAGATGCTATTGATGTATTGGCTAAAAATCCGAATTTAGTGAATCATGTATTTCCAGAAGTACGTGATTTTGTTCATAAAAAATTGCCTACAGTCAAGAATTTCCATTCACATGATTGTGCGTTAGCTATTATTTTAGCCAGATTGGATGCCGTTGATTTTGATATGATGGCTATTCCGACTCAAAAAACGTGGTTTGAAGATAAAGAGTTTGGATTTGGTTCACTTGAATGGAAAAACATCATTAATGTATTAGTTGCACATAATTATTTTTGCAAGACGCATGGTGATGGAACCCGTAAAGGTTTGGGTATTATAACATGTGAAGGTGAACCTGTTACATTTGATGAAGCTAATTATATTCCATCATTGTTAATTCCTGATGTGAATATTGCTAAAGTGTTTAATAAACACAAAAGCAATTTGGAAAAGATGGCAGAACAGCGTGCTAAAAAAGAAATGAAGAAGTTGAAAAAGACTACTAAATGCATGCGTGTATTAGGTGAAGATAGAAAGTTTCCTGTTCCTTTTGTTCGTGAAGGATTATCACCTAAAATTCAAAAGTTTGTTGATGCACATCCAGATAAACATGGTGTGATGTGTATGCGTACATTGGAAGAATTCCTTGATAATTGTCAGTTATTAGGATTCAGATTTGATGGCGATGTTTTGGAAGATACGAATTATAATGAATTGCGTCGTCTATACGAAAACATTACCAATATTGCATTAAGAACAAACTATAAATATGCGACTGTTATTCATGTTGTGACAAAGCATTTTAAAGAATGGTGTAAGAATATCAATTACCGTCCAGGCGCTTTTAGAGATGCCATTCAATATATTATGTTTGGTCAGACTAAAGATAGTTATATTAATCATCAAATGAACATTGGTGATATGTTCAAGAGCATTTATGAAAAGTGCAAAAAAGCTATTTTCACTGCAAAAGTGTAAATTTAGGTTGTTTCAGTTGAATTTGTTTTTGTTCTTTTAGGTAATTCATGAAGCCTAATTGATTTAATAATGAGTTCTATTTTATGCCTAAAGCATCACTATTGACTGATGATTTAAGGGATCAGTTATTAAAGGAATTAGCATTCGGGATCCCTATTGCAGATTTAGCAATTAAGTATGATTTAAAACCAATGCAGATTGAATATCAGCGCGGTAATAATTCTCAATTATATAATTTTTATATTGATTTCTTTTGTGTTAAGGAAGAAATTCTAGATTGGGAAACAAGCGATACTTTTCGATTTGTGTTAAATTTATTATATGGTAAAGTTAAGCCAAACGGATATAGACATTATTTATATAAAGGTAAAGACTATACTGCATATGATTTAATTCCTGAAGCAAATAAAGTTTTGGCAAGAGAAGGATTACCTTTAATTGATATTAGTAAACCTGTCAGGGTACGTTATACGGCTAAAAGAAGTGCCGATCAGCAGGTTGATAAAAAGGAAATGCCTGATATTATCAGAAAGCTGAAACTGTATTATGATGGGCCAGCATTATCTGAAAGAAAGCAATATAATATCATTGACGGTTTGTTACATTCAAATAAACGAGTGAATTGGAAAACTGACATCATTTCAGAAACAGGTAAGCAAGATTTGCCATGCATTCGTATTTGGTATCGTTTATGGACTGAAGGAAAAAATTTACCTCGTGGTGGTAAAGTATCATACATGAATTATTTATTGAAATGTATGAGTAAACATAATTTGTTGGAAAACAATATGTTTAATATTAAACCTAGCAAATCGCCAAAAATGTTTGCTATGTTAGAATTAAAAGGTGGTGTAACAAAACATACCCAATTTACATTTAATGGGTTTGATTATATTAAACGTATAGAAAACTTTATTAATATATATTGTTTAGGTTTGCCATTGGAAATGATTCCATTATGTTATGAATTGGCTTTAAAGACTGAACCAAAACATATCAAGGAATTAACTGTTGACTTGAAACAGATTTTGGCTGATTATTGTTCATTATTGGAAAAAGTTCCATCTGATGATGAAATGGAAGCTATTACTATTGATTCAATAATTGAACAAATGTCCGTTTAAAATTTTAACTGAAAGAGTGTCTAAATGTCTATTGAGCTAAAAGAAGAAAAAGGTCGTTCCAAAATTCGTCAGAAAGATGGAACATATGTGGAAATGGGTCTTAAGACAGCTGATTTTCAGTCTGTAGATGAGATTCTTTCCGTACCAGGTTGCATGTGCAATTTAATGCCAGCAGCCATGTGGGATGAACAACGAGGTCAAATGGTTTTCCCTGTTGAATATACGTTAGATAAACCGCATCCACAGGCTTTCTATACGTGTTCAGCGGAAGAGTGGAAAACATCAGCTACGGCCCGTGAAGAATGGCAGCAAGCGCAGCAAAAGCTTTCTGAAGAGTATTTACGTAAAAAAGAAGAAATGCGTACTCTTGAGGCAATGGGCATTGATTCTGATTTGGGTAGAAACGATTAAAAAGATAGGCGGGTGAATTTCCCGCCTTTTCTTTATACAATATCAGTTAAATTAAATTGCCAGCCAATAGTTACTGTTGTTTTATCTTTTTCCAAACATTCAGAATTGTCTGATGATAGAAAGTCTTCAATAGGTTGCATCTTTGGTTGCCAGAATCTTTTTCCAGCTTTATCAAAAATATTTGATATTTTTAAATAAGAATCAGCATTTGAAAATGGGATTAAAATTCTTTTTTCTTCATCAGGTAGAAAATGATGTTTGCAAAATTCAATGAACAATTCTTTTAATTTATCTTGACCTAAATAGTTTTCTTTTATTCTATAGTCAATTATTTTTGTTGTAGGTTGTGATAGGACATCTTCTTCAACGAAATTGAGTGTACCAATGATTTCGTGAGAGCCTTCACTTCTTAAGAAAAAAACATTTTCAGTTTTATCAATTTGCATCATAAAGTCTTCAAACAATTTCGAAAAGTTTGTTGTTTTATTGTTTTCTTCGATTTTGTTTTGAATTTCTTTTTTGAATTCAGTCAGTAATTTGTCAAGATTGTTCATGATTGTTTTTCCAAGTTATGAAAAATTTTAATAATTTAAGAACTTTACTATTGCCTTTTTATCAAATCCGTGTCATATTTAATCATCTAGAGTTCAATATTTAAAGGTATTTATAATGGCTAAAAGAAAAGATAGTGAAGCATTGAATGTTCAGGCTGGTAATTGCCCTAAATGCGGAAAGCATAACATAACGGCTAAATATGTAAAGAATGAAGACAAATCTATTACGCAGACTATTTTGTGTAATGATTGTGGTAATTCTATTACAGTAACTGAAGCTAATCGTTATCGTGCTGCTAAAACAGCATTAACTAAATGGGGTTATGCTGAAGGCTATGGTCCGGCTAAATTGGTTAAAGCTGAAGCAGTTAAAAAAGAAAAAACTGAATCTAAAATTACAGAAGTTAAACAAGTAGCTAAAAAAGAAGAAAAGAAAAAAGTTGCAACTGTAAAAGACGTTAAAACAACTTTTAACAGCATGCCAAAAAAGAAAGAAAAAGAAGTTATTGCTGATGAAAAAAGAATTCAGCTATCGCATGACAAAAATGAACTGTTGAAAACTTTAAAAAATGTCATTGCTAAATTTGAACAGAATAATCCAAAAGAAGATTGTCCTGTTACTTTAGGTGACTTGATGAAAGTTTACGGATTTACAAATGAAGAAATCTCATCTGTAATGTCTGTCCCTAAATATAAAAAGAAATTTCTTAAGTCACGTCAGGAAGTTATTATGTATTTGAATCAGGGTATTTCTGTTTATACTCGTGATAAAGAAGGAACTACTTTTAAATATACACCTGTTTGTAAATTGGAAGATACACAGGAAACAGCATATATGTTTGACGCAACAGGTTTATCTAATTACGCTTATATTATTGAAAATTAACATTAGATAATTAATATTTGTTTAATTATCTATTGACAATGTTACATTAGATGTGATATGTTGTTTTTCAAGCATAGTCTAATTGGAAGAAAATACATATGTTAACTATTACAAAATCAATGTGGTCGTTAATTTCAGATGAAGATGCTGATTTTATCAACCGTATTAAAAAGCGTTTAACGCTTTTGTCGGCAGATGGTCAAAATCTGATTACTTTATATATGAATGTTGAAAATTCTTCTACATCACTATATGTTCAATCAGGTTGTGTTGACGATTTGATTTTACCGTATTTTCATTTCAATAATATCATTGATCAAAGAAAGATCATTGATATTGATGTAAAAGAAACAATGAAAAAAGTCAAACAGGTGTATGATGAAATGGCTTTAGCATCCCCTGGTTTTGAAGTACGTGAACATCAGTTGATGGGTACTTTAAAATGTTTAATTAACAAACATGGTATTTGTGAAGCAGCAACAGGTTGTTTTGTTGGTGATACGTTAATTTTAACAAATACAGGTTTTGAAACATTGTCATCATTGAGTACGTATTTCAATGGTAAAGCTGTATTTTGTTCTGACGGTAAATTTCATAACATTATTTCTGCGCATTTATCAAAGTATGTTAAAGATACATTGAAAATTAAATTCAATGATGGTGTTGTTGTTGAATGTACGCCTGACCATTTGTTTTTGTTAAGCAATGGTAAATATGTAGAAGCTATTAATTTGTTAGCGGAATCACCGGTAGCAGGTGTTTATGGCAGTCGTATTGTTGAGCAGGTGTTTGCGGAACATTATGTTGAACCTATCCCTGTTTATGATATTGAAGTTGATTGCGACTTGCATAATTTTGCATTAAGTAATGGCGTTATTGTACATAATTCAGGTAAAACTGAAATTATTGCATCATTGTTTAAATTGATTGATGGGAAAATTCTAGTTATTAACAATCGAACGAATATTCTTAATCAGATCGAAGGTCGTGCTAGACTTCGTGGCGTTGATCGTAAAATTGAATATTTGAATAGAAACCCTGTTTTGGACAATTCGGACATTATTGTTTCAACTAATAATTTAGTGTGGAATATGGTGAAACGTCAAGATCCAAAAATCATGAGATATTTGAAAAGTGTAAGAGCTATTATCGTGGACGAATGTTTTATTGGTTCAACGAAAGTGTTAACAGAGTTTGGTGAAAAGCAAATTAAAGATATTGTTGAAGGTGAAAGGGTTTGGACATTTAATGAATTGACATCTTGTTATGAATTAAATTCTGTTGAAAAGTTAATAGAAAAACCTTTAGTGAAAAATTTAGTGAAAGTAAGCACAAAAACGAAATCTTTTGTTTGCACTGAAGATCATAAAATCTTTACTAAAAATGGTTGGAAAGAAGCGAAATATTTAACTAATGATGATTATTTATGTGAGGTTTCAGATGGTATCAAAATACGACAACACGCCTTGTTCAATGTGTGGAAAATTAATATAACATCCAACAAAGCGACAGAAGGATTATTTACGAAAATTCGGAGTTATTTATTGTTGTCAAGAATGTTCAAAAAAGAAATTGGCACAAGTGGCAAGCATAAATATGACGAAAACAAATTTGCGTCGTCGGAATATTATTTCGAAGAGGATGAAAGAACAAAACCCGATGTCAAAAGAAGAAGTTCGGGAAAAAGTAAGCAATACATTAAAAGCTATGAATTGGAAACCAAAAGTTCATGGTGGAAATGGTTGTGGGCTAACTGTTCCTCAACAAATGTTGCTAAACGAATTAGATGGTTTTGTAGCAGAGTTTGCAATAAAAACGGGTTTTTCACAAAAAGACAATTCCGGTTATCCAACGTGTTACAAAGTAGATTTGGCGAACGAAAAGCTGAAAATTGCCATAGAAGTAGATGGTTTTTCACATTGTTCTTTAAAGGCTCAAGAACGGGATGCAAAGAAAGAAAAGTTTTTAATTTCAATAGGGTGGAAAGTGTTGAGATTCAAAAATGCGGAGATTCTAAACAATGTGCAAGATTGTGTCCAGAAAGTAAAGTCTATGATTTAACGGTGCAAAATAACCATAATTATTTTGTTGAAGGATATTTGGTTCACAATTGTCATCACGGTAGCTGTCAGAGCATTGCAATACCTGCAATGATTGCAAATCCGGAATATTTAATTGGGTTTACGGCCTCGCCTTTTAAAGAAGGTGGTCAGTGCGTTGATGATATTGTGTTGAAAGCGTTGTTTGGTAATTCTTTTTATTACATCTCATCAAAATACTTGCGTGATAAAGGTTATTCGTCGTTAGTATATTCATATTATATTAATTACGCACCAAAAGCACATGTGTTTTGTCGTGGGTGTACAGATGTGTATAAGAAGTATGTTGCTGAAAACTTTAATCGTAATGAAGCAGCATATCGTTGTATAGATTTTTGTTATAGAAATAATCTAAAGATTTTAGTCATGGTTAGTCGTATTGAACATGGTAAAGCTATTCTTCGGGAAATGGAAGACAGGGGGATTAAAGCTTTATTCATGTGTGGTGGCAATACTATTTATGAAGCTACTAATGCGACAGAAAAAACTAAAAAAGGTATGGTTCAGCATGTTGTAGTAGAGCGTAAAGGTAATGCTGAAACCATTAAGAAAGCTATTCGTGAAGAAGGTTATCGTGTAATTGTTGGAAATGTTGTTTTTAATGAGGGTATCGATGTACCAGAATTTGATGTAGGTATTTTGATGGATGCAGGTAAAAACATTATTTCACATGTTCAGCGTATTGGTCGTGTGACTAGAAGAAAAGATAAAGGGCTGAATTGTTCAGTTTTCGTTGATTTTAATGATAAAGGTCATCCATATCTTGAGTCATGGGTTCGTGAACGAAAAAAACATTTGGCGGATGAGGGCATTCCAGAAATTAATGAAGATCAGTTTAAACTGTTAATTCAGAAAATGGGCGCCTCAAAGTTAGGTTGATCTGTTGGCAACATAGTTCTATTTGAAAAGGATTTGATATGGAAAACGAAAACGAAGAAGTTGTACAGGATACAACGTATGATTTTGAATTTGAAATGCAGCAGAAAATTGTTGCTTTGCTTTTTCAGGATTTTACCTATTTGTCAACAGTTGGTGTTGAATTAATTAAACCGTCTTTTTTTGATAACGTATATTTACAGAATATTTGTAAATGGATTATTACGTATTATGAACAGTATCATACAAAACCGACTGAAGCTGTTTTATTGACTGAACTGAATAATTATTCAAGCAAGTTTAATATTCCAATTTCTGAACAGGAAAATTTTGCGTCTTGCATTCGTAGTTTAACTACAACTGTAATCGATGATGCGCAGTATATTAAAGATCAAGCTTTAGATTTTGCTAAAAGTGTTGCAATGCGTGACGCTATTGGTAAATTGGTTGATATTTATGATAAATCACATGATTACGAAAAAGCTGTAACTATTATTGAAGATGCTTTATCAGTTGGCGCAGGTGCTAATTTAGGTTTGGATTTGCTCGATTCGCTTTATGAATTACCGCAGATGTTGCGTGAAAGTTATAGTCGAGATCAAATGTTTATGACAGGCATTCCTTCACTTGATGATGCTTTTGGTGGTGGTATTGCTAAAGGTGAATTGTATGTATTTTGTCTTGCAGGTGATACAAAAGTCAAAACAAATAAAGGTTTTTTTGCAATTAAGGATTTGGTAGATAACTTTAAAGATAAAAAAGCATATTCAGTAGATGAAAACGGCAATACTTTTGAAACTGATATTTATCGTGTTTGGAAAACTAGAGATACTGATGAGTTGATGGAATTGACGTTTGATAATGGTTATACGATTAAATGTACACCAGATCATAAATTTCGTATCACAAACCCTAAAGCGGATGACAAAACTGTTATTTGGTCTGAAGGTGTGGCATATAAAAAAGCGGAAGATTTAACTGAAGATGATGAATTTTAAAACATTAAAGGTTGACGAACTGTCTGATTTTGTGATAACATCACTGAAGTTTTTATACAAAAACGATTTGGATTATGTTCTGAAGTTGGGGTTAAGCGAGGAAGTTATTGATGAAATTAGTAAATAAAAAACGTATTCACCTTGATGAAAAGGTTCCTGTTTATAATTTGACAGTCGATAACAAGTATCATAACTTCGAGTTAAGTCATTGTTTTTACAGCAAAAACTGCGGTGCTCCTGGTCGTGGCAAAAGTAAGTTCTTGAGTTTTTTGGCATATCAGGCAATATTTCAGAGGCGCCCTGTTGTTTATTTTTCGTTTGAATGGTCCGAGAAAGAAGTGTTGTCAAACATTATTTCGTGTGCAACTGGCATGTCAATGCGTGATTTGTTAGACGAGTCACAAATAGACAAATACAAACAGCGCGTTCAGAAGATTAAGTATTGGGCACCTAATGTAAGAACGATTTACTATTCTAATAAAACGGTATCTGCGAACCATTTGAGAACATATTTAACGAAGTTGCATTCATTGGAAAATTTTGATCCAGGTTTGATTATTGTTGATTATGCGGATTTGATGTTGCCTAATAAACAGACAAAAAGGTCATCTGAAAGTACGTATGAAGAAATGGGTACAATCTTTTATGACTTGAAAGCATTGGCTGATCAGTTTAATTGTCCAGTTGTTACAGGTTCACAATTAGGTAAAGCGGCATGGAATACTGAAGACAATGAAGTCGCATCACAGGATATGTTAGCAGATTCGTCTAGAAAGGCACATGTTGCATATGGTATTGTTACACTGAACCAAACGCGTGAAGAATCTGACAATGGTAAGATGCGTCTATATGTTGCTAAAGCACGTCGTGGTAAAACAAATACAACTGTATATGTAGATTTTGATAAATCAATAAATTTTGTTAAAGAATGTGAACCATATGACGTTAAAGAAATGAAGAAAGCAGCTAATGGCGGTAAATAATGGACGATGTACGTGTTGAAAGTTTAAGGGATATTGACTTAACAGCGAATGTAGATCAGTATGTTACGCATTGCCCAAATTGTAGAATGTTAGGTAAACGTAATGACGATTACAAGTTGAGTGTGTCTCTTGAAAAAAACGTGTTTCATTGTTATCGTTGCGGGTGGTCGGGTCGAGCTGATCAGCTGTTACAAGGGTATGTGAACGGCAGTGCGTTATTAAGATATAAATTAGATTCGATTGATACTAAACAACGCGCTCGTTATACATCATCTAGTGGTTTATTAATTCAAGCTGAACTGATTGATTTTGATAATGTTGCGATCAAAATTGATCGTTCATTTGTTAATGCTGTTGAGTATTTAAAGTCTAGACATATTACTTTTGAAGAGATCCAGAAGTATGATATTCGTATAGGACAAGGTAGGTATCGTGGAAGAATTGTTGTTCCTACATTTGATTTGAACAACAATGTTGTTTATTTGGTTGCACGTGATTATGTGTCTGAAAACCCTGAAGCTAAATATATTAATCCGCAAGGAAGCCACAAGTCTTTTGCAGTGTGGAATATTCAGAATGTACCTGTTAATGGTAAAGTGATTGTGACTGAAGGTGTGTTTTCAGGTATTGCAGCTAATAGAAATACACCTGAAGATGTTACAGCTATTTCTATTTTTGGTAAAGCTTTAGCTGATACACAAGCAAGGATTATTGCGTCGAAAAAACCAATCGAAGTATCTTTTAGTTTCGACGGGGATGTTTCTTTGAATGAAATTAGAAATAACTATCAGATATTGCGTAAATATTATAATGGAAAGGTTACTTTAATTAAATTAATTAATGAAGAAGATCCTGATAATATGAAGCCTGAAACATATTTAGATAGGTATCAAAAGAGAACGGAATTTAGATATTTATCAATGCCTTCTTTTAAGAGTTGTAATAAAATAAAGCAATCTGAAGTTTGTAAAATTTTTGTTTGACATAATATTTGTAGTCTTTAAACTTTAACTTGAAATTTAAATCAAGTTAAAGGGATAACTTATGCCTAGACAACTTACAAAAGAAGAAAAAAATATTATTTTAACGTGTCGAAATTATGACAATTGTTGTTTGCTAGCTATTCAGCATCTTGATAAATATATTAACAAATTTGCATTTCGTTTGAGAAATGCTATTGGAACAACAGATGATTATAAACAAGAGTTAAAGCTTAAAGCTTTAAAAGTGTTCCGACAGTATGAATTTGAATTAACTATTTTACGCGAAGATGCAACTATTCAAGATTTGATATTTATGGCAGTTCGAATTATTCATAATAGGTTTGCCGACTTAAGTATGGAATTTTCGAAGAAAAAAGATACCTCAATGTTTCTGAATAGTTTAGATGATTCAGATGAAAGAAATCCAGAAAAAGATTTATATGAATTTAGTACAACGGATGCGCCTATACAAATAACGTATTATCAAGACGAAGAGAGTGTTTCAGAAACAAATAATTTAGTTGAAAGATTGATTCAGAATCTAGAAGTATCAGAAATGCCATATGAAACAATTGGCTATTTACGTGAATCAATTTCTCCTTCAGATAGTACAGAAGCCCGCTACGAAAAATGGCTTCGAATAACAAACCCTAAAAACCCGCATAAAAATAAAGGAATACCAGCAAAAGTTATTTGTGAAGAGTTGGGCATCGAGTATTCCAAGATGAGTAAAATAAAAGAAATTATTGGTATGAATTTGATTAAATTAGGTATTGATCCTAGTTTAATTCTAAAAAGTATAGTTATTGCTGATGATACATGGCGCAATTATGGTTTAAGGAAACCTAAATAAATGTCAAAAGATGCTATTTATTTTGCATTGCAAGATACAAACGAAAAAGAAAGAAGTATTTTAAAGTTGATGGCTTTTGGATATTCAAATTCGGAAATTTCAAAAGAATTAAATATTATTAAACCTACTTTAGAATATCAAATTAAAAAACTTTATAGAAAATTTGATGTTGAAAACAAAAGAGAATTGTTGACATTATTCCTAGACGACTATATTGTTAAAATTCTAAATTCACCAATAATTTGAGGTCTTTATGATTTACTATTTCACAAACGATGAAGCGGAAATTTCTGTAGATAAAAAGAAAAAGCGGTTCAAAATCAAACCTTTAAAAGAAAATATTGCCAAATCTTTACGGATGATGCAGTCGCAAGATGAAGTTTTAGGAAAAGGAACGGAAATTGAAGTTTTTAAAAATGATAAAGTTCAGTTGAATGATGTAACGTTGCATGTTCAAGATGCAACAGGTTCATGGTCAGGAACGTTCAAATTTTAATTTTTAAAATAGTTCTTGCAAAACCTTCGATTCTTTGATATGTTATTTGTTACCCGTTAAAAACGGTTTAACTAGTCAAGGAATCGGAGGTTTCTTTTATGTCAACAATTTCGCAGTTTTATTCTGAAGGAAAGTTGATTGAAGAGATGTCTTGCGTTTTTGCTGAAGAAGATACATCAGTAACATTCTATACGCTATTAGAAAATGCAAGAAACTTTAATCGAAAGAATTTAGATGATCGAACAGTAATATTAACTGATTTAGTTTTTTATAAAAACGAATTAGAAAATATGCGTGTAAAAACGGAAGCGGCATTAAGAAAGCAAGATTCTGTAGCATATTTAAACGCTTTTAACCAAATCAAACAACAGGGTCTTAAGTATACAGAGGAGTTGATTAAAGCAACTAGAGATTCTTTTGACCTTGAGAATACCAATCCAAAATACGCCTCTCTGTTAAAGCAGAATAGATGTTGTACAAAATGGGTGTCTACTCTGACTGATTTGTATTTTGTTTTGAATTCTACAAATAAAATCTTGTCAAACAATGTTTAGTATAGGTGAATTATGAAAGTAGCATTGGATCCAGCCAGATTGGCGATTTTGAATAAAAAGTTTGAAACTGTAAACAATCAGAAACGTGAGTATGATGATTCGGAGAAGTTGAAATTTTATAACCTTGAACGTTTTGGTCGGTATGTTTTTCGCATCATGCCGATGACTGCTGATCAGAACAATTTTTTCGGTGAATTCGTAGGAAATCATTGGGTTAAACTTAATCAAGAAGAAAAGTCTAAATTTGTTCCATGCGTTGAAAGTTATGACGCACCGGGGGCTATTTGTCCTGTTTGTGAAGCTTTTCGTGAATTGGAAAATTTAGGTATTGAGACTAAAGGTTTTTGGAAAATGAGAGCAGCCAAAATGGTTGCTATGAAAGTCTTGATGATTGAAGCACCAAATGAATATGACTTGCCTATGAACAAGATTTCTATTCTGAAAGTTCCTTTAAGCATCTTCCAGATTATTGCAACAGTTTATAATAGTCCTGATTCACCAGATGTACTTGATCCTAATACAGGTGTTGCATATGTCTTGTCACGTGGTGAAAATGAACGCCATTGGAATGTAAAACTGTTAGATTCTTCAATGCCACAGTGCGGTATTTTAGGTGGTTCAATTGAAAACCGTGACAAATTGCTTGCTGACAATGAAAACATGCAGTTAAAGAAAATCTTTAAACTTCCGTCAGATGAAAAGATGATGGATATTAAAAAGACTGCACATGATATTAAAGAAAGAATTATGAAAGCAAAGAATACTGTTGATAATTCTGTTTCTGAAATGTCTACAGTTGCGGTTTCTGAAGCACCTGCACCTATTGCTGTTACTAAACAGATTCCCATTGTTAACCCGTTGCAGCAGTCTGTTCCAACATACAATCAGCTGCCTAATGTGGTTCAGCCACAGATGGTTGTTCAGCAACCAATGCAGATGCCAATGCAGCAACCTGTTCCTGTTCAGAATATGCAGTTTGCACCAAATGTTCAGCAACCTTCTTTTAATACATACAATCAAGGTATGCAGAATACAGAAGTATTGGATGATGAAATCCCTTTTGAAAAACAGACGGTAGCGGAAACAGTCACTCAACAGGTTAAGCCTGTTGCAGCTGCCCCGTCTGTAAATATTGACTATGATAATTTAACCCCGCAGCAGAAAGCAATCATTGAACAATATCGCGACGGTTGCAAGATGCAGTGTTTTGGTCGTCATGACAAATATGACGCACTAAATAATTATGACTGTTTGATTGACCCGTTTTCTTCGAATTGTGCATTGTGCATCAAGGCGTTGACAGGTATTGATCATACAAAAGAATTGGGTATGGATTAATTGTTGCCGAAGGGTAGGTAACTAGAATTATCTACCCTTCATTTTTAATGAGGAATTTTTATGGCTAAAAAGAAAGAAGAACCTGTAAAGAGAATCGAAGACGAATCTGAACTCGACGGTTTAGATTTGGTAAGTGATCTACTTTGTGGTGATAAAGAAATTGAAGCTATCAGTGCAAATGATGTTGAAGCTGTCGATCCTAGCAAGATGATTTCAACTGGTTTGATTCCACTTGACATGGCTTTTGGTGGTGGTATTACTCGTGGTCGTACATATGAGATTTCAGGACCAGAATCTCACGGTAAATCAACATTGTGTGATAGTGTTGTAGCAAGTTGGTTGAAGACTAATAAGCACGCGCTGTGTTTGCGTATTGAATCAGAATCAACGATGGATAAAATTCGTTGTAAGATGATTGGTATTGATCTTAACCGTGTTATTGTTTTTGAAACAGCAATCATGGAAGAAGGTTATGATCAGATTGCGAAGGTACAAAATAAAGTTTATGAAAAGTATGGTGATAAAGTTCCTTTATTGATTGTTTGGGATACTTTAACAGCAGCTGGCCCTCGTCAAGAAATGGAAAGTGATGATGTTTATGGTTCAGGAATGATGCTTAATGCACGTATCAATTCACGAGAATTGCGTAAACTAAATTATCGTTGTGCACAATTTGGTCATTCGGCTATTATTATTCAGCAAGTTCGTGAAGCCGGTAAAGATATGTATGGCAATATGAAATGGTCAACAACCGGTGGACAGGCGTTAAAGCACTATTGTTCTTCACGTGTGTTTGTGAAGAGACGTGCACCTATTTATAAAGACGATAATATGAAGAATCCTATTATCGGTTATGAAGTTGAACTAGATATGTTGAAAAACAAGGTGACTGGTGTAGCAAAACCTGTTCCTGTTATTATGAATTTGATTGAAGGGTTTGATCCATATGCATCTGCAGCAGCTTTTGCAATGGAAAACGGTAATGCACAACCGTTTATTACAGGTTCAGGCGCATGGATTACTGTAATCGATCATCATAACAATGAATATTGTAAGATTAATGGAACAAAAAAGTTGACAGCAAAGCTTCGTGAAGATCCATATTTAATGAAACTGATCGAATATGCAGCATATTACAATAAATCAGCCGAGCATGAGATGTGGCGAATTAAGTATGAAACATTGTTGAAAAAACTTTATTTAGAGCTTGATGAGTTGCTTCAGCAGAAAGAAACTTCTAAAGAGTCAAAAGAAAAATCTGATGCGCTTGATAGCCAATTAGATAGTGCTTTAGATAATATTGATGTGTAAAGAATGGGGCTTTAGCCCCATTCTTTTTAAGTTGACTATTTTTGGAGTTTGTTCTAAAATAGCATAAATTTTATTAAGGATTTTAAACCATGCAAGCTTTAGATGTTTTAAGAAAATGTGCTGATAGTTACAACGTAGGTGATGTTTATACATTAACTGATGAAGATGTTCAAATATTGCAAGGTGAAGATTTTTCAGCTAATGTTGGCGATGAAGTGTCTGATGCGTTGTATGACCAAATGTATAATTTTTTCAAGCAGAAGTTTCCTGATGATGAGTTTTTCAATGAAGTTGGCGCACCTGAACGTGGTAGTAAAGTACCTCTTGAATTTACAATGGGTTCAATGAACGAATTAAAATCAGGCGATTGGGATAAATGGAAACTAGATGACGAAGAGTATGTTATCACATCTAAACTTGATGGTATTTCATGTGGTTTGACTTTCGAGGATGGTAAATTAAAATGTGCTCAATCACGTGGAAACGGTATTGAAGGTGCCGATATTACTCGTCATTATAATAAATTTAAGATCAAAGGGTATATTCCTGAAGGTAAAGTACGTGGTGAAATTATTATTCCTAAAGTGGATATTGAAAATTTCATTAATGAGGTTGAAGTAGAAACAGGAAAACGTTATAAAAATGCACGAAATGCAGTTGCTGGCCAAATGAATTCAAAAGTAGCAACAAAAGCTTTTTATAAGTATGCCAATTTTGTTACATATAAATTGATAGATTATGTTGATGAAATTTCAACTTTTAAAGAATCTTTGGATATTTTAAAGGCTGCAGGTTTTCTAGTTGCTAATGTACATGGTGTTTTAAAAGGTTCAGATATTACTGAAGATTTTTTGATTGAAACAGTAAAAGACGTTAAAGAAAATGATCCATACGAATGTGATGGTATTATTTTGACGTTGAATAAACCTGATAAAAAACATCAAGGTAATGAAACAGGTTCGCTGAATCCGAAAGATTCTAGAAAATTTAAAATTGGGGCAACAAACCTTGAAGCCAAAACTGTTGTTGAAGGTATTGAGTGGAATCCTTCAAAAGATTATAAACTGAAACCTGTAGCTATTTTGTCACCGGTTGATTTGAATGGTGTAACTGTTTCTAGAGCAACAATGAATAATTATCAATGGGTAAAAGATAATGGCATTGGTATTGGTTCAGAAGTTATTATTAAGCGTTGTGGTGAAGTTATTCCAAACGTTGTTGAAGTGTTGACTACATCAAATGATTTAGGTATTGCAGAAAATTTTGAAAAGCATTCACGTGTTGAAGGCGTTGATTTATGTCTTGATCAAGATGTTAAAGATGGTTCACTTGATGATGTTTATGCTTTAATTTCAGCTAAAAAGATTGCGTATTTTTGTTCATCGTTAAAAGTTGAACAAGCTGGTTTGGCTAATGTTATTAAGATGATGAAAACTTCTTTCATTAAAGAAAAAGATTATACTTTAGAAAACTTTTTAGTTGAACCTGAATCACGATTTATTTCAGCAATTGGTGCAAATGGAAAGAAGTTGTTTCAATCATTACGTTCGAGATTAGCTAATGTTTCTGAACCAGCTTTTTTTGCAGCTGTTGATGTTTTTGGTTCATTGATTGCTGAAAAACGTTTAGAAAAAATTTATGAAACATTTGGCACTTTAGATGTAACAAAAAAACAATTAGAAACCGTTCCTGGTTTTGCAGATGAGACAATAAAAAAATATGAAGCTGGTTTGAAGAGTCTTCGGTATTGGAAATCTTTTTGTGAAAATCAGTTAAAAGATATTGTTAAATTTAAAAATTTTGAAAAGTTGTCAGATGAGTTGTCAGGTTTAAACGTTGTCTTTACTGGTATACGTGATCAAGAAATGGAACAGTATATTAAGCAAAATGGTGGCCGTGTTTTATCATCAGTATCAAAAGAATGTAATTTAGTTGTTGCTAAAGACCCTAATTCTTCATCGTCAAAAATTAAAAAGGCAAAAGGTTTAGGTATTGAAGTAATTTCATATGATGAAGCTAAAGGTCGTTTTTGATGTTTGGGTTAGATTTTGACTATTTGACAATAAAAGACTTAAATGGTAATGTTTTGGCAAGCGGAAAGGTTGTTGGTAGGAAAACTATTTCCCGTTGTGAACATGCGTTTAATCATGTCAGTGTTGATGGAAATTTTTATTTTAATTTAGATTCAAAACAATTTCTTTTTGATAAAAGAAGCAAACCTGTTGATTTAGTTAAATTTGAGAATAGAGATAACTTGTTTAATGTTGTCGATTGGAAAGATTCTAGCGAAATAGTCGATGCGGATATTTATCGTGACAATGATATAGATGAATTAGATGAAGAAGTTTCTTTTCTTGTTGAATGTTTAAATCGTTTAGAAGGTTTAACTACAACATGTTCTTGTTGTGGACATGGTGAATTTAATTTATATGTTGACTTCGTTTTGACTGATTTGAAACCTTTATTGGTTTTGGAATACTTGATTTCGAAAGAATTTAGGAAAGATTTTAACCTTTTATTCGATAAAGATCGCGTGATCGCAGACGACAGCGTCAACTTGACGCTGTCGTCTGCGGGTAAAGGCCGTATTGCATATTTTGCTGCCAATAAATTGGCAATTAGACTTTATGAATTGACATCATAAACCTTCAACAGGTTTTACTATATAGCTACATTCACATTTTACTGAAAAGTCTTGAATAATAGAATCTGGTTTTGTCATTACTGTTTTCTGTAAAGACTTAAGCATTTCATTAAAATCTTCGAATTCACGGATACGTTTGTTGCTTACTTTTGTTACGACGTTATTTTTATCAACGACATTGTACGAACATTCAATCCATGAATCAGTTAAGATTTTTTCTTCGAGTGTTGTTTTAAACCATTTACGTTTTTTAAACATGAACGATTCACCGATTAGGTTGCTTTGAGAATTATACTTTTTCCAAGCATTCATCATTTGTTCATTATATACATTAAAACGTTTAAGTTTAAAATTAGTAGACATGTAGAGATCCTTTAAATAGTCTTTATTTTAGAACAACAATCAGAATTCTAAAATAGCGTTATTTAGGAAGCCTGAACGTTCACCGTATTTGATATACCCTAAAGGATTACAGACAACAGGTGTTTTATCAATAAAGTATGAGCATGTATTATGAACATGTCCATGGATCCATAACATGATATTGTCGTGTTCCTTTATGAAATCTTCCATATCATTGCAAAAACCTGATGTAATAGGATCAGTCAAATACTTTTGTGACGCACTTCTTAATGAAGGCGTGTGATGAGTAACGATGATAAATCGTTTTTTAGGATTCTTTACTAAACGATTATGAATGTATTTTTTAGCAAGGTTATGTAACGTTACAACATTTTTAGGTGTTAAGTATGAATCATCATTGTATAAAATTGAACGAAAATCATTTAGAGACCTATTACATAATTTCATGTGTTCTTTCTGACTATTAAAGATATTGAAATCCGTCCATAATGTTGTACCTAAAACAATAATGTCATCAAAATGTTTTTCTTCATTTTGCAAGAATGATACATTTCTATTTAGATGAAATTCATTACGAAGTTCATTTTCAGTTTCTGTTAATGTTTTGTTAACGCCATAACATAAATGATTACCACCAATGAATACAGCTTGTTTTTTAGTCCAAAAGGGGTTTTCATAAAAGCTTTTAGTTGCTAGCAGACTTCCGGTATCACCTGCATCAATGAATAAATCAGCTTTTTCAGAAGTGTTCAAAATTTCAGCAGGTGTTTGAATGTGGTTAATGTCGGCATGTACATCAGAAAAGATTTGAATTTTCATTGTTGTTCCAAATAAATATTGACAGTTGTCGTTGCTTGTAGTAATGTTTTATCAGATTTTTGATAGGAAGTAAAGATGAAACTAGATTTTCAGCGTTATAATATTTTTCCTGAATTTCGTAAATATCAGGAAGAAACCATTCAAAAGATTGTTGATTTTTGCACAAAATCTTCAAAGAAGTTTTTGTTTGTGCAAGCACCTACAGGTTCAGGCAAATCTATTATGGCGTATGTTGCGGCACGTTATTTAACAGAAGATTCAAAACGTGTTAAGAGTGGTTATCAGGCGAAAGTATATTCAGAAGATGATTATTATAAAACAATTCGTAATGTGTATTTACTAACATCTAAAAATCTTTTGCTTGATCAATATTATCGTGATTTTAATCGTTATATGCCTATTTGCAAGGGGCGTGGCCATTATTTGTGCAATATGGATCATAAACCGTGCAATGAAGCGGCTTGTTTAAAGAGCAGGAAACCATCAGCACTACCTTGTTATGATTCATGTGTATATCAAATTGCTAAACGTAGAATGATGGCCGCTGATGTTTCAGCTACAAACTTTTCATATTTGTTGAAGCTTGTAAAATCAAAAACGTTTGTTTGTAAAGATTTATGCATTGTTGATGAGTGTCAAGCAATGGAATCTGTTTTGCGTGATGAGTTTGTTGTGCAAATGACTGAAAGCACTTTACAGATTATTAATAATTTAAAAGAAGATATGCGAAAAGGTGTAGAAAGTGATATTTTGCCAATTTGCATGCATAAACTTGAAAAAAATAATTATAATTTTAAAAAGATAAACATCACAAAAGTTGATTACAATAGCCTTGAAGATGTAAACAAATTTGTTGAAGGTGTGTGTGCTGATGTAGGTAGTTTATTTTTTGGTTTGTCTGCAGCATTGGATGATTATACAACTGAATTTTGTGGTGGTGACGAAGCTGTTGCTGTTCAAAATAAAGAGTATAAAGAGTTGATTAAAAAATGTGATTTCTTAAAGCATTTGCAGTCAACTATTCGTGATTATATCTCATTGAGAACATCTGTTGAGTGGGTTGTTTGTGAACATAAAACAGCAAAGGGTTTTATTACTGGTTTCGAGATCAAGCCAGTTACAATTGAATTATTAACAACTCAATTATTTAAAAAGATTGCTAAAAAGAAAGTTGTGATGATGTCTGCCACTATTGGCGATCCGAACAGGTTTGCTAAAAGTTTAGGTATTCCATCTGATGATTTTGAGTTCATTGATGTTCCAGCAACATTTCCTATTGAAAATAGACCTTTTGTAAAGTGGCCTATTTGCTCAATGTCGTATAAAAATATGGATGAAAACATGCCTAAAATAGCTGAAGCATGTGATGCAATTTTGGAAATGTATCCTGAACAAAAAGGAATTGTTCATTCTGTATCTTTTAAAAACGCTATTTACTTGCGTGACCATATGAAGAATAGTGATAGAGTGTTAATTCATGATCAAGTGAGCAAGAATTTTGTTTTGGAAGAGTTTATGAAATCATCAAATAAAGTTTTGATTTCACCTTCATTAATTGAAGGGTTTGACTTTAAGGGTGATTTGTCAGAATTTCAAATTTTTATTAAAGTTCCGTACTTAAGTTTGGGTGATAAAGTTGTTGCGAGACGTTTACAGCTAGATGAAGAATGGTATATTAACAGTGCTGTTTTGCAAATTTTGCAAGGTGTTGGTCGTTCTGTCCGTTCTGAAACAGATGTCGCAGCTACATTTTGTCTTGATAATAATATCAATTTCTTGTTAAGCAGATATAAACATTTGTTTACAAAAGATTTCTTAAATACAATTGTTAGCGTTTCGGATTTTGCATAAATGCAGTTAGAAGATAAAAAAGTAAAAACAATAGCAAGTGCATTTGAAGTGTCTGAAGATTTAGTAAAGTCTATTTTAGATGCATATATGGCATTGACGTTGAATAACATTTTGGTTAATAAAGATGATCAAACAATGTTTGGTGTTATGAAACTTGATCGTCAAAACAAAATGTTGCAAATTGTTGATAATACTGATTATATTGACAATATTTTCACAGGCAACGTATCGCCAGAAATTTTTAAAAGGTTCTTGCTATTTGGAAACAACAAAATCTAGTAGCAATAATGTCTTTAAAAAAACGTGATTTTAAGCATAATCAGGAAATAAAAAAGTCTGATTTATGTATTAAAATAAATACAGTTTATGATAGTATAAAAGATAGCAAGGATTTCAATGTATATTATAATTCCTTGCATGATTTGCTTAAAGAGTTTTTTACTAAAGAGTATTGTTATTCAAAAGGAACCTTGCCATATCCTGATTTTGATGAAGAGATGGTTGAGGATTTCATGATGAATTGGCAACGTCAGGGATTTTCTTTACGTGCAAGAGAGAAGAAGAAAAAGCCCTATAAGACACTAGTTGATAAATTATCAAGTGATGAAGTTAAACGAGCGTCGCATTATCTTAATCTTTATGAGTATAGACGTAAGTTGTGTGATTTTGATAAATATACAGTCCCTATTAGCGAACATTTAGATTATGTATATTCTTTAATAGATGATAGCGACAAGTATAAAAATATTGACGATTTAGTTTGTAGAGAATTAGAACGTATTTATGATAACAATTTATTTGTTGAAGATAAGTTAAATTTTCATATATTTGTTTTTATTTCAATGTTTTTGGGTTCTTTTGATTTAGAGTACATTTATTCAAGTTTGTTTTACAGATTAACAAAAGAAGATTTTTTGTTGAATGCCGTAAAATGTAACGTGAAGAATGCAGTCAAACGAATCGAGAGACGACTAGATGGCATTGAAAGCAACGAAGAAGTGTGCAAAAGTCCTGAACAGTGAAAACAGTTTTTTGTATTTAGCATTATCTGTTTTATCTGAAGAAGGGTATCCTTCAATATCTGCGATTTGTGCTGTCATTGGTCCTACAAACTTTTTACGTTTAGTGACAGTTTTAGGTGGTGCCAATTTAAAAATTCCTTCGTCAATGGAATTGTCTACGTCAGTTGTGGCAGCGTTGTACCTTTATCACCTATATGTTGAGCCAATGTCCGAAAAAGATTTTATCCAGGCGTATGAAATTGATTTAGTAACTTTAATGGCTATTAAGAAAAGAGCAAAACAATGGATAAAGTCAATGAAAGATAAAGGTATTAATGTTCGGTATTTATTACAAAAAGCTGTGGATTTAAAATAATGGCAAATTTTTATAATGATGATTTTGATGAAGATATTGTTCCTGTGAATGCAAGCTTTTCTACAACGATGAGTAGTGCCGACGATTATAATCGTGATGAAAGTAACAAAAATACTTTAGGAATTTTTAAGTCTGTAATAAATTTTGCGAATGCTTTAAAAGAAATTAATACTAAAGAAACTGCGCAAACTTTAAAAAATATGACTGATTTTATTTCGCAGACATATTTGAATTATAGATTTCAAAATGGTTTGATTGCTGAAGATATGAAACGAAATCTATTGTCACGCTTTAATGAAGTTATGGTTTCTTGTACACCTGCAGAATTAACAGATATGTATCGTGCTATTAATGAAGCTGGTGTTGCAGACCTTGATAGAATTTTTGGTGCACGTTCTGGCGGTATTAATATTAACATGCAAGGCCCTACTCATAATGTCTATGACAACCATGTTGAGAATCAATTGAATCAGCAGCAAAATGTATATAGCAACAATGAAAGCGTAATGAAATCACTTGAACCAAAAACTGTTAGCAGTATGACTAAAATGGCGGAAGCTGCTGGTGTTTGGGGACAGATAGGTGTGCCAAGGCAAAATCAAGTGGAATATAAACCTGCTGAAAAAATACAGACTGGTACTGAAAAGATTGCAAATATGCTTGATGCCACTTTTCATGAAATAAAAGCAGAAGAAAAGAAAAAATTAAACGAAGAATAATTTTGAATATTTTCTAATAGGTTTCTAATGGTTGAGATTTTACATAATAATTATCAAATTCCTGTTTATTCTGTTGAAGATCAAGAAAACATTATTAACTTGATTCATTCTAAAGAATTTAATGATATTTATTCTTTTTATTCTGAACAAATTCCTCGTGGTTCACGTTTAGAGCAATTGCCTGATTTTGAAAAAAGAATGGGTTTCTATTTGTATTATACAGGTCAGGAACAATTCTTAAATCAGCTTGATGTCTTGTTGTATAAAAAGCATATGCCGACTATTCAAGAATTCTTGAAAGATGATGCATATATGGGTAATTCGTATGCAATTATTTATCCATACTGGCGACAAATTTTAGCAAAAATATTTGACCCATCAAATCAGTATTTCGAATGTGTTACTGGTGATACAGAAATTCCATTAATGGATGGTTCAGTAAAAACTGTAGCAGATTTATGTTTATTTGGTTATGAAGGTTGTTATGTATACACATGGAACGAACAAAAGCATTCTGTCGAACCTGGTGAAATAGAAGGCATTCAATATAGTGGTGAAAAGAGAGTTTATGAAATAACTTTAGACAATGGAAAGGTTTTTAAGTGCACTGGAAATCATAAATTTTTGAATAGAAATAATAAGTGGGTATTGACAAAGGATTTAAAAGTAGGTGATTCATTAATGCCTTTTGAAAGATTTGTAGAAGATAAAACTGCAAAAGGTGTAAAATCATATGAAAAAGTAATCATACCTTCAAAAAATTCTGTTGTAAATTCAGAATACACACATCGTTTAAGTGCATTGTGGAAATATGGTCGAAAATATAAAGCGCCTGTAAAGAATATGAATGAAAGGGTACGTTATGAAGTTATACATCATAAAGATGGTAACAAATATAATAACAACCCAACTAATTTAATTTATTTAGATAGTAAGACGCATCTAGATTATCATACAAAATTCGCAAGAAAACAATTAAAATTGTATAACGAAGCTTATAAGAATGGTGTCAAAGAAGTTGTTGATTCTATAAAAAATAGGTTAAGAAAGGGTTCAGTAAACAGGTGGTCAGACGAACAACAACATAAGTTAGCTTCAGAACGTATGTCATCGCGGAATCTGCAAGATAATTATGCTTCCAAAATTTCTGTTGCTTTTTGGAACAGTGAAAAAGGTGCATTATTAAAAGAAAATTTAAGAATAAAACAAAGAGAGAAAAACTTAAAAAATAATCCTTCAGCAAGGTTAGATATATCAAAGGAGCGTTTTATTGAAACTTTAAAAGATAGTTTTTCATTAAGAGAAGTTGAAAGAAAATTAAATTGTTCCAGATGTTATATAATCAATAAGTTAAAATTTTATAATATCAACCATAAAGATATATTAAAAAAAGTGACTGAAGAAGAAGTTAGACACATATTAAGTTGTGGCTATACTATAGATGAGTGCGCAAGTAATACTTGTATTAAAGTAAAGACTTTAAAGGCCTGGTGCAATAAGTTTGATATTAATACAAAAGACGAAATTAAATATAATCATAAAATTGTTAGTATAAAATTGTTAGAAAAAAGCGAATCTACTTTTAACGTTTGTATTCGTGGTAATCATAATTTTGCAATAGACAGTGGAGTATATGCTTCTAATTGTGTTTTTCGTGGAAGTATTGGTTGTTTGTCTGGCGATACAAAAATATTATCTGATAATAAATTAGTATCCATTGAAAATTTAGCAAGTTTAGGCGAAGATAATGAATTTAATGTTTTATCGTATGACATTAAAAATAATGTATTTGTAAAAGCAAAAGCTTTTAATGCTCGTTGTACTGGAAAGAATAGAAAAGTATTAAGTGTTAGTCTATCTGACGGAACAACGTTAAAATGTACGGGTGATCATAGATTTCTATTGAGTTCAGGTCATTATGTTGAAGCAAAAGATTTAAGAAAGAATGATATTTTGTGCTCAAATAGTGGTAGTGTTACTGTTAAAGATGTGCATGATTTTGATAAAAATTGTGAAGTATATGATATAGAAGTACCTGTTTATCATAATTTTGCTGTAGTAACGGATTCAGGGAATTTAATTATTTTACACAATTCAGGAAAATCGACCATTGCGCGTAGAGGTTTAATTTATGCACTTTATCGTATATGTTGTTTAAGATCACCCCATAAGTTATTTAATATTGCGCCAGATACTGTTTTATCTGCTTTGATGATTTCTGTTACGTTACAGCAAGCACAAGATACAGCGTTGAAACCTGTGCTTGAAATGATTCGTAATTCACCGTGTTTTCATGAAGTACGTAAAATGACGGCATTTGATTCATTTGGGCCAAACGATCCTGTTCCGTTTTGTCGTCAAGGAAATGGCATTAGGTTCCCAAATAACGTGTATTTGTCTGTAGGTTCAAATATCAATCATATTATTGGTTATAGTGTCTTTGGGTCGATCTTTGACGAAGCGGAAGAAAAAGATTCATCCGAAGCGTTTAAACTATATACAGGTTTACGTGAACGTATTAGATCACGTTTCTTAAATTCATCATTAATTTATTGCGCGTTGATTTCGTCATCTAAATCAAAATCAGGAATGGTTTGGGAATATATTCACAAAATTAAACCTGATGACCCTGAAACATTGCTGCTTGATCCTGCTATTTGGGAGGTGAAGGGTGATGCTTTAGGTTTATCTGGAAAACATTTTTGGATTTATATTGGCACTAAAACACACCCGTCAAAAGTGTTACCTGAAGAATATAATGATGTACCTTTAGATAAATTGAATTATGTTCCGCCAGCAGGTTGTGAATTATTAGAAGTTCCTATTGAATATAAACGTGAGTTTGAAAATAATATTGAAGCAGCTATTCAAAACATTGCAGGTAGAACAACAGATACGTCTGATAGACCTTTTGATGATTTGTCCCGTATCGGTGATTGTAAACAATTGTTACCTGAAGTTCATTTAGAAGCGCCTTTAGGTGATCAGATCCCATTGATTGATAAATTGCCAAAAGAGTTATTTCAAGAAACAACGTTAGGGCCGCGTTTAGCAAGGTATCCAAATGCACCAAGATTTTGTTTTTCTGAAGATACAAAAGTAAAATTATTATCTGGTATTTCGAAAACAATGAAAGAGTTGTCAGATGATTATAAAAATGGTGTAGAAAATTTTGTTTATTCATGGGATTGTAATAAAAATAAGTGGTGTGTAGGTAAAATTGTTTTTGCTGGTGTTACAAAATCAGTAAACAAACTAGCAAAAGTAACATTAGATGATGGAAGTATTATAAAGTGTACGCCTGATCATAAATTTTTGTTGAAATCTGGAGTGTATAAACCAGTATCAGAAATTGATTTTAATGAAAGTTTGTTGGCTATTTACAAAAGTGACTTTGGTGATTTAATTGACTTGTTTGTTGTTAATCATAAAATCAAAAGTATTGAATATATTGATTATCCAAATTTTATTGATGTATATGATTTAACTATTGAAAATAAAGAAAAAACACATAATTTTGCTTTAGATGCTGGTGTGGTTGTTTCCAATTGTCATGTTGATCTCGCTTCACAGTCAACATCTCAAGCAGGTTATTCGTTGTGGCATAAAGAATATATCGTAAATGATTTGGGGGAACATCAAACTGTTTTCGTTGCTGATTTTGTGTCATGGATTTCAGCGCCAAATAGAATTGACCATGATGCTATTAAACAGTTGTCATTAGATTTACGTGATAAAGCAGGTGTATATATTAAAACCATTTCGTACGACCAATTTCAATCGGAATATGTAAGACAGTCTTTACAGCAGCATCATGAGTTTGAAAATGTACGCTATCAATCTGTTGATCGTGATATTACAGCATACTTGAATTTTGCACAGTGGATGATTACTGGCCGAATTAAAGTAGGTGATTGCCCATATTTACGTGAACAGTTAGGATATATTGGTGTTGCAGACAAAAAGCTAGTAACAACGCACAAAAAAGATATGGCTGATAGTTGTTTGTCATATGATACAAAAATCTTTTTATTGTCTGGAAAAGTTTTAACAATTGAAGAGTTGTATCATTCTGACATTGAACATGAATGGGTTTTGGCATGTGATTGTGAAACAAAACAGTTGAAGCCAGTTAAGATTGAGCGTGTTTTAGAAAAGTACACACCTGAAACATTATTACAGTTCACTTTAAGCAATGGTAAAACTTTTGCATGTACGGATGACCATTTAATATTAATGAAAGATGGAACATACAAACATGCTGAAGAAATCATACCATATGATGAATTGATGCCATTCAATTATTATCATGAATTAAATTATCATGATCGTTATAGAAAAGTTGTTAATCCGTTTAAAGGAACATCAAAATTCCTATACAAAATCGTTTCACAAGATTTATTGTCTAATGCAATTGCTGAAGCTAAAAAACGTGCTGTTGTTGACGGCAGTAAGTTTACTGTTATTCATCATAAGTCGCACAATAAAAATGATGACAGACCTGAAAATTTAGTTCCATTAACAAATATTGAACATACAAATTTACATGCAATGACAGGTCGTGAAATTAAGGCGTTCCATGATAGGACTGTTATGAAACGTGCTAGAACAAAAATCATCAATGAAGGTTTAGCGTTGATGAAGCAAGTTAACCCTGAAGGGTATAGACGATATTTGTTGAAGCATGATTTAGGTGACAAACTAGCTGAACAAAAGTCAAAAGTTGAAAACTTGCATGTATATGTAACACAAATAACAAGAATTGAGAATTCGAAACCTGTTTATGATATTGTGCTGAATTCTATCCATAATTTTGCATTAGATTGTAATGTGTTTGTTCACAATTGTGTTGGTGCAGTTAATAATGCATATTTGGATGCAACACCTGTTGAATTTCCATATATTGAAGCTAAAGCGCCTGAAGTAAAGGCGGAGGATAGTTTTAATTATGATGCGAAAAGACAAGAAGTTATTGAAATTTAAGGAATAACACGATGGTTGATGTTTGCTTGATTACTGATGAAGGTTATGCTGATTATACATATGTTTGTATAAAGAGTATGTTATTTTCAAAAAATAAAGCAAGTAAATATAATGTATTTGTGTTATTAGAAATTCAAGACAATTCATATAAATTTGTTGAAAAGAAATTAACATCACTATCATGTAGAAATTTTAATATTAAATGTATTAAGGCATCCAGCGAAAAGTATAAATCATTTGAATTGTCTGGGTTCCATGTAAAGTCAGCAGATTTATTAAAATTTGATTTGATGAATATTTTTACAAATAAAGATAAATTGTTGTATTTGGATGGCGACATTATTGTCAATAAAGATTTATCTGATTTGTTTAATATAGATTTATGTGATAATTATTTTGCGGCGAACTATCATGCAGCATCAACAGATGAAACAAAGCACCGTATAGGTTTATCATTAAAACATGTTTATAATGCAGGTGTTTTGTTATTCAATTTAAAAAAGATGCGTGATGAAAATCTTTATGAAAAATTGATAGAAACTAGAAAAACCAATGAGTATATTTTAAAAGCGAAATCATTAGATCAGTTGACATTTAATTTTGTTTGTAAAGAGCATATAAAAGAATTTAATCCAAAACATCATTTAATGTTTAGGAATAATTGGGATTTAAATCTTTATAACAATACATATCATACAAATTATCAGCATTTTAATAATGTGATAAATGATGCGACAATTATACATTTTGTAGGTCCTGATTGTAAACCGTGGAAGACCACTTCAAAAGCACATGATTTATGGAAGTTTATTGAAAATGAAAATTCATTGAGTGGTTTAAAAGTATATGATGAATCAAATTATTTTGAATTAAAACCAAAGTCAAATAGTGTAATTGTTTTTTCTTTTGATAGTAATGTTACAGATCCGGCAATTGTTGCAATGTATTCATTATTGGAAAACGCAAAAGATACTATACACATTATATGTTGTATATCTAATGATGTTTGCATTTTTAATAGAGCGAGAATTGTTAATCATTTAAAAGCTGTTAACAAAAAGTTTTTCATTAGTTTTATTGATGTTGAAAGCGTATTACATAAAAGTTTTGATCAAGCATTTGTTGTTCGAGGGATTACAAAACCGGCATATTATAGATTGTTTATGAGTAGCTTTTTGCCGAATTTTAAAAAGGTAGTTTATTCAGACATTGATGTTGTGTTTAAAAAAGATATTTTTGATGTTTATTCTTTAGCTAAAGACAATAAAGCATATTATGCGGTTCCTTCCGTTAATTTGTCAGTACGTTCAAAGTTTGATGGGGATACGTGGAATTATTATTTTAATAGCGGGTTTCTAGTTGCTAATTTAGATAGAATTAGACGGCTTGATAAAACAGATGAAATTGATGATTTGGTTGCAAGAAAGCTTAATTTTCAAGATCAAGATATTTTAAATAAAGTATATAAAGGTGAAATTGGGAAAGTTCCGCCTTCATATTGTTTAATTCCGTCAGCATATACAAATGAAGAAAGTAACAAATATTCACATTGTTGTGGCAATGATTTGTTTTCAGTTGACGAAGTAAATCAATTATCAGCCCCTCATATTATACATTATGCTGGAGTTAAGCCGTGGAATAATAATAAAATAAATCTTGCTGATGAATGGCAAGTATATTGTGATAAAATATTTGACGGTAATTTCACAAAACTTGTTGAGTTGAAAGAAGAAAAGCAAGTTGTCAACGTTACTCAAGTTGAATTGTCAAAAGTTATTGGTAAAGAGTATTTGATAAAAAGGTTGGCTGGAATAAGGTCTTTCCAGTTGAATATAAACGATTTTAGACCTTGTTGTGTTGTCAGGTCATTTGATATGCAACATGAAGTGGTTTTTAGCTGTCGTGATGATTTTAGCAGCAATAACAAAAAGAAAAAGTTAATTGATTTAAAAAGACAGTCCAAAATAGTGTTAGTCGAACAGTATATAAAAGGTTCTTTTGATGTAACTGTTGATGCATGGCTAAATGTTTCATGTCAAGATAATTTAAGCAGTAATATTGAAGCAAAACTAATTGACTTGTCTAAACGTTTAATAATGCAGTTTCCGCAGTTTAGGTATTTGGATTTTCTAATTGCAGGTGATAAAGTGTATTTTAAACGTTTTAGAAATGAGTAGTTACATTTATGTAATGTCAAATGGAGAAGCTTTTAAAGTAGGGTTGTCAAAAGATCCTAAAAGAAGATTGCGCCAATTGCAAACAGGCAATCCTAAAAAGTTATCTTTAAAATATTTTGTAGAAATAGAAGTCGCGCCTGTCAAAATCCTTGAATCAATAATGCATCGATATTTGAGACTGAATCATTTAACTGGCGAATGGTTTAATGCTGATTTCACAACAATAAAGAATTTGCTTGATTTTGTGAAGATTCGCTACGATAATGAAGAAACAGAGCGTGAGTTTAAATTAGGAATTTTGGATTACGAAGCATGAAATCACCTGAAGAAAATAAAAGAAAATTTGATGCAGAACAGCAAATTCGTTTTGTGCAAGATCGTGAAGAGTTAATAGATTTTGTTCGTGATTTATGTGCAGCTTCGAATTTAGGTAAAGATTTTGTAGATAGTTTTATTGTGCGTTTAGATAGATTAGTTGATTTAGGTCGCTATTTAAATGTAAAAGATACATTTGTAGAAGATTTACAAAATAAAAAGACAAATGAAGATAACTTTTTTGATGGAGTTGATTTAAATGCCCTTGATTGATTTAACTGAAGAGTTGACATTTAAAATTAAACATTATGATGATTCCGTTTATGAGCAAGTATTGGAGCAGTTTTTTGATACTTTAGGGTATTGTATCAATGTAGTAGATAAAGCCAGCAAGAATCATGCTGTTGGTATCAATAGTTATATTGTTATGTTAAATCATAAAAAGAGTGAATTCACGGTAGAGATTCCTGAAACTTTTCCAAATATTATTTTTAAATTAAAAAAGAGTAAAAGTTTAAAATTAAGTGATAATCATCGTGATGAAATTCTGTCATTTGTTTTATCAGCACATACTTTTGTGGCAATTGCTAAACGTATAAAAACATTTCTTGATTTGGAGAAAGAGTCAGTTGGAAAAAATGCTGAATTTAAAGAAGGTTTTGTCTATTTTAATTTAAAAGGTGTTGAGCTTTTTGTAGACCCTGTTCAGAAGTTAACTGAAGAATTTAATATAAAGTTTGAAACTGTCACTGAAAATGGTCAATTGTTTTTTAAAGTACCTGTAGAACGTTTGATGCAGTTGGGATATACAAATACAGAAATTTCAACAATTATGCATTTGATTATTTCAGCATTTAAATATGTGTACACTGTTGAATCATGCGGTCAAGATTTTATTAAGCGTTGCCAATTAAAAGCTGAATTGGAAAAGTGGAAAAATACAGCAATTCATTCTGTAGATGAAATTTTAAAAAATAGGTGATTTATGGATTTAAATGATTTAGAGATTGATAATGAGCATGAGCTAGTAAAATCTCATTCATGTTCTGGTAGGATGGAAAGACGTTATTCAGAACAATTGTGTGATTTGTTTTATGAATATAGAGACTTTTTATGCAATGTTTTCGAAGTAGGAGATATTAGTTTCATTAATGTTTGGAAAAAACGTTTTGGTTTTATAGAAAAAAACTCTGATTTTTACGATCTTTTGTTAAGCAATGAAAAGTTTACACAAACTATTGGTGATGATGAGACTTCGTTTACGGGGCATGTTTGTCGTTTAGGTGATGTTACATATATTGTTGTCGAATGGATGCTTGAAAAGAATACATTCAACCCTGTTATTTACATTCGAAAAAAAGAAGAATTATCGTTGTAAAATAAAAGCGGGTTTAAAACCCGCTTTTATTTTTATCTTCGCAATTTTTGGATGATTGGTTTCTTTTGAGTTTCTTCAAATTTAGCTACTAATTGACCAAGAGTTTGGTTTTGATGAAGTCCTGTAAAGATTTCACCATTTTTAAAGATTGGTTTAATTTCAAAAGGTTCATAGCCTTTTTCAACATCACGTCTTTCACTATATTTTTTGTATTCATAACTAAAGACAGGTTGCTTTTCGCCATTAATTTCTTTAATACCTGTTAATGTGACTGCAATCACGCTGTCTGTGAAATCAGAAGATTTTATTGTTTGAATATCTTTATTGTTTTCATTTTGAAGGATTTTAGCAAAGATGTAATATACAGTATCACCAATCTTTTTGCCTTTAAAATCATCAAGGATATCTTTTTCCGTTAATGAGACGTCTTTTGGAAAGATATAGCGAATATCTTTATCTTTATTTGCTTCGCTGTTAACAATATTATTAATAGCATAGCTTGTTGTACCTATGTTATTATTTTTAATAAAATTTAAACATTCTACAACGCTGGATTTGTCTGTTGTTGGAAAATCAAAACCACCATCAATCAGAAATTCTTTTAGAATAGGATATCGATCATCGTTTTTGTTTGCATTCAACAAATCTTCCACGCTAACATCGTAGTACGTGTCATTCTTAAGTTTTGATTCACTTGATTGTTCACGCACTGTAATTGAATATGTTGATTGAAGATTACTGTCTTTAGCAATAAATTTAACAACCGCCGATATGTTGTGTGGCTTTTTACCTGTAAAGTTAATAACTAAAGGAAGAAAATGATCTTTAAAAATATCGTTTGATGTCAAATTTGGATCATTTCTATTAACAGTTATTACTTCTTTCGGAAAAACTTTAGTACCAATGCATTGGTTGATTATTTCACGTAAACTATCTCGCTGTTCTGAAGGTACCAAGTAATCATCAATAGCAGATTCAGGGTTTCTTTTTGATGAAAGCTTCATATAATATGCATCATCAAGTTTGGAAATTGTTGCTATATAGTCGTTATTCGGGAAGTCAAATGTCATTTCGTCAACAACGCCATCATTTAAATCTGATAGTCTTTTTTCAAAATCTTCTTTACTGAAGAATTTGTTTGAATCAACTTCATTCTTTTGCGAGAAGTTCATTTGCTCAAGTGAATTTAAGACATTCATGACGGTTGGTTCGTTTAGACGCATTTTAGTAGAAGGTATACCTTGTTTCATTAATGTAATGGTATCGCCGTTGTTAATCAATTCACCATCTTTTGTAATAGTTAATGCATATGATGTTTGCTGTTGTTGTGTAGCAATTACAGTTAAACCGTTTCTTAATTCACATGCTTTACCTTCATCATCTTTAATAGCATCAAATGTATAGTAATGCGAAAGTTTGGAAATATTTTTAGCAATCTCTGCGATTGTACTGTATTCATTATTTGTTTTAGCAAAATGGACACTGATTTCTTTTGAATCACCGTTACTAGTTGTTTCTAAAACATATCCTGCATTTAGATTGACGAATGCTAAATCATTTATTGATACTTCTTTGTCAGTATTTTTAAGCTCAATAGCAATAGTTAATTCACTGTCATTATCATTAATAAATGTAGTTTTATTGTTTTCGTCTTTTTGTAATGCACCAATATTTTTTCTAAATAAAGGCAGAACAAACGTTTCGACTTCATTTTTATTATATGTTTTGACTATTTCGTTGTTATTATTACGTCCAATTGCATATATTTCGAATAACTTAAATTTGCATTGAAAATTATCTTTCAACAGTTTAAGGTCGCTGTTTTCAAGCTTTGAGTTTGAGTATGCTTGATTGTTAAAGATTAAAATCGTTGAACCTTTGTATTTATTACAAACATTGAATATGTCTTTAGAAGATTTGTCAACGCCTTCAGATGGTGCCAGGAAATTAGTAGTACCTGATATCAAATCTTCTGTTAAGATTTCTTGCATACTCTCATTGTATAAACGTTTTGCTTTATAAAGACGTAAGGCATCATTGTGCGGTGTATGAATACCATCATAATATGGATTCAAGTTTTCTAAACGAGCTTTTTCTGTTAACATAAAGTATTGTGTATTGTTTACGAACTTTGCACAGTTTGTATCTTCTTGCTGTAAACCGACAAATTCACACGCTTCGTTTATGTTTTTGAAAATTTTAGTTTCAGAATCGCTGTGGAAAATAAAACTTTCAGTTAATGTTTTGTCGACATGAGGAACTAGCATTGCAATTGCTTTTTGAGATTCGTCAAGAATCAAGCAAATTGGATTTTCAGGATTTTCGTCGTCTGATAAAAGTTCTGGTTTCCATTCTTTTAATGTTGTAAATTTTAAAGAATATTTTGACATTATATACAATTCCTGTTGACAAAAACTTAATTTTAGAACAATATTGTTTTGTTCTAAACATAAACCTAAATTGTCTATAGGGCTTTTGATGAGTATATTTAAAGACCTTCTAAATAAGCAAAATGAGCTTCAAAAAGATGAAGCAAAAGAGTCTGTCAACAAAGTAACTATTCCTGAAGGAATTACATTTACAGATGCAAACAAATCAAAAATTGTTTTGTCTGTTGTTGGTGATAGTTTAAAAATAACAAAAGTTATAAGAAAAAATAGTTGTTATGTTACAGAAGACATTTTACTAAAAAAAGAGTATATTCCTTTTTTAGGCAAAATTCTTTTGAATTTTTATAACGATGGCAATTTAAATAAAATTAAAGAAAAACTAGAAGTGGATGATGAAAATGCCTTTGAATGAAAAAGAAGAAGCATTGCTTTCAAAATGTGATGAAGCTTTAGAGTTGCTTTATGATTACTTTCAATATTCAAGCAATTCAAGACCTGACGAATATACAAATGAATTAATGAATAAAATGACAAATGCAGTCAAAGCGTCAATTCGTTTTAACAATGCGTTAACAAAAGCTTTGGAAGACAAAGTTGTTGTGTTGTCACCACAGGCTTTAAACATGTTAAACTCTTTCTATTCATATTATGATCAGGTCCCTAAAAAAGAGTCTGATGTTGAAGATATTGGTGGATCTGCATTAATGGAAGTTTATACAGGAATTATTCAGAACATTACGCCAATTGCATTGTTGATTTCAACTGAATTATCAACAAAGTGATTTAATCCAAATTTTATATATTTTTGAAATTTGGTTGTTCTATTTGTTGAACTGCTAAAATATTGCGGAGATTAAAATGGTCGATTATCTTGATAATCTTTTTGAATCAGTTGTTAAAAAAGCTGAAAAAAAGAAAAAGATTGCAGAAAGCAAACAGGCTGCTATCGCACTAAAAGAAGCGAAGATGTCTGAAATTCCTCATGAAATTGACAACGTCATTCATTCTTTAGCGCAAATTAGAATCGATATGGAACACTTACAGACAACTTGGTCTGCTGCAGGTTTCAATGATTTAACACCGCTAGCAGAAATTATTAAAGGCGTTGTTGATTTGACGAACTTTGTTTATATGCAAGGTGCGTTGTTAGCTGATCAACAGATTGGTAAACAACCTGTTGAAGGTTTACCTGTGCCAGTTGAGGCGCCTGTAGTTGCGCAAGAATCTGAAGGTTCTTTGAAAGAAGATGACTCTGATAGTGAGTTAGATGTTTCTGAAATGGAAGCAAATTTATCAGATGCTCAAGATGCTTTTGATCAGGCTGATGAAACAGCTCAATCATATGAAGACGTTGATCTTTCTTTAGAATCTGCACCTGAAGCTGAAAAAGAATGTTCAGATATTGATGGAAAAGAAATTACGTTAGCAGAGTGCGAAGCTTTGTGTGCAAACCCTGTTAATGCAAATTTAAGAAAAGCTTTTAAGAAGTGTTGTTCCGATTTTCGTCATAATAGACCTGAAGGATCAAATGGTGAAATTGTTAAGATTATTTTAACACCTCGAAACAATTTACGTTTGATGTTTGATGGTTGTGATCGTCCAGCATTTGCTTATTGCGATGGTGAATCTTTAATTTAATTGGAGAGTATTATGATCCTTTATGAATCTAGAAAAGCGACAGCTGCTTGCCGTAAATCTTTTATTGAAAGTGTTTATGGTGAATCTGAAAGCTTGTATGAGTCAGTGTTCAAAGATGCTGCTGATTTAGAAGCATTTATGAATACTTTAGTTAAACCCGCCTTGCCTGAAGGTTGGGAAATGAGTGGTGATATTGTTGTTGATGACAATGGTGTTACCCGTGACGACGTCATTCTATACAAAGAATTAGAAGACGGCGCATTTTGTGTTTTGTCTGCTTCTTTGGTTGATGGTAAACCTTGGGTTGCACCTGAATATAGCATTGAGTTGACAAATACAAAGAATCCTGAAGAAGAAAATGAAGAGGAAGATTCTTCATACGTCTTTTCTTCAGATGATTTGCAGGAATTCAACAGCATTTATAACTCTATGATTAATGAATATGTTGGTCGTAGTTATGATTTTGGTACAGAACATGACCCTTTAAAGGCTTTAACATCTTTTGTTGGTGTTGACGCTGAAGACAAAGATTCGTTACGGTTTGCGTTAGCAAATAAAGTTCGTGATGAACAGCCAAATGATCGTGTTGCGGAACCTGCAGTTCCTGCTGAAAACGAAGATTCTGCGTCAGCAGAAGGTGAACAGCAAGAAGAACAACCTGTCGAAGATGAAGGTTTGATTTCCGATTCTGTCAAACAGGAAGCAAAAAACGAAATTGATAGTTGGTCTTAATTTTTAGTTAGATCAATAAAAATAACGCCGTGTGTTTTTTAAAACACACGGCGTTGTTCTTTTTTGTAGTGTGTTTTTAATCTATTCGAGCTGTCGTGGAAGACTTTTTAAATGATTAAATTGAATAAACTTGTAACCGAATCAATTTCCGGCGTAAATGTTTTAGTTTCATATGATGAACCATCACAAACTTTTAAAGTTTGCAGTAAAGATAAAAATGAAGTACTCATTGAAGGTGATGAAATTCATGTGTGTACATTTCTTGAAGTGAATGGTGCGAGAATTTTTGCACCACGTTTTATGGCGAACTATCCTGAAGAAAAAGTAAATAAAAACAATGCTGATATGTCCCATATGTCACCTTTTAGTTTGCTAGAATTTTTGCGTTTACGTAAAGGTGTCGACGGTGCATTAGAATTGACGATTTATCCACGTGACATGCAAGAAGGCATTAAATTTCTTTCAGGCATTAAAATTCCTTTAGGTGAATGTCTTTTAGAAGATATGAAAAAGTCATCATTAATCAACTTAATGTTGGTGATGAAAGAATCAGCACACTTGTTGAAAAAGGTTGTTGTTCGTACATTTAAAGAGTCCGATGATAGACAGGTTGCTTTTGCAACAGAAGATGGTAAATATTTTCCTATGGTTATTTCACCAAAAGATGATGATTCTTTTGCCAATTCTGTTGTTTTAGTTTTTGGCAATGGTGGTGTTGAACTTGATCTTGATGCGTTAAAAACAGCTTTACAGACACCACAAACAATGTCTGTTATTTCACGCGATCCAAATGAAGTTCAGGAACTTGACACAATTCAAGAATGTTTTTCAGTTGATGATTTGATTGATTCACATATTGTTGTTTTTGAATCAACGGATTTAAATGATTTGTCAAACACAATGTTTCATGTTCACCCTGAAGCAACAGCTAGAAATTGGAAAGTTTCTGAAATTAAAGAAGATGCAAATAAAGGATTGTTTTATTTTGAAATCCAGGGGGACAAAACTGATGAAATCTTAAAAGATGATTTAGTTATGGGTCGTTTGTTGTCTGAAAATGTTTATATTACACACCGTACACCTTTACATGAGTCTACACCAATGGATAAAGCTGTTTTTGCTTTAATGAATGGTATGGATATTAGTAAAGTCGTTAAAAATATGGTTGCTGAACAAGTTCAGTTAAATAAAACTGAAAAAATGTTTAAAGAATGTGATTGTGCTGGTATTGGTGGTTTAGATGTAGTTGCGGCCGTTACACCTGCTGCTCCAGTTAGTGATGGTTGTTTAGATGCAAGCCGTTGTGTTTTTACAGCTGGAATGACATCTAAAGATATTCATGGTATTGCTGGAAAAGTTTTAGCGCCAATGAAAAAACAACAAAAGAAAAAAGAAAAAGATGTTATCAAAGTAAACGATGATCTTCGTGCTACTGTATTAAGAGAAATGGGTATTGAAGAACAATTTAATAAAATTATGAGTATGGGAAAAGGTTTAAAAGAAGATGGTGAGGATGCCAATATTGAACTTGATAGCAACTCTTCTAGCACCTCTGATTTTAATCTTGATTCCGCTTTGTCTAGCGATATTGGTGATTCTTTGGGTGATTCACTTGTTTCTGATAATACTTCTTCTGATTCCGATGATGATAATTCAGAAGAAAAGATTGATTTTAATGTAGGTGTGGTTGGAAAGTCTGTTGAAGATGAACCTTCAAAAGTTGAAGTAAATTATATTGATGGAACAACTTCTGAAGAACCTTTTACAAATTTAGTTGTTGCATCAAGTATCAAACATGATGAAAATTATTTAATGTAAAATCATAAATAAATTTGTAATCGTTTAATAAAAGAAAGTATTATTACTATGTCTAGTGAAACAAAAAAACTCTTTGAAACTGAAGAAGCATTAGATACAACGCAAAAAGAGTATGTAATAGATATTTTTAAAAAAATGTTTAATACATATAAAGAAAAGTTTAGACAATTAGGATTATCAGACCGTCAATTGGCAGACAAATTTGATAATAATATTTTGCCTGGTTTTTTTGATTTCGCTATTACTGTTGATCATAAATTTGGCTCAATTATTCAACCTGAAATTTCTAATTATTTGTCAATCAAACACGGTTGTTGGTTGAATACAATTGATTTTGCTACGAAATATATGCCTGAAAAGTTAAAACTTGTAACAGGTTATATCGTTCATAAAAATGATTTAGAAAAAGTTAAAAAAGATTTAGATAACGATTTTACACCTGTTTATATTGATTTAATCCCACATGGATTCTTTGTAGATAAAGATGGTGATGTCTTTGACCCTACTCTAGGTGTAAATGAAGACTATCATTATTTTTATAAAATGGTCCCTGAAGAAATTTGGAAAAGTTTCAAATATTTCTATAACAATCCAAAAGATTGGTGGGTTGCCGACTTTGCTGATTGGACTAAAGAGCAAATTCGAGCAGCAAAAGAGAGTCATGAGTTTTATAAACTTTGTGGCATTGATTTTTCTGAAGCAAATGCTGTGTCACAATTAGGTAATGATACTACAGTTGACGATTCAATTGTTAAGGTTGAAGTTCGAAATGAACGTGGTGAACTTGTTGACATTGAAAATAGTGAGCAGGTTTTACAACCTTCTGATAGAAATGCTATAGGAACAGTTGAAGTTCGGAATGAAAAAGGTCAGATGAAAGTTACAGAGTCTGTTGCTTTGTCTGAAGATTATTTTGATGGGACAATTAAATTAGATCAGATTCCAGAAGATTCAACAATTGATGATATTATGGATTCTGATAGTGAAACAAATATTCCTGATGACAGTGTTTTGGAACAACAGATTGATGATTATGTTGAAGCGGAATCTAAAGTTACGTTGATTCGAACAAAATCAGGGCATTTGTATAAAAAGAGTGAAGATGCAGATGCCAGCTTAAAAGGCAGTGATGCAATTGCTGCGAAAGGTTTGACACCGGCTGGGAAATTGTCTGATGATGGTGTTGTCATTCCGTCTTTAAAATCTGATTTTATTAACACTCAAATTAACAATTACGGAAATTTACTAAAAGATTCATTTGTTAAAGCTGTTGATGAAGCAAAAGAGTTGCGCAACACAACAACAACATTTGGTGTTAAAGGTTTAGGTACTTTAGATTCAGCAGCTAAAACATATTATCCATTTGGTCGTGGTGAAAAGACGTCACGGTCAAAAAGTGCTGCTGGCTTCGAAGATTTGATACCTTTTTATTTGTCATACTTTTTTGGATATCTTGATGAAGATGGCAAAGTCACTCAATTATCCGACGAAAAGATTAAAGATGCAATTGACAATAATAAAAAGTATAAGGTTGTTCGTACTCTAACTTTAACACAACCTAAAACTGTCTATCAGTACAGATGTCAAATTCCAAATGCATCTATTTTTAACAAACCTATTAAAATAGATAGCAACGGAAAAGGAAACTCTACAGAAAATTTGTATAAGATTCCTGTGGCAACAAACGAACCTGCTAAAAAGTTTTCTGTAATGTATGTTGCTTGCAGTGCCGATGTTGCAGATTTTATTAAAAACAGCTCAAGTGGAATTTTAGAATCAGGCATTGTTAACGATTTGTCATATTTCTACATCTTTAAGCAAACAGCAAATGTAAAAGATTATGTAAAAAAATGTTCAGATTATTTTAATAGCTTAAGCAATAAAGATGAACAAACTTTACTTGTTGCTGAAATTACAAAATCAGGTAGTTCATATAAATTCAAAGATTTAGCTGAAGAAAAATCTTTGGACGGTTGCGTTGTACATATTGCGCAAGTAAAAATTTCTGAAGACTTTGAAGTTAAATCTTTAGATTTAACAGGTTTTTATATCGCTACAATTGGTGGTGAATTGTCGAGTGGTTTCTTTGGGGATTTCTTGTTTAAAGCTGATGACAAAACAAGTGAAAAGGTACATTTGAATGATAAACCTTTAGCATTGTCTGATAAATTATATCTGTATACTGTTGAAGGAAGTAGTAATTCAGATTCTGAAGAAAATGTATATAAGTGGATTGTTGCAGCACCAAATTTATATATTGAAAATGGGAAACTGTCTGAAATTAAAATTGATGAAGATTACAATCTATTCCAAGTCTTTGCAATCACAATGAAGACAGAGTATCCTGGCAAGCCAGATAAGTCAGAGTATATGAAGAGCAAGTCTGCATGGAAGATTTATCAGTGGTTAGAGAAAGAATACGAAAGAAATATTAGACGTTCAGAGTATGATAATCAGATTCATATGAGAAGAGGTTTTCTTGACATTGAACGTGCTATTCCTGCTTTTTCATTTGTTAAGAGTGAAATTGAAGATTTTGATGAAAATAAATTATCAATCGAAAGTCACAAAGATTGGATTAAGCAAGTATTGTGCAGCAGTGGGTCAAGTTGGGTAGATGTCAAGAAAGATAATGCTGAAGGTTTCGCACTAAATGAATTGTTTGTTCATTATGCAGTTGCGTTAAACATAAAGCTGCGCTACTTTTTAGATAATATGCAGTATATTAACAATGCTGGTGAAAAGATATTAACAACTCAAGACTATCAAGGTATTGTTATTGATAATGAAATTGAAATTGGTAGCACTGTAAACTTCAAAAACCTTGATAACTACATTGCGCAAGTCGTTATTACAAACATTCCTAAAAACAATGAGCTTGTTGGTGCGCAAGTTGAAGCTTTAACATTCGAACGAAATGAAAACCTTGAAAATTTACGTAGTGAAGTAATTGGTAATGTTCAAAAACGTGTTGAAGAGGTCGGTGCAAATAGGTCAAAGACGTGGGCTTCAAAGATATATGTTGAAACTACAGAAAATGGTGCTACAGTTTTTTATGTATATGACAATGCTGGTGAAAAACATATTAAGCCTGTAGTTAATTTTATAAACCAAGTGTTTTATAAAGAAACTGATTCTGAAGAAGAGCAAGTTGTTTGTTCATACGATTTAAATTCAAATATTGTTTTTGAATCCGTTGAAGATTTCTGCAAGAACAAAGAAGCTGAATTAGCATCTGTAAAAGCAAGTTATGAAAAAGGTGATCATAGTTTGTATACAGATGTTGCAAACGTTGTTAAATTTGGTTTTGAAAATAGTTGTTATTCTGGAGGTGTTTGGTTACCCGCTGAAAAACAAAGTATTGTTAATTTAATTTCCCCGTATGCTTTTGGAACAGAAACGTACAATGGGTTGTTAGACAGATTAAATACATACTTTAGATTGCCAGAATCTTTATTACCGGCAACATCAAATTTGTATGATTTGCGTATTCTACAAGAAAAGTTGAAAGATTGTCAGAATATTTTGCAAAACATGCATGAAAAATTTAAAGACAATAAATATCATTTAAGTCTTAAAACTCGTGATGGTGATTCTGATGAAGGTCAAGAGTTTAAGGTGAAAAATATTAATGAATACATTAAATTGTATTCAGGACATGAAGATGAAAAGAATGTAGATTCCGCTCAAGAAGAAGATTGGAAACGTTTGTGTCAGTATATCAATTTTGACATTTATCCGAAGATTATGGAAGATGAATATAATGAACTTCGTGAAGTTGCAAAGAGTCAAAAGCGTTTAACTCAAGGTGTCAAAATGACTGTTCGCTTGAAAGAGTTTGTAACAAAAGTTGCTGATGTTCCTTTTGACTTTACTACGAAATCAATTCTGTTCTCTGCATTAAAGAATTATGGAAACGCGAAAGGTGTGTCAGAAACATTTTCAAGAATTTTTGGTAATGTTAAGGCTGGCAATACAGAAAACTTGTATGGAAACATTCAAGATGCGTATGCTGATTATAGTCAATTAGATAAAGATACAACTGAAATAAAAACGTCATCCGCATTCAAAAATAATGCATCAACAAGAAATTCAGTAGAATCTTTCTTAAGACAATTTGATAAATTAAAAGATTCATATGAATACTCATTTCTTAATACTTTGTTGTATACAGATGCGTCCGATGACGACATTTGGAAGATGCGTAATGAAATCGCAAAAGGTTTTGGTTTTGATTTGAGTACTGAACAAGAAAAGTTCAAAGGTACACATTCATACGAAGACTTTAAAGAATGTTTTGTTAAAGCAATTAAACAGTTACTGCTTGATTATACAGGGTATAAAGCTACAAAAGTAGCTACTTTGTATAATAGAATCAACGGAAAAGATTATAGTTTGCGTGACTTAAGCAGTTACTATAAAACAAGAATGTCTGATATTACAGGTAGCCTTGAAGCATTTATTTCAGCATTAGAAAGAAGTGTCAAAAGTAATCGTGGAAAAGAATTGGTACAAAACATTAAAATTGTTACTGGAATTATACATTCTTCAAAAGAAGACCGTATTCATGCTATGGAAAGTATTATTAACAGTAGTGATTTGTTAGGAAGCAAATATACATGGTTACTTGCTAAATTTGATGAAATGACCACTTTGTATGAAAATTACAAAGAGTTGCAGAAAGAGCTTAAAGGTTATATTAATGCTGAAATTAAACGTACAAATCCTTCAGATAAAGATTTAGAATCTGCAGGTGTTGATTTTGATTCCGTGCAAGATGAAGGTATGAATGAATTAACAAGTATGTTTTTAAAGAATATATATTCAACATGGAAAATTTCAATGTTTGATGCGTTCAAAAAAGAATATCCTGATGATTTGGAAAAAGAAACAAAGATTTCAGTGTTCGATAATGAGCAGAAGAATCCAATATTCTTAAATGCATGGACAAAGAGCTTTAAGTTAGACGATGAATCTAAAAAGAAGATTATAGATTTTATTGACTCAAGCAAAAGTAGCAAGTTTGATTTATCAGTATTAACAACATTTACAAATGATCAGGTTGCGAGTTTGATTGATATCATCAAAAAAGATGACAGTGATTATTTTGAAAAGTCAAAGAAGTTTATTACTACAATCAATAATCTGAACACAACAGCTGAAAATGAAAATATTTATTCGTTGACAAATGTCGGTAAACAACACAATAACGTTAAAACTTCGTCACCTTTCTATACTGATACGGTTTTACACGATTTAACAGTTAAAAATGTTGAAAGCATTGATTTCTGGAAGCAATTTGTTAAGGGCGATTTAGACAAAGAGAAAGAAGGACAATTGAAACTTTTTGTAGAGAGAGTTCTTCAACGTGTTGGGTCAAATAAAGATATGCTTCTGCGGTTGAATACAAATAAAGTTACTATGACTTTAGAAAGTTATTTTAAAGCCAATGAAGGTAAAGATGCTGAACGAATTAAAAAGAATGCAGAAATATATTCGTTATCTTTGTTGACCGACAAACAAAGTCAACAACATACGAAGATTCCTTTAAAGGTCTTTAACAAATGAATTTATATAGCATAATAGATGAAATGATAAAAGACGGCAGTGATTTAAACTCATTAGCTAAAGGTCATTTGCAATTTGATTTCAATGATAGTGTTACATTGGAGACTCTAGAAAAAAGGGTTGTAAATGGCAAAAAATCTTTTACATTTGTCTGTGGTGTTAAATCAAAACATATTCTTTATGATGGAATGGAAACGGAAGCAACAACTGATTTTGTTGAAAACTTTACTGTTGCTTTAATGTTTATAGAATCTTCTAAACGTCGTGCTAGTAATAATGGAAGTGAAGTCGATGAAGAATACCCAAATACGACGAATTATGATTGCTTTGTGTATTGTAATTGTCCACATTTCTTTTATTACTACATTTCTGCTGATAAAAACATTTTGATTCCACATTCCAAATTAATATCTTTAGGAATTAAATCGTGGAACATTATTGATCCTTTACAATGGGTTTCTTCACAAAAAACCGGAAGCCATAAAGCTACAAAGAATCCAGACCATGACATTGGGGTATGTAAACATATTGTCAATGTTATTTATTATTTGTTGGGGACTCTAGATAATAATAGTAATGAAAAGCTTCGTGTTGGAACAGATGAAGAAAGCACACTTTTAGTAGATGACGGTAGCCTATTAAAAAAACTTGATGCATATAATATCAAAAAGCCATTATATTCAGGTACTCCAGAACAACGCAAAGAATATTGGGCAAAACATCGTGTTAAATATTCGAAGCAAGACTATCAAAACGCTGTAAATGCATTGTTGTCTGCGCAGAAAGCTAATAAAGATGTTCAAAAAGATATAAAAGCAAAAGCACAAAAATTATCTCTATTAACAACAAAAGTTAAAAATCAAGAATCTGATTTGCAAAAACAAGGAATTTTGAAGGTTGTTAAAGGAAAAGTTGTTATTGATATTCCTAAAGATAAAAGTGAAAAAGAAATAAAGAATATCAGGACAAAAGTGCAGTCTGTTTATAAAATACGCGCAGAGATTCAAAACTTGCGTTCAAATATTGCAAATCTTAAAACGCAGACGAAAACGATTGATAATTTGAAATATGAAGTTAAGCGTTTAAAAAAGCGTGAAGAACAGATTCGTTTAAACAATCGATTAAATACCAGACATTGGTATGATAATCATGATAATGTTGCTGTTGATACAAGAAATCAACCAAGCGAAGATGCAAATGTAAATGAAATTGATAAATATATTTATAATTTAAAAAAGGATTTGCGTTGGTATGATTATGCGTTAAGTAATGATTTAAACAGCAATCCAAATTATAGCAAACAAGAAATTGAAAATTATCGTAAAAGTGCTGAACAGTTTAAAAGTAAAAAAGAAGAGTTGCTAAAGAAATGGCAGCAGCGACGTGACTTTCTAGCTGATCAGAAAATTAAATTAGCAGATATTCATAAAAAAGAAAGAGAAAACGGCACTAAACGAAATAATTTAAAGAAACGTGCTAAAGGCATTAGTAACGAAGTAACATCTGTATCTGATTCAATATCAAAATCAAAAGATGTTATTGATAAAAAAATATTTGAATTTAGCAATCTATTAAAAGATAAAAAAGATTTGAACTTGAAAAAGTTTGATACAAACAAAATTCAAGATACGTTTAACTCAAAATTAAAGTCAATTCGTAAATCACGTGAAGATTTGTTAAAGGCTGTTGAAGATGCTGATTATTTTAAAGATAAAGATAGTAAACAGTCTTTTATTGATAGTATTAATAGAACAACTGAAGAGAAGTTGCGAGAGTATATTATCCAGTTTAATATTTTAAAATCAAATGCTGAAATCTTTAATAACCTATTAAAATATTATTCTGATGTTAAAAACAATGTTGATGGTGCAGAAGAAAAGTTAAAAGATTTTGCAAGCAAACCACATGTCAAAGCATTGGTAAAAGATGCAATTAAGAAATATACTCAACAAGAAATCGAGAAAGCAACTTCTACTAAAACTGTACAAACAGCGGGAAAAGTAGATGTCAAAAAGAATTTATTTAAGAACATTGAGAAGAAGAAAATTGATAAGAAATCAGATACCATTAACAACGCTGAAAACAAGGCAACAATCGTTAAGAAGAAAAAAGAAATTTTTAATGACCTTGTTAACATTGCTGATAGCGTGTCTAATGATATTGGTCAATTAAAATCTAGTGACAGTTACGATTTTTTGAACAAAGACAAACCTTTAGAAAAAGCATCGTCGTCTTTAGCTAAAAAAGCAATTGACAATGAGAAAGAAGGAAAATCTTTAAGTTTGTCAAAAGCTTTAAAAACAAATGGACTTTATTTAAAAGCTGTTTGTGAAGCTATTCAAAAAAGGACAGGTCAGAAAATTAGTAATGTTAAAGAATTTGTTTTGAAAAATTTTGATAAATACTTCAGTTCAAAATAAATTTATGTTTATTTGACATAATAAATTAACGGTCTTAATAGCAATGAGTTTGATTTGATTAAACTCATCTAGTTGACATGCAATCCGTAAAATATTTTACGAAGGCACCTAGTTGATGGACTTTAATGTTCGTATAGCCGTGATTGCGTAGTTAATAACATAATAACCGGAGTTTTTTTATTATGCGTCATTTAATTGAAGCTCAAAATAAATTAGCCCTTAACGGCTTAACAAACGACAAGTTCATTGTCATGGAAGATATGACTTTGGAAACCCGTAAAGGAGATGCTAAATTCCTAATGGGTGAAGAAGTTATTTTAGGTGCTGAAGGCGAAAATTTAGTCGTTCAGGACGGTCGTAATTCATATTTGGTTGAAGATTGCGACATTGCTCGTGAACTGATTAAAAACGTTGCTTGCAAAGAAGAATTGTCTGATGTCAACTATCAGAAATTTACTTTCGTTGAAGCCAAAAACATGCGTATCGTTACATCTGATTTAATCAAAGCTGTTTCAGATACAAATGAAATTCGTTCAGCTTTGAAAGATGCGAAGAAACGTAAAGAATCTTTATTCGAAATGAAATCAGCGGGCGTTGAACTGCCTGTTGTTAAAAACGAACATAAGATTGATGAAGCTGCTAAAATGCAGAAAATCTTCGAAAACAAAATTACAACGAAGAATGCGCAGTTGGTTGAAGCGATTGAAATTCGTGACAACCCTGAATATGCTAAAGACATTTTAATGTTAGATACATTGAAAGTTATGTCTGAAGCCGCTAAAGACGAAAAAGATGAAATGGATTCAGCTGATGCGTTTATTAACAATGCTAAAGCTATGGATGCTGATGTCGATTTCGAAGGTGAAGGTGAAGATAAATTAGCCGTTGCCAAGAAAGGTGAAAATGTTGTCGGTATTTTTGATCCGAAGACAAACGTTGGCGTCATTTTCAAAGCTGGCGCGTTTAAAGACGCTAAAGAATTGAAAGCTGCATTGGAAGATTCAGGTATCAACTTGAAGAGTACAGTTGATCTTGAAAAACTGATTGCTGATGACAAACAGGAAGAAGTTGAATCTGCTGTTGATGAATTCATCAATTCCGATAAACAGGAAGAAAGCTGCAAGAAATGCAAGAAAGTTCTTGTCGATTGCGGCATGCCTGAAGATGTTGCCGAAAGCGTTATCGGTTGCTTTAAGTAATAATCGGAAAAGGTTCAGACTAAATGATTATTTATCGTGTAAGAGAAACAGCTAGTGGTTTTTTCGTTGATGCTAAAGACAGAGACGGACATGAATTAGGAACATATTTAGTAACTCGTGATGTGTCAGGGTACAAATGCTCTTGTGAAGCTTTTAAAAAGACTCATAATCAATATGTACATTTTCACATTCTGGTTGTTAAAGAATGGCTTAAAGGTGGAAAATCACCGACGGCTCGATACACGAAAGGTAAAGATAAAAAGATTCAGGTTTTGGTTGAATAAGCAATGACTCGTAGCATGAATGATTTTAGTTCATCATTGAATGAAGTTGATAACGAGATTAAAAATGTCTTGTTAGATATGATTCTTGTTGCGGATAAACGGGTTGATAATACTGGAAATCAGTTATGGAATTTGGACCGCATTTTTATGACGACTTCAGATTCTGTAGATGAAATCAAGATGTCAGTACAGTTACAATCTGATAAATCGTCATTATCATTTCCGTTCATTGCTTTTTCGCCGGATAAGTCTTTTGAATCTGTTGACCATGCTATGGGTAACCGTGTCAATGAAGCTGGTTTAGTTATCAATACTGACAAAACAGGTTTTGACCCAAGACAAACAGTTTCTTTAATGAAATCTTTTCAAACAAAGTATACTGTTTCTATTTGGGATGAAACATTTAAAGCGATTAGATATTATCAAGATAAAATTTCTTTGAGATGTTTACATCGTGAGTTTTGTCATACATGGCAATCTAAACTTGTTGACGGTGTAGAATGTAACTTCACATACTTTATCAATATGCCGGTAATCAATACGGTTCCGTCTGTATCAGAAAAAGTAGGTGGTAGCGGTTATATCTATTTGTTAGGTTTTTCTGTTGACGTGTGGGGACATCTATTGGATGAGCCTGTTGATAATCCTCTCGTCGTACAGGTTAACACACAATACTCTGGTATTAAAAATTATTCAGTGTCTGAAACAGGAGAGATCAAATGAAATATTACAATTCGAACAAAGTTCAAGTCTTTGTGGCCTCTTCAAAAAATCCGGATCGGATTTATGCAATTCCTGCGAAAGCAACTGTCGTCATCAATGAAGACTTAAAGAATCTTCCCGATGGCGTGCGCGTTGTTAAAGAAACTAATAGCAAAAAGAAGTAATGGGAGAAATATACAATGTCAGTTATTGGCAAGTATCCTGGAGTATTTCCTGAAATTACTGATTTGTCGCAGATTACAGAAAATGCATCTACGTCTATTATTGGTGCTGTTGGTGAAGCTCGTAGAGGTTCAGTCTTTAAACGAAAGTACATTACGTCAGCTGCTGCATACCAGAACATTTATGGTACACCTGATTTAAAATATGGTTATTTGGGTCATTGTATGACTTGCGCCATGTCAGATGCGGGTGAGGCATATGTTGTTCGTGTCTGTTCAGAAGATTCACGTCACAGCGGGTTAAAAGTACCTGTTGAAGATGGTGAATTTGAAAAGTTTCTTGACGGTTATTCTTTGAATGAGGTTAAGAAAGCTGTTGATCAAGATAGCGATACAGGTGCGGCTCAAACGTTTTTCTATCAATATTCAATTATTGATGGTCATTATCAGTACGAAGTTGATCCGTCTGATCCTTCAAAGAAAACACGTATCCAAATTTTAGATGATGATGGTAACCCTGTCATCGACAAGAATACAGCTTTAGCGTTTGTTGGTGAAAACCCAAATGAAGAAGACATCCGTGTTCAGATGTCAGAGACTACTATTATCCCTGCGAACAAACAGGCTGTTTCAGTTTCATTGTTGGATGAAGCCGTTTTGGATTCAGACAATGTTACGAAACATAAATATACGGCAACGGTTAATACAGGAACCCTTGAACATGGATTATCTGCTGGAGATAAGGTAATCATTTCTAAAGCACCTTTAGATGCTTTTAATGGTACATTTAAAGTATCAGCAGTTTCCGTCAATGGTTCAACGTGTTATGCTGTTCGTGAAAACAACAATTACAAAGATGGTGAAGTTACAAAATATTATGTAGCAAAACCAGCTGGTAAAAAAGTTGCTGAAGTGTTACGTGCAGATGGAGAAGCAACACGTTATGTTGAAGAACCGACTGTCAATTATGATTATCGATTTGCGAAACTGTCGACGCGTTCAACTAAAGATGATTTAGGTGAACCTGTTTATGTTCATGCTGATCGTGCTGAAGCTCAAACAATTACTTCAGTCAGTGATGGTTGGTTTATTCCTGTCATTTCACGTGATTCATCAGTTCCTGGTATCTTCTTTGTAAAAGCTGACGATTCAAAATCAACACTTGAAGACTGTGAAGGTAATGCTATTTATCGTACACCTGTTAGTGCTGAACCTATTGAATCCACATATACAGTTAGTGAATGGGAAGATTTAGGTCAGATTGGTGCGCGTCGCTTTATGGTTAGCAATGTTGCGTATGGTTCTGATGCCGAATTCAAGTATTTGGAAGATGAAAAGCAGTGGGTACCTACAACTGGTATTTGGGGCGGAACTTCTAATTACGAAGATGAAATGTCAACATTCTTTATTTACACAGGTAAATATAAGTTTGTTGAAGCAGGTTCAAAAGTATACAACGATCCTGAATTAAAAGATTTAGTTGATGACGATGAATTTGCTGAAGATGGTGAAGCGTTGTCTGGCAAGTATACTTGCGTTTTAGATAGCGAAGAAAATCTTGTCTTGAAGCAGTTTGTTGGAACTGAAACTAAATTGTTCCACGATCCATTGTTACTGCAACCCTATGTGATTGCCGGTATGGGTGAATTCATTTATACAAAGGACACAAATCCGATTGTAAATGAAACCAATGCTTTCAGCTATGTTCTGAATGAAAAACCTTCAGACACTTCTGAAGATACAATTTCTGGAATGAAATTGCGTTGGGTTAAAGCGCCAGCAAATGATGAACGTAAATTTGATGTTTTCGTTTATCGTGTTGAAGACGGTGACTATCTGTTGCTTGAAAGCTTTAACGATTGCACAATGTACAGCAATGTTGACGGTTATGGCGTTCAGACACAAATTACTTCAAAAATTAACGGCAAATCAGAAAACATTTCTGTTGTTGTTAATGAAGAATTAATGGTTGATGGTAAATGTCCATTCCCTCGCATGACTTCTGTTACAACTGGTAAATTAACTGGTGGTAGCACTGAAGAAGCTGTTGATTTGTCAACAGTGGCAAGCGGTTGGGAATTATTCCGTGAACGTGATCAGGTTACTGTTAATTTGTTGATGGAATGTGCATATAGCTCTGAAAACATTTCTGTTGTAAAACAGAAAATGTTGGAAATTGCTAATGCGCGTCGTGACTGTTTCTGCGTGTTTGATACACCAATTGATTGTGTCAAATCTGGTGCAAATCAAGATGTTGAAAACTATCGTAAAAACACTTTAGGCATTGATTCATATCGTGCTGCTTTGTATACGCCGTGGGTTAAAGTTTACGATTCCTTTACTGGTGTAAATGAAGTTCCTCTACCTCCTTCTGGTTTTGCTTGCGGCGTTATTGCCAGAACAGACCAGAACCGTGGTGTTTGGATTGCCCCTGCTGGTATGAATAATGGTGTTGTTGCTTGTGCTGCGTTAACACCTGTTGGCTTGACATATGAATACGCTACTGAAGAACAGGGTAGCGTTTATTCATCTGGCGTCAATTATATACGTAAAACGAATGGTATGTATTTGATTTGGGGTCAGAAAACATTGCAATTTAAACCTTCAGCACTTGATCGTATCAATGTAACACGTATGGTTATTTACATTGAAACATCACTGCGTGAAGCCGCTAAATGGCATTTGTTTGAACAAAACACAGCATATCGTCGTGCACAAATCACAATGCAGTTCGAAGCTTGGTTAGCACCAATTAAAGCTGCTGGCGGTTTATATGACTTTAAGGTTGTTTGTGACGAAACAAACAATACACCTGAAGTACGTATGAACAATCAGATGTATATTGATATTTATATTCAGCCTGAATATGCTGCTGAATTCATTAAACTCAATACTGTTGTTCAACGTGCTGATGCGACTATTGGCATTGTTGGTTAATTAAAAGTGTGATGCAGAGATAACATCAAAGCATCACACATTAAATTGGAGGTTTATTATGGGAGTTCATCCTATAGAAGAAACATTACAAATGACTGATCCAGCCAAAGGTTACTTGTTTGATCTTGTCTTTGAAAACCTTTTAGGTGATAAAGGTATTGATGGTCAGCAGTTTGAATTGCGTGTTCAGTCATATACATACCCTGGCGAAACTGTTGATAAGATCAGCATGGGAATTAGCGGCAACACTCGTACTGATGCTGGTTTAAAGCATCGTGAAGGTACATGGAAAACTGATGTTATTGAAACGCAGGATGCTGATATGCTGAATCGTTTCCAAAGTTGGTTAAACTTAATGCATGATCTTGATACTGGAATTACTGGTTATTCAACTGAATATAAAGTTGATGTAACGGTTCGTTTGTTAAATGCAAAACTTGAACCTGTTAAAACTCGTAAATTGCGTCGTGCATGGCCAGTACAAACAGGCGATTTAAGCTTTAATCCAATGTCAAAAGACGCTTTAAAACTTTCAGTGACATGGCAGTTTGACTGGTGGGATTAAAATAAATGGGTGTCGGGTCTTTTAAAGCAATAAAGAATATTACCAAAAAGGTTAATGAAACTATTGGCAAGGTAACCTCGTCAAAAGCTTTCACTAATGCTATTGGTGGTGTTTCGCAAGTGTTGAGAAGGTTCCCGACACCTCAAGATGTATCAAACCTTCCTGATCCTTTAAAAACAGCACAGTGGGAAGCAATTTTCCCATCTATTATGGTGCCGACAGGTGGTTTGAATGGTGACTCGTATGATACAAAACAAGGTAAAAGTTCATTAAATGGTATCACTACAGGTGACCATCAAGAGAGTGGGAACGCAAAATGGTTTTCATATAACCCAATTTGTGAAAACATTAATTTTACACTTCCAAATGTAGAAAGTGTACAACTTAAGTTAAGTCGATCATCTATTAACCTTCCTACACATGTTTCAACTTCTTCGACTTTTTCAGCAGAATTTTATTGTGACAACACAGCCACGATCATTTCATATTTTCAAACATGGCGTAGAATGGTTGTACAGGATGATCAATTAGTAGGTTATCAAAGTGATTACAAAAAACCAGTTTATTTGTATTTATTGGGTATGAAGTCTGTTTTACCTGTTTATTTAATAAAATTTAAAGGTGTATATCCAAAAAATTTAAGTTCATTATCTTTTAAAGGTGATCATAAAGAAGATCGAATAAAGGTAACTATTACTTTTATGTGTGACAACATTACAGCTGAACCTTTAGTTGCCGGGCAGACGCTAGATCTAATTTCGAACAATTTTACAGGAAACGTGTTGTCCCAATATGGTTCAATAGGATCAATTGTCAGCCGCTTCGTAGGTTAAGATTTTTTTATAAAGTTCTTTCAAGTAGTGTTTTTAAAGCTATTTGAAAGGTTTTTCTATGTTAACAAGCTTAAGTAATGCGGAAGTTGTACGTGTTCCTGGTGAACGTTTGTATGAGTCTGAAATTTATGCAAAAGATTTAACAACATTACAAGCAAAGACGTTACAGCGTCTCTCTGTTACAGCAGATATTCGTGGTATCATTAAATTGTTAGGTGAAAATATTAGTATTGATATTAACCAAATGTATTTTGATGATTTCAAATATCTCATTCATTGGTTTCGTTTAAAATCATTTTCTGATTTTCCACATCAAGTTGGTTTTACATGTTATCATTGTAATCAACATAACGTACAATGTGTTAATTCAAATAATTTAATGATTGATGATGTTCCTGAAGAGTTGACTGAAGAGGGTGGAATTTTACTTCCTTTTGACAACTACCCCAATGGGTTGTATATTCGTGCACCAAAAATTGGTGATGAATTTATTACTGAAGCAATGTTGAAAAAGCATAATGTCGCCACAGATAATCTGGATATGCGATCTATATTGCTTGATCTAAACCTATTTAGAAATAAAGTTAATGGGATTGATATTGAAGAACTCTTCAAAGCATATAATGAAGGTAAATTTACACCGAGTGACTTGATGGTTATTTCCGCATTTAGGAAAGAGTTTACATGGGGTGTAAAAGATACATATAAATTTGTTTGTGAACATTGCAAGGAGGAAGTGATTGTAGAGGAACCTCTCGACATCACATCATTCTTTCAACCTAGTGAATCCAAGCGATTTATTAGAGATAGAATACTTCCTAGCGTATCAACTAAAACAACAGCTGGTTGAATTAGAAAACATGTCAATTCGTGAACTTTATTGGTTCTATAAACGACATGAAAAAACTTTAAAAACTTTGGAACAGATGCAAGAACAAGCAGAAGGTGCAGGCAAGTTCCAGACCGAGTCGTTTATTTAAAGGTGCGAAATGGCTGATTCAAAGCAAACAGTTAACGTTTCAACTGATAAAAATGTTACGGTTAATGTAGATAATCGTGGCAATAACAGTCGTGTAAGTGAGCAAGCAGTAGTTCGTGGAGAAAAAACTGTTAGCACGAATGATTCAGCTATTTCGCAAAAAGCTTCTACAAATTCAAAAAGGGTAGATACTGGAAATTTTGATGACAAACCTGTTGATGTAGCAAGTATGTCGCGAAAACTGCTATCAGAGATGAGTAAAGCTTTTCAAGTTAATACGGATCCTGTATATGACAACCTTAAGAAATCTGTTGAGAATTTAGATAAGGCTTTTGAGCAAAGCATTGAAAAAATCAAAAGTGAAGCCGAAAAAAGAAACAAGCAAGAGCAAGAAGAAGCAAGGAAAGCTGCTGAAGAAAAACGAAAACAGTTGCTTTCTGAGGCTGAAAAAGAAAGTGCCAAAGCAACTCGAGAAGCTGTGTCTGCTTTAGAAGAATATGATAAAATTTTAGATAACAAAACAAGTGTATTGTCTGATACAGCAAGGGCAGGAGTAGCATCTGCATATCACGCAACAGAAATTGGTGGGTTAAACAAAGCTTCCGCAACATTAGCTATGGGCGCTATTAATCCTGCATTAGGCTCGTTAGCGCAAATGGTTTTAAGCAAAGATGGTATAGGTCCATACATTACATCAGTATTTAGCTCAATGTTTTCTTTTGCAAAAAAAGAAGCAAACAAAACATTGAAAAATATGGAGATAGAAGATAGGGTTACAAAGGCATTGCACAACTCTGCCATTAACGTTGAAAAGCTTCTAAAGAAGACTGAAGATCTTAAAAACATTGACGTTAAAGAATTGTTGCGCGGGACTTCTAAAAATAAAAAAAGTATTTTTGGTGAAGATAGTGTAGCAAAATCTGATCAGGTTGTTGTACAAGAAAAGCAACAAGGTATGTTTGCTAAATTTACAAATTCTATTAGTAATATGTTTCAATCTTTGCTCCCAGTTAAAAAGACTGGTGCGGAGATTGCTCATGAAAAAACATATTCAGATATGTTTGGTAGAAAGATAGCCACAAAAGATGTCTCTGAAAAAACACGTTCAGATTCGTGGAAAGAAATATTTGCACTATTTAAGAAGGGTTTAGTATCAACTTTAGGTTTGGTTGCGTTGTATTTTTCAGGTGACCAGTTTAAAGCATGGCTAAAAGATTTCATAACAACGCCTTTTAAAAATTTAGCAACAAGTATTAAAGATGGAACGTTTTCTTTCGAAAACAACTGGAAAGACATATTAAAAGCTTTAGGAATAGTATTCGTCGGTGTAAAAGGTATATTGGGTAATTTATCAACATTATCTGCTGTAGTAAAACTTGTAATGAAAGGCAGTAAGTTAATAGGGGCTGCGACATTTGCAGGTTTGACAGCATATCATGCATATGAATTTAAGAAGGCGATGGATGCTAATGATTCGTTAGGAATGTTAAATCATGGCGTTCTAGGTGTTACAGATGCATTGGCAACAGTGATTCCACAATTCCGTGCGTATGCTCTTTTAATAGAAGCTGTTAATGGTTTATTGCAGTGGTATTTAAACAGAAAATTAGAAGAAGAAAAAAGAAAACACGAAGAGGCTGTAAATAAGAGTCTAGAAGGTGCTCGTTCTGATGCAACAGAAATGAAGGAGTTAACAAAAGCAACGAAAAAAGACATATCAGTCGAAGAGTTTGCTGATATGAAAGGTAGAAAATTGACAAAAGAGCAAATGATTGAAGAGTTGAAGAAGAAGGATACAGCAATTCTATCTGATGCTCAATTGGAAAGTGCTATGAAAGCATATGACCATGGGATTTTGTTAAACAAATATCAACAAATGGCCTATAAAAAGTTCGGGAGTGAAGGTTTACAAGGGGTTGATGCTTTAGAAGCTTTGTATAGATCCGGCAAGGTTAGGGGCGAAGAGAGAAATTTATTAAAACAAGTCATCGACGATGAAATAGCAATACGTAGTGGAGAAGTATCAGCTAGAGATTATTTTGATAGACCTGTTGTTGCAGCAGAAATCAAACAAACTTCAGCGTTAAATCTAAATCAGACACCTCAAGACATTGTAAATAATGTAACAGGGCAGGTGTCTAACTATGTGCCTCAAGTGCAAGTACCAACAGCAGCAATTACAGCAGAAATGGTTAAGACTTCATCAGAAAACACGCAAGTAATTAGTGATAAATTCTGTACTGTTGAAAATTTGTTAATAGAATTAAATAAAAGTATTAATCTTGTTAATACTACAATTCAAACAAAAAAGAGTCCTTCTGCTGGTGGTATTCCGTCAACAAGTACAACTATTGCAGCTACAGGTAGGTAATTAATATGGCAGGTTTTTTAAATAGTATTAAGAATGCTGTTTTAGGATCAGTGACTCAGTATGATGCTTTGCCAGATGGTGATAGTATTAATATTAATCCTGCGTATATTCTTGAAGTACGAATTTCAGGTGAAAATGGTATAGGTTCAGGGTATAAAGCACCTACATTTAAAAACAGACCGTATAATGGGTTGACGATTATTCGCGCATATTGTCCAGAAGTTTTGTCGTTGCAATTTACCAACGATTACGGTACTATAAACCCTATGGATTTAGCTTCAAGCAAGTTTGTTAATGGTGTTGTTCAACTATTTTCTGGAACGTCTACTACCCATAGAATTAATAATATTCAAGTTTGGCAAGGTTCAAAACCTTTAACATTACAACTGAAGTTAGAGTTATATGCGTCACGATCAAATACAGACAATAATATTAGGACAGGTAATACTAGACTACAGTCAGGTGGTTTATCATCGAATGACTTGCTGTATATTATTGAACAGTTGTCATCTTTAGCACAACCTAGAATTGACGACAAGTCAGGAAGATTAATTCCACCAGGTCCATCTCCTTTAGTAACAAACTTTAATGGCCATGTTTTTAAGGTAGAAAAAGATAAAAATGGTAAAGTTAAAAATGTTACTATTAAAAAAGATAGCAAAGGAAATCTAGCTAAAGGAAAACAAAAAACTAGAGTAGGCACACGTGTAGATGTTTCTTTCGGTAACTTCTTTACGATGTCTCATGTCATTGTAAAAGATGTTAAAGTTGATATCCCGTATATTATGGCAGGAAGTGATAAATATGTAGGACCAAAAACAGATATACGTGCGGTTGAAAATACATTACGAGCCAAACCTGTTATGGCAACAGTTACATTGACAATACAAACAAAGACAATGGTTGATCAAGAAATGTTTAAGAAAATGATTAACAATCAAGAGCAGCCTAACCCTGCAGAAATTGATTTAACAAAAATGGATGAAGGTTTGCTAAAGAATGTTACGAATGGTATTCTAGCTCTAGGAAGTGATTATGTAGATGCTTCAAATATTGAAGTAGTTGAAGCAGCAGATGAAAACAAGGCAGGTAAATAATGTCTGGTACAAGTTTTGATTTAACAAACTTTTATGATGTAATCGATGGTGCTATTGATGGCTATCATTTTGACATGTATTCATTTCAGTTTAACGATTTTCCTGATTGGGTATTAAACAAAAATTGTACTGTTGCATATGTTAATGATATGGAACAAAATACACCAGATTTACTTGCATATGCATATTACGGTGACGAAACTTTATTTTGGATTATATGTTTAGCAAATCGAATAGCAGACCCGTTTACAGAATTACCTGTAGGTAAAAAGATATTCATTCCTGATTTTTCAGCGGTTATTGAATATGTAATTAGTTTAGGTACACGTTCAACGGATTCTGCTACTGCGACTTCAACAAATAAAACAGTTTCATTGAATTAATTGTTTTGAGTTCGTTTTACCACCACATATACCACCCTTTGATAAATTTAACTTCAATTTTAGAAATAGGTTTGTTACTCCCGTCTAAAGTTACAATGCAATCACTTACGTAGTTATAAGATAACCCACCGCCAATGCCATTACCAAAGCTGTAACCTGAATCATAGTGCCAACTTGAATGAGGGCCTCCAAACGAATCTTTAATATATGCAATACCATTTTTTTTGATTACTTCATAGTGTAGGTTGTATTGTGCAAACTTGAACATATTTTCAAGATATACAGTAATTTGCAAAGTAACACGACCGTAATCATTTTCAGCATTTTGTTCTTTTGGTTTAAATCCAAAATAACTATAATGTGGTTCATGTAAATTTGTCAGAACGGCAATAGAAGACATAGGTTTTTCAATACCGCGTTCCACAAATCTTTCGAAATTTGTGTAAATTTTAAACACAACTTCAGAATGAAGATTTGTCAAATGATCATTCGAAGGATCAACATCATGACGGTTACGTAATACAACAACGCGTTCACTGGTTTTTGAATTAAGTACTTTATAATCTTGACGTTCAAAACCTGCACCAACTTCTTTATTCTTTTTTCTTTTTTTGTATACTTGAACGAGCGCAACATTTTTTGTAATGTATTTGCTTTCTTTAGGCACATTAATTGTAAAACGTTTATACTTGAAACGAGAGTCAATAATTTCAAAGTTCATAACTTTTTTGCCTTTAATGTTAAAAGGTTTATCTTGACTCAACGTAATAGGTTTGCCGTTAAGTTTAGCACGAACAGGTGTATTAACATTAACGAAATTAATGCGAATAAGAGATTCGTTTACAGAAGGTCTATCAAAAGATGAATAGCTTTCCGAAGCATCAACGTTTTTAAAACCTTTCATTTTTTTAAACGTAAATTTATAGCAATCACCTTTTTTAATTGTGTTGACAAGTTTTTTGTCAGACATAACACTGTTTATATTCAGTTCATGTAAACAACCTTTATTGCTTGAATTTTTCTGGCAATAAGTTTTTGTGTTGCTTTTAATTTTTTGAATTGAATCAAAATCAAGAGCATAAGCATACGCATCTTGACGTGCATTTTCAAAAGAAGAATAATTGCAAGCTAAAACAGTGTTTTTATTAACCGTTTTAAGAGTGCCTTTTTCTTCAGTATTTACCGGATCAGAATAGTCTGAAGCAAATTTGTCTGTATTAATTATATTTCCGTATTCGTCAGTAGGAATATATGTTTTACAACCGACAAGACTTAAGCAGGTGATTAAAGCAATAAAATGTGTTTTCATATCTGTTTTCCTTTTATTTCATATTTACATATTACGATAAAAGGAAAATATTGTCAACAACATTTTAATGTGTCATAAAAGATTGACAACCACTTGTTACTTCGTAATCCAAATCTTCGTCTGTTAAATTAATTATACGTTTATTTGTCGTTGCAATCACATTTTTGAATAGTGAACCTAATTTATAATCATCACAATCAACGTGTATTTTATCAACACTGTCAACATCAGAAATTTTAATTAGTGAAGTGTCATAATTAAATTGTTTTAAGACTTCTAAAGAGTGTTCAACAATAGCAGCTTTACGTTCAATAATTTCCTCATCTTTAATCATATGACACCTACTTTTCTATTCTTTTATTTATTCTTAAAGAACAGTTTGACAGAAAAGTAGACAAAAAAGAAGGTCTGTTTTATCAGACCTTCTTCGTTTTAAACTTTTACTTGACCTTTTGTAGACCATGTGTGTGTGCTATAACTTTGCAATTTAAAACTTGTTGTCGTTTTATCACAAGGAATTCCGGCTACATCAGAAATACCTGCACCAGAAGTAATTGACGAATCGTTTGTGTACCAATCCATGTTATCTGTAGAGTTCCATTGAATTTGTGCATTGACAGAATATTCATTGTTTAAATATTCTTTTGCAAGATTAATTTCAGCAAGTCCGTAACTGCCAGTACCTGTTTGTGTACCACCTTGTTCAAGCCAACCTGATTTATATAATCTATACCAAACCCCGTCAATTGTTCCTTGTTCAATAACAATATCGGTAGATTCATTTGTAACACCTTCAGGAAGTACAACATAACCTTCAACAGTAATTTGAGTGTTAAGATATGCCCAACGAAGTTGAATTATATCATCAATTTCAAAGTCATTGCTACTTGTTATTGTTAAAGTTTTTTTGTCAGCTGAAACAGATAACAATTCATTGGGGATTACAGTTTTCCCTTGATATAGGGCAAACATACCTTCTTTAAAATAACAAGGTTTTTCTAAAGGTATTGTTAATGTTTTTGTTACTTCTGTAACTGTATAGTTTTGAAGTCGCCAATCAATAGCACCTTTTACATGATCAACTTCTTTATCAACATATGCCTTAATAGCTTTTTGTGATGCTACACGATAATCACTGTTTGCTGACAGTTCAATGTCTTGGTCAAGTGCTCGATACTCTTTAACGAATGTTGACATTGTGTGATTACCTAATAAAACTATTATCTTGATTAAGAACTGATCGGGCGTATAGTAAACGCCCGATCAGTCGCATGTGCATATTAGCAAACGATTAAAGCAGACCAACCTTCAGGGGCTGCAGTACAGTTGATTTGGAATACAACAGTTCCATTTTCAGTGTTGTAACCAATCAGACCTTCCACTTCGTTTTTGCGGTCATCAAGCAGTTTAGCAACACTTACTTTATGTTCAGCGCTGACACCTAAATCAGTTGACAAAGTAACTGTATATGTCGCTGAATCGCCGTCTGCATGCATAACCCATTTGGCTTTATCAAGGGTTAGTGTGTGAGCTGATGTAGCTGAAGCTTTAATAGCAGCCAACGCTTCTGCAATCGCTTTTTCAGTAGCTAGTTTTGCATCATCAGCATTAGCAACGTCAGCAATACCACCTGTTTCACCTTCACCTTTAGCTTTAACAATAACACCAGCAGCGAAATTGTCAACTTCAACATTTGACAGAACATTGCCTTCAGCATTTGCATCAAATGTCTTATTTGTCAACGTCATGGTTTCAGCAGGGATGCCGTCATGTAAAGCACGAACAGCCTTTTCTGTGGCTAGTCTTGTGTCAAGAGCAGCATCAGCAGCAGAAATTGTTCCAGCAGCAACAGCATCTTCTTTCATATGCTTGACTTCAAGACCGCCTTCTTTAACAGACAGTGTTCCGTCAACATTTTGAATTGTGACGTCATCGACAGCAACAGACTTAACGCCAGCATCAATCATTTCCTGAACTTTAGCTTCGGAAGCGATTTTAGCAGCAGCCTTCAGTTCATCCGTTGTTTCAGTCGTAGCAAATGACGCATTAGCATCAGCAAGATTTGTCATCTTCAAGTTGCTGATTGTATTTTTGTCAGCATCAATTGTTTTGTTTGTTAATGTTTGTTCAGCGTCTTTACGAACGATGTCTTCAGCTTCAGTATTATCAATAACATCAAAAGCATCTTTTGTTAAAGATTCAGCATTGGCTACAGCAGCTTTAAATAGAATATAGTCGCCCTTTTTCAGTTCAACTTTAGCTAACGTTACATCCGTATCAACAAGAAACAAATCACCTTTTTGAACAGGGTAATTGATAGCAGCAACTGTACCACTGTATGTAACGGCACCAACAATATTAGCATCTAAAGCAGCTTTTAAAGAAGCAGCTGTAATAGCTTTATTGCTATCTGTTCCTGCAATAGCATCAGCATCAGATGCAAGTTTAATAACACCGTACTGTTCAGCTGTAGCAGCAAATTTTTCATTCTTTAAAGCATTAACAACAGCATTACCGGTGGAGAGGTTAGACAGTTGTGCATCTTCAGCTGCAAGATCTTCAACTTTACGAACGATTAAACCGCCAGCAGTAGTAATTTGACCGTCTTCGCTTTTGATATCATCAATTTTAGTAATAGCATTGCTACTATCAGCGTACAATTTAACATCAGCTGATAGCGTTTGAGCTTTGGTTGCGTTATCTACTGCTGAATTTAGTTTGACAGTGTTGGTTTCAGCAACACTTACTGTTTTAGAAGCAATGGCTTCGTAAATCGCAGCAAGATCAATATCTTTCTTGCTACCGTCGGAATAAGTTAAGACAATCTTTTTATTCTCATTGTCTAATTTACCTGACTCAACAGTTTCTGGCATGTCAATATATGACACTTCAGAAGGTTTGCCTTCAGCGCCGGTTTTTGTTAGCTTTAAGAAGTGACCAACTTTTCTGTCTTCACCACCTTCGGCTATGCCATTATCTTCAGCGGCTTCAACAGATACAACCAAACCATCAAAATAAATTTTTGTAGCAGCTTCGCCAGAACCTTGCTGGATACCAGTTGCATCAGCAATTTTTGAAACAGTCAAATCTGTTTTGAGTTTTGCTTCAAGTTCAGCAAGTTTTGCAGCAACGTCAGAAGCGTCTGACATATATTCCCATTTTTGGGCGCCAGCAGTAGCATCTACGCAAACACCAAACTTATGTTTTTCAGAATCAAAATAGATATAACCAACTTTTTTGGCTGTAGGTGCTGCGGTTAGACTTTGAATTACTACTTCTTGTAATTCATTTTGATTCATGTTTAGATTAATTCTAATTGACTTTGTAAAATCAACCATGTCTAATTTCCTTTAAAGTAAATCATATACAATTAGTTTAATTCAGCAGTGCCGCAGAAAGGTATGTTAAAATCAATAACAATATTATTATTGTCAATGACTGTAATCCCCCCCTCTGTTTCAACACCGTTTGCATCAAAAATTTGAACGGATGGTTTTTTATTTAGGCCGTGGTGAATTACCCAATGATCAGATGGTGAGTATTTATGCTCATCATATGAAAAATGTTTATCAATTTGATCAGAGTATTTTACCCATCCTAAATTATCTAAACGACCATTTAAAACATATGTTTGTTTTTCTGATGCAACATATACAGCCATTCCAATTGTTCTGCGTTGCATTGAAATAGCATTTAGTTCGCCAATGGTTTCAACGCTTTTCCAACCACCTTTTCCAAACTTGCTGTCATGAGTAGCATAAACGTCTTGATCAGTAAACGGAACTATTGAAGATGGAATATTAAGACCTTTAAGTTGTTCTGTCATAATGTTTCCTTTACTTCAAGCAAATTTCAATGTATTTAGCTGATTGCATATTATTAGACCGAAATACTACGTAATCAGTTATATAGTTATGTTCATTTTTTAGATTGATTACAGACTGTTCCCAATCCGAATAAATCAAACCGCCGCATAAAATTAAGACATCATTAGAAATTAAATCTTTAGGTACAGCAAAATACATATACTTGCCACCTTCACAATTAAAAGATAATGTCTTTTGTATTGTGTCAGATAGTTCACCATTCAGTTGAAGAATAGCTTCGTTGTCTAAAGTTTCGTCTTCGCTAACGCCCCAATAAATTTTATTTAAGAATTCAATTGAAATGGTTGAATTAACTTTAGCTGTATAATTTTCTGTTGAACCTTCTTTATTTCCATAAAGAATTGATACTGTTGCATTGATATTGTTTTGAACATTTTCAAAAATGTATGAACGAGCTGAATCGGCGACTTCAATATCATTAACCCATTGACGTTTAATTTCCATTAGGTTGACATCAACAGGGTTCCATGTCAAATCATAATTAACAACTTCACCTTTTTCAAATTTGTTTGCGGATGTAATGTTGACCATTTGATCAGCAGACACTATTCCACGTACATCAACCCATGACAACTGTGCTGACGTTGTTCTATCAAAATGCAAGTCAGCCGTAACTTGTTCCGCATCTTCGCCGCCGAAGTATTCAGTGACGAACATGCCGTTCATTAAAATTTCTAATTTTGTTGGGTTTGGCAAACGTGTTGGAAGGTTTGCTGAATCTAATTTTTTATCTAATGCTTCTTGCGTCGCAGTCGAAATAGGTTTATCTAGATCTGATGTATTATCAACATTGCCTAAACCAATTTGTTCTTTTGTGACATTGTGTGGGTTGTTTTTATTTTCGATATGATCTTTAACAATGTCATTTAAAGTATTTTCAACGGAAATAGCTCGTTCCCGTTCAACTTTTATTGCATTGTTTAGTTGCTCAACAGTGATTGCTTGATCGTCTGTAATAATATTTCCATCATCAATTAAAACACGGGCTTCACCATTGACAGGTTCGTCATCAAGAATAAAATCTGAATCTTTACCATTGTTTGCAGTATTAAATGACAGTTGAACTTTGTCATTGTCAATTCCTGTGCAACCTTCTTGCAACCATAAAAACGCATGAGTATAACATACATGATTGCCAATTAAGTTAAAGTATTCAACGTTTGAATAATCAATGTTTTTTGTTTTAACAATGTTCTCAATAGACGCGCCAAAAGCAAGGTTCCCAAACACATTAATTTTATCTGACAGCACTCCGTCTTCAAAAGAAATTAATGTACCTTCTGAAGCTGTGAAATTGTTTGTAGAAATTTCAATATTATTGATTGCAGTTTTTAATACAATATTACCAAACATGCTATTACGTGAAAAACGTAGATTTTTAGCATTATTAATAATGATACCGTCGAGCATTTTATTGTCACTATTCATTCCTGAAATAAAATGACAGTCAATAATGTTCGCATCAATTAATTGCTTTTTGGAATTGATAATATTTGCAGCACCTTTAACAATGATATCAACTTTTGATAGTTCAAAATTTGTCAAAGGCTTGTTTAATTCAATAGCAGCGGTGTTTTCTTTTGAAGGTACATAAAGTACATTAACACCTTTCATTGAGAAACCATTAGTAGCGTTTACTTCAATGTGACCATGAATAATAGCATCACCAAAGCCAACTAAACGGACATTATTTTTATTAACAGTTAAATCTTCATCAAACGTGCCAGTACCAATAAAGATTGTTTCAGCTGTTGTATTTTCTAATGCTTCAAAAATTGTTCCAAAAGCAGTTGAGCCATATTCAAACATATACCCGTTGAATAATATTTTTTCGCCAGGTGTAAATTTTTCTGTGCCTTTAAGGACACAAACAGTTTTATCTAATACCACTCCTTTTAAAGAATCAGCAGCATCTAATTTTTTAGATAGAGCAGCGTCAATAAATGCTTTATCATAGATGTCAGTAACATTAGCTTTTTCACTTAAGAATTTTGTGATAGCATTTTGTGTTAATGTTGTTGTTACTGATGTGCCTAAATCCTCAACGAACAATGTTTCAGGTGTAGGAATTGTTAATTTCTTCCACCATAAATAACCATGAGAACACCACAAATATTCATCATCATGTTCTTCTGTAGGTGGAATAGTATCTTTAAAAAGTTCTTTATAATCAACAACATAGTTGCCTTTTTTAGGGCGGACTTTCATATATGAGTTGCTAGGTGTTGGTTTTGGTGGAACTTTTTGAAGAGTTAAAGTTAAATTGATATCTGAAACGACTTTAACTTCACCGATCTGATCTTTATATCCTGGGGCTGAAACTTTCCAATGACAAATAGTGCCTTGTTCAACTTCAATAAATGACCGTTCCTCACGTTCAATTAAGACTTTAGCATTAGGAACATTACGAACATTAATTGTAAAGTTTTTAGTTAAATCGTTATCAGCCATTACAATTCTCTTGATGTTTGTTTAGTGCATTTTATTTAAGAGAACGTTTATTCTTAAAGATCTTTTTCAAGTAACTGTTCTTAATCTTAAGATAAACAATTGTTTGGTGTTTCCATGAAGTTTCTTTTTGATTGGTTTTTCAAGTTTTTGGATCAATATTTAGATATGTTTGATTTTAAAGAAAGTGAAGTTGAAATGAAGAAGATAGGGTGTTATGAGAGATTGTCAGAACCTTGTATGTTATCACCTGCAGGTGCTGATCGATTGAAACAATGTTGTAAAGAGTTACAGACGATTATCAATGAAGTATTGAATTATCGTGATATTACAATATTGTGTGGGTATCGTTCAAATGAAGAACAGGAAGCAATGTGCAAGAAGAAAACATCAAAAGCACATGCGGGGCAATCAGCGCATAATTATAAACCGAGTTTTGCTATAGATGTAGTTCCTTACCCTATTCCAATGAAAAATGGTGAGTGGGATAGCAATTCAGAAGAGTGGGACAAACTTCATGACTTGATTGTTGGTATTGCAAAAGAAAACAATATTGAATTAACATGGGGTGGTGATTGGAAAACAATAGTTGATAAACCACATTATGAATTGAAGAATTGGAAAGAAAGAATTTAAAATAAAGGCCGGTTGAAATTCCGGCCTTTATAGTTATTGATATTTGCAACAACTCTTTGAGAAATAGTGCAAAAAGTTGAAACGAAACAACCAATTATCAGAATCATCAATTCTTTTGCAAATGTAACAATTAATGCACCACGCGTATTGTTCAGAATCTTTAGAAATTAAAATGTTCTGGCAAAACTCTTCAAAATCATTCACAATAATTTTTGTAGAAAATGAATTAAATAATTTTGTTTGTAATTCAATTAACTGTTTAGATTCATTTGATTCTTTAGGTAACGTAAAAGAAAAAGACGAATCTTCAGGTGATTCAATTAGTTTATCGGTAGCAACATTAATTCCTTGATACTGAAACGTGTATAGAGCCATTACTGAATACCTAATAGATCTTTTAGTTTTTTAGAACCCCAATCGCCAACATACGTAGCAACTTCAGTATCAGTGTTAATAATTACAGGTGCAGCTTGAATTTTGTATTTATCTAGAATATCTGTATGTTCCATGCCGTTAATTTCTTCAATCTGATAATTCATACCGTCAAGCAGCTTCTTAACCTGTTTGCATTTAGGGCAATTAGGCATACCTACTAATTTAAACATTTCAATTCTCCATTTTATTTGAATTAATTGGAAGGACAAACGTGACCTTTCCATCATTTTATTCAGTAACTGATTCTTTTTCGAAGGAAGTTACAGTATTCCAACGTTCATCAACCTGTTTCTGAAAATCTTTACTCAAACCTTTTTTGCTAGCAGCATCTTTAATAGCTTTTTTCAAATCAGCTGTAGGAATAGACATTTTAGCAAAAGCATGATAAACGATACCTTTAGAAGATTCGTCAACCTGTGTCAACACTTTTTCCCAATAGCATCCCTCACGTTTCAAGCTAGATACTGTCAGATTAGAAGCTTCAGTGCCTACATATTTTAACTGGCCTAAACCAACAGTCATGTCTTCATTGGCAGCTTGAACAATGTAATCAAGCTTTTGTTTGATTTGATCAGCAACGTCTTTTTTTGTGACATTAGAAGCAGCAATGCACAGCCACGACGGACTAGTGCCACCGTCAACAATCATATTCCCTACAAAATATGTTTTGTTGCCTTCTTCATAGTATGCAACTGTTTCAGAAGCCCATGACGGTCTTGACGACAAGTTGTCAGAACGCTGAATTACTTTATCACTCATCGTAGAACATGCAGACATTGTCATACACATGATTACTGTAGCAATAGTTTTATTCATGATATTTTCCTTTCGATTAGCTTTTCTTTTCATCGTATAAATATACTATATAATGAAAGCAAAAGGATGTCAATATAAAATTTAAATGTTTTCTAATTTTCTTAAAGTTTGTAGATTAAGCCCTGCTACTTCAAGTCTTAAATTATACTTTAAAGCTAAATAAACTAAAATATCATCATTGAATCTATAAAGATGTTGTTGTCGTCTATAGATATATGCACGATTTTCTTCTTTATTTTCAAACCAATGTTCATATTGGTAGATATGAGGATTTGCTCGAATTATTGAAAGGGGTCTGACAAATTTACCTCGACGTACTTCTTTTACAGTAAAGTTAATAATTTTAGTTTTTTCTTCGTTAAGTACAGGTACTGTAATGTATACTTTTTTAAGATTATCAATTTGATTTTGTGATAATTTAGAAATTAGCATGATCTGATTTTCCCAATGGCAATTAATTTTTTCAATTCTTTCATAATCATCTTTTCAGCTTTTTCTTGTGTTGTTGTATATGCAATTAGCTTAAAGTCACGATCATGGTAGATTGGTCCTGCAACAAAATTAATTTCTGTAGATTCGTGTTGATTTTCAATAAAAATCTTGTAAACAACAGGTTTCATATTTGGATAGCTGAAACTGAAACTCCATCTAAAAACTCTTTTGCCGTCAACAATGTTTATAGAGGGTTTGTTTGGTTGTTGTTTATAAAAAACAGGTTGTTTAGGTTTTGTTGCTGGTATGTTATAACCGGTTTTAGGAATAATAATTTTGTTGTTAGTATAATTCTTTTTAAAGACACCATGACGGTTTGGTTCACGTGTTGTACGCGGTGCACCTTGAGGTTTATTTTTAGTAATATTGAGTGAAATCTTTTTGCAAGACAAATCATCTAAACAATTAAAAAGCTCAACACTTCTAGTTTCCTGTCGTTGAGGATCTTTAAATCCTTTAATGTAGTACGCAACAGCTTCCGGTAATTCCGTAGGGTATTCAGTGCGATGAGACATTGGATCTGTAACAACTGATTTTTTAATATATTCTTCATGCTCTTTTTCAATTGCCGCATCTGTTCGTGTCCATAAACCTCCACTGTATTTAGGTTTATTTAGTTCCAATTTAGGCAATTCCTGAATATAAAAATCTTTACTGTTTGGTGGAATTAATTGTTCTGCCGTTTCTCTTGAAGATGAATACGACACCATTGTATCTGACTTGTTGCCAGAATTTCTTTTATAAACTACGAATACTGACATTAGTTTTCCTATTAGTTAAGTTTAAGAATATGTTAGCAAATTTATTCAAGATAGTCAATCACTAAATTCCAAAAAGTTCTTAATTTATTGATGTTTTTTAATAGGTAAATAAAATGTATAGTGTTTCATATGAAGATAATTTTATTGAACCAATGAATGTAAAGGAATTTACATATGATACACAGTTGCGTGATGTGCCTTTACCTAATTCTGTTTTACCTAAAGTTTATCCTTTTGAAAACACAGATGGAAAGATTACTTTTGTTGAACCGAATTTTAATAAAACATATGCACAAATGTCTGTTTATGATTCGTTAACATACAAAAGCACTACATCAGGTTTCTTTTTAGTTGACCAAATTCCATCTAATACAAATACACCTTTTAAAACAACATATCATAGCAAGGTTACAATTAATACTTTAGCTGCTGTTGGTTTCAAGTATTTGAATACATATAGACCATTAAAAAAGGGTGATTATTTTTATATTACAGGAAGCCAAAGTTTTACTGTAGATAATGTTTTATTCGAGCCGTCTGATATTATAGTGTTTATGCAAGATTGTGGTGTTGATACAGATGTTACATACGGTATGTTGAAACACATGAAAAGTTTTAAATTATTAAAGACATCATACGGTAAAAAGAAGGGGTATAAAGATTTGAAGATACTCAAACAAACCTTATATACCCCGTCAATTGATTCATATTGGAAATATAATAGAATTAATGTTAAGAAAGTTTCAAATGCATATGATGTTGTGACATTAATCCTACCTAAAGATTATTGGTATGTACCTACATTAAGATTTTTTCCAACGTTTATTTAGAATCATTCTTCAAAGAATTCAAGGTAAACACCTCTAACAGGTGAATTACGTTTCATACTTTGATTGATATGTTGACGTGAAACTTTAAGTTCTTTGGCACAACTTGACAGTGATTCCCAAACTTTTCCTGATCTAGCATCGCGTACTTTTTTCTTGCGACGTGACTCCCATTTCATACCTGTACGGCGTAAAGAGCCTAAAAGTTTACCACGCGTTGTTCCTAAATTTGAACAAACTTCATCAAAATTATAATGCTTATCTTGAATGGCTGTATTTAATACGTTATGTGTTACAGTTTGCTCAAGACGACTGCTTAATGCATTGATGTCTTTTAATGTATATATGTAATGATGCTCGACTTCTGTACGTTCCAAACAATTTTTATTATGAAGGTATCTTAATGTATTAATAAAAGCACCTTTAGGCAAATTGCCGGATTTGGAAATTTCTTTATATTTAGCATATGCTTCATCTGTTGATAGTGAAGCATTTTTAAACATCATTGCTACATCGTAGTAGTCAATTTTAGTGCGTTCATTTGTGTTGTATTTGAATTTATTACCACGGCGTTTAAAATCATGTTGATGATTAAGGATATTAACCAAATACTTTACTTGTGCAAGACTTAGATTCATAAAATCTGATTCGTTGTTGAATTTTCTATAGTATGCTGCTCGTAATTCTTCAGCATTAATATATGAATCAGTTTCTTTAATAATGGTTAATAATCTTCCCATATTAATACGATAGACAGGTCTGTCTTTACTATCAAAAGAAAAACCTTTAATGTCTTCAGTGTTTTTTGAATCAAATAGATTTTCGCTTGAATCGTTCAGCATTATAGGTTTCCTGAATTAGTTTTTGTTTCAGTTTCTTCTTTAGATTTTCTTTTACGTCGCACAACAGGTTTTTCATATTCACTATTTATGCTATAAAGACCTTTTGTACATGTGATTTGTTTTCTTTTCTTCAGGTGACTTAAGATATTAACCAAACCACTTTCAGATAATTGTAAATTTGGTGAGTGTTCATTGATGATTTTGCACAAATCATTTTTATCAATAGGTGATTTGTTTGTTAAAATAGATATAATCAAATTAACTAAAGGTTTATTCTCAATTGATGTGTTCGTGCGACGTGTAATGGTGCGTTTTACTTTATCTTTATTAACAATATAAACGCCACGTTCAACGGTTAAAACATCTTTTTGAGTAATCAAATTTCGTAGCAATAATGAAACTTGAGTGACGCTTAAATCTTGAAAGTTTTTGCAATCATGATATTTTCTGTAAAATGCAACACGAAGATGTTTAGCTGTAATTGGTTTTTTGGCAAGTTCCATCAAATACAAAAGTGCATACCGTAGATTACGTCCACCTTTAAAACTATTGTTTGTATATTCTGGAATGTCTGAAGTATCACTAATATCAAAATAGTCTAACATTTAGAATTCACCTGCTTTTATTTAAAAGTGTTTATAGAACATTTAATTATTATAGTAGAATTTTACAATGAAAATTATTGTTTGTCAACAATTAGTTATTGTAAAGTTGTAGGTATTGAAATGATTTTGTTACTATACTTTTTAATTGAGTTTAGATATTCCGTGACATTTTTTCCAAAAGCTTCAGCAACTTCAATAATTTGATTTGCTGACTCTTCACTTAAACATTCAATAGAGATTTCAGATTGATTATCAGGACAAACTTCATCAATAATATCATTAGGAATAATTGTATCTATCTTTACAACGTCTCTATTTAATTTTTCTATGAACATTATGATATAAGGTTTGTCTGCACAATCTTGTTCAAACATACGTACTATAACAATTTCAAATGGTAAATTGTTTTTGATGACAGCTGTACAAACTGAAGATACACCGTTAAAATTATCACTTTCTTCTTCAGTTAAGATTTTTGTTTTAAAGTTAAGGTCTGAAATTTTTGTCATATTTATTTACTTATCTATTGATGTTACTACTTTACCATTTTTAACAATAAAGTCAAAACCGCCAATAGTGACTTTATTCGCATTGTTAATCAAGCCAATAGCTAAACTTTCATTTAACAGATTCTTTCGGATAGTTTGAATATCAATAGCACCTGAACGTTCAAGATATCTGACTAAAGCATGATCAGTTAAGTATTCGTATTTTGTTAAGCCATTATAGACATTATTTAAACGCTCAACTTCTTTTGTAGTATCATCAATCTTTTTGTTTAAATCTTTTAAGATAGATTCATACATTTCTTTATCAGCTTTTAACTGATTAAGAAGTTTAGTCTTTTCAGATTTCATTTTCTTTAAATCATTAACGGCTTCTTCCATCATTTCATTTAGCTTTCTTAAAAATCATACGATCAATCCAAAAGAAAATCAAACCACCAATTAAATTGGCAATGATTGTACTTGTTAAGGCACTGCAATTTTTTAGCCAATAAATGACAGCTGCCAGAATTGGTGTCGACAGCTGCCACCTGATTAAATATATTGTATATTGCTTCAACATATTATATAAAAGTTATTTATTTTTCTAAAGTAATTAAATCAGCATATGGAAATGTTTTAATAGCATCACAAAAGTCATGCCATTCACCTAATTTATGATCACGACGTTGAAAATACATATTGCGCAAGCTTTTTGCATTTGTATTCAACATACGTGTTTGTAAATAACCATCAGGTAAATTCATTGTAATAATGTCGAATAATTCTTTTTTCTTTAATGTGTCTTTTTCTTCGCAATAACGTTTGATATCATCATTTAAACGTTTCAATGTTTCAGGGTAGATGTATTCAAAAGTTTCAAAATCTGATTCGTCAACGCCACCTTTCCACGCAAGATGCATTGTTGATTCTGAACTCTTCGATGTATGACGATATGTATCAAGTTGTTTGTGAAAACGTAAAGGCGCACGAACAGCAATCCAATACTGAATTTGTTCAAGAAATTTATCATGTCCTGCACCTGAAGAAACTAAAGTTTTAGATAATGGCGCAAAACGTTCAAGAATTTCAGGACGTACAGTTTTTGTATCAGCAAATAGTTCAAGGTCATCTAAAGATGTTTTCCCATAACTCAACATCGAACCAAGCATGGCTGGTTCAAAACCTGTACATTGGATTAGTTTAACTTTCATGTCTTCCTCTTTACATTAGTTTTATACGTTTAAATAAACTTTTTTGCTTTGACTTCTTATGTTGTTTGTAAATGATAATAATTAAAGCCAGAATAACAATAAAACAAACTTCGAAATGTTTTATTTGCAAGATTTGGTAGATAATTTCATTTAGATTCATTCTTCTTCCTGATTAAATGTAACCAATCTAAAGCTGACTTTTCTTTTGTATTATCAGTGCTTAAGTATTCAGCAAATTGTTGTGTCAATTCTTTATCTCCGATTGTTTTTAATGTGGCCCATAAATCTTCTGTCATCCTTTTGTTTGTTGTTAATGCTGCTTGTTGATTGTCAGCTAAAATAACATTATCAATTATTTTAGTGATCGGAAACATTTTTCCTGTATCATCATCAAATACAAAAGTTTCATATTGAGCTTCAGAGATTTTGAATGTGATATAATTAAAAAACAACGTCTCACCAATAACTACATCATACTCCTTTTTGTAATATGGATGAAGGTATTTCACAATTATCCGCCTTAAGTTCTGATCATTATTTGTTAAGATAAATTAGCACAAAATTTAAATAGTTTCAAGAAGATTTTTAGATAAATTTTCAGTCAATAGTTCTTTAACAAATTTGTTTAATTGACAACTCTCATAAAGAAATATATCCATTGTGGCATATCTTGTTTTATTTTTAGGCCACCAAGCAAGCAATCTAAAGTCTTTCTTAAATACATGCGGGTGATAAATTAAATCACATTCTTCAGGTAAATTCATGTTAACAAATTCATTTTTTAAGCATGCTATTGTAGTATTTTCAAGTCCTTTCCATTTTACAACCTTGCATGTAGTATCCATGTTTAAACTACCAATGTATTCAGGAAATCCTTCACACGATAGTAGCTCGACTGCTTCAATCGTCAACACGCCATCAATAGTGTTAGGTAAACCTTCAGCGTTAGACGCCATATTAAACAGATTTGACCATGTAAAGTTTCCAAGAATGTGTAAAGATTTCATATCAAACGACAATCTTCCTGAATAGTAAATAGTGTCTTTCAGTTCCAAATACTGTTCAGACTGAACGTATTCTTTTAAATCTTCGCTATTTGTTATATATGTTGTCATTAGAGCGTTTCCATGAAAGTTTCAACGGGGTCACTTGCCGAGTTGATATATGCGTAGTTTTCACAAAACCCGTTATTCATATCGTTTAAATAAAGAATTGTAGATTGATTTCTGCAAATTTCGAACGCTTCATCTAAAAGATCTTTAGGAAGAAATTGTTTCATACGTTCAAAAGATTTAGTAGTTCCATAAAAGATTTTATCATAAACTCGTTCAGCATTGATTACAGACATAGGTAAATATTCAAGTGTATCATCATTATATTTGTCACTTAATTTAAAACGAACAATGAACGGACCTTCATCATCACTGATTTCGTTTGTCAAATGAATACAACTTAATCCTTTAGTAGTCAGCAACGAATTAACTTCAATACCGCCACAATAAATTATATGTTTTAATTCGGCAAAAGAAATTTCTTTTTTAATTTCTAATTTACCATCAACCCTGATTGGAATAAAGTTAACGTTTTTTATAGGACATTCAATAACAACATTGTGTCTTACATGTATATTAGAAATATCGACAACCAATTCAGTACAAATAAACAAGCTTCCATCATACAAACCGTCTTTAATGTTTGCTTTCAAAGTTTCAAAATCTTGTTCATTATGAATAAACATTGTCATCAACCTTTCATTTCTTATATTTATATATTACATAAAAATACGATAGTTGTCAACAGTTAAATATAAAAAAAGAAAAGGGGGTTCGTTAAGAATCCCCTTTTTCGATTATTTTTACATATTCAATGCGTTCAAATATGTATCGAGGATAAAGTCTTCTTCCTGCTGTGTATTTTTATCTTTCTTGCGGCGTTTGACAATTTCTTTAATCGCTTTCTTGTCAAAGCCATTACTATCAGCTTCTTCTAGAAGTTCCTTAAGATCCTGACCTAGACCTTTACGTTCTTCTTCAATCGATTCATAACGTTCAATGTAGCTCAACAGACGAGCACCATCAACACCATTTACGCTTTTTGTTTCTTCTTCAGACATTTAAATGACCTTTCAATTAGTTTAAACAACTGGCAACAATTCTTTATCAGAAGTGCCGCCAACCCAAGAGTAAGCTTTCGGCTTACTTTTAGATAACTTTACCCAAATAACCATTCCAACTTTACGTGATTCTAAAGGAATTTCTTTTAGAGCTTCTCGTTTTGATGTATAGTATTTGAACGGTAATTCTTTTGTTACAACAGGAACTTCTTCAATTACTTCGTCAATCAGATCCGTTGCTTCGTCAATGATTGTGTCAACCGTATCTTCAGATGGTTTAACATTTTCACTTTCATTACGAATTGTTTTAACATTCTTTTCATTCAGATTAACAAAAGTATTTCTGACATATGGGCAATCTTGAACATCTAAAAAGTAGTTTGTATCAACTGTACAAAAATATGATGCAATGCCTTTATTGGTATCGTAACCACAAACCAGTTTATCTTGCAATTCAATCGAATCTTCAGAATTGGAAAGAATGGCAATAGTTTCATAACCCACATCATCATCCCATGAGTGTTCAATGATAACGTTTTTTGTTTTGAACCATTGAATACGTGATAGATCGTGTAACAAACTGTAAACGTTTTTATGTGAATCTGAATCAAAAGTTTTAGAAAAATCTAACGTAATTGTAGTTTCAGCTTGTTTTTCTACAAGCTTGCTAATTTCATATGGAAGTTTCTTTTCAGATTTATAATCAACAAAAGGTACAATAGTCAATGTCAAATGTTTTGTAACTTCATCAAAAACTGTTCGAATGCCCTTAATGTTCAATCTGAAAAGTTGAGAATCATACATCTTCTTTCTCCTAAATTAATCAAGATGTGAAAACAATAGCATTAATTAAAAAGTTTGTCAATAGGCAAAAAACAAGCCACTCAAATTTTAAGTGGCTTGTTGTAACTTTAGATGATTTGTGAAATTATAAAAGTATCTTTTGGATACTTTTCCTTCAAACGTCTGTATTCAGCAAATGCTGATTCACGTGTATCATGGTATACTTTAGGTGCATGACCGTTTCGTTTCATGATTAAGAATTTGCCAGAAAGTTTATTGAGACTCGTGTCTCCAATTAAGTGATATGGTTTGCCAAACGTTGGATCGTTATGGTCACATTTATAGTCTTTTAAAAGTTTAACAGTTTCATTGGCAACTGCAGATAAATCTTTCGTTGTGTCAATAAAAACATGATGAATATTTCCAGAAGGAATTGATTCTCTCATTTCTGTTGTTTTTGTGTATGTGCCATTAATGCATTTAATTTCAATGTTGATTTCTTTTTTGTTTATTTCATCTTTGTAGTTGACAATGACATACTCAACAAGTTCGTTTGAAGATAAACATAAATCAACATTATAAAACCATGTGTTTAAAATCTTTACTTTGCATTTATGGAAAATTAGAACATTTCCATAATTAATTTTATCTGTGCCTGGAACATATTCTTGAATAAAGTTTTTTATGAACCCTTTTGGCTTTTGTTTGTTCATTGAGAAACCTTTCAGTTAGACTGTTTGATAAGAGTCAATATAATTATTTTAACTTTGTTTGTCAAGTTGTTTTATTGAACTTTCAATTTACCTAATTTTACAGATCGTATTGCGCAAGGTTTTGGTGATCGTGGCGGTGTTGGCTCTTATGTTAACGAAAGTTTGCCAAATATTACAGGCAAGGCGATCGGAAATAGAACACCCTGGGATTGGGGTGGTAGTTCTGGTGTGTTTTACAATGGTGGTATTACAACTGTTGCTAGTGAAAGATATACAGCTAATTTAGATACAGCTACAGGAGGACGTTCATCTACGCTTATTCTAAACGCTACTCGTTCTTCTTCAACTTATCAAGACAATGCAAAAGTACAACAAAATGCAATAATTATTTTATATTGTATAAAATATTAATATTTTATACAATATATCTTTGCTGATTGCTGTTGCAAACCTTGACCACATGCATACCACGCATGTTTTGAAAACCCTTGAATTGATATTGATGTAGATGTTTTTAAACCAGCACCATATGAACTGGCTATATCGGTTACAGAACGCATATCTGCCCCGCTTGTGCCGGTAAACCACGAGTGACCTAAATTGTTTATTGTCGCAATAAAAAAGTAATTTGTATCTTTAAACGGTTTATGAAAATTATAAGCAGTTAATTTATAAGTTGAATCTCCTTGAAAAATACCACCTTGTTCAACCCATCCGTCTGAATAAACGCAATACCATTCAGTTCCATTACGATATGTTTCAACAACCTCTCTTTGTTTTGATAAATTAGGTAAATTGAAAGTTAGTCAAATTTTTCAGAATAACGCAAAATAAAAATTTTTATAATCTTGAAAAGTAAATTATTTTGTTGATAATGTTGTTCAACATTTTAACAAGTAAAAGGAAAAGAAATGTCTAAACGTCATGTGTACCCATCAGCTGCTATAAACCGTAAATATAAACGCAATGCTGAAAAGAGAAGATTGACCGCGCAATTACCTGTAAAAGAACATTCTTTAAAAGTATATAGTTATTTACGTGTTTCTACTGGCATGCAAACAGTTGAGTCTCAAAAGATTGGGGTAGAATCTTTTGCTAAACAAAAATCTTTAACCATTGATGAATATATAATTGATGAAGGTATTTCAGGAACCGTTAAAGCCGAAAACAGAAATTTAGGTAAACTGTTGAAAAAATTAAAAGATGGTGACATTGTTATTTGTTCAGAGTTGTCAAGATTGTCTAGAACAATGACTGAATTATTATGTTTATTAAATAGTATTTTGAAAACAGGCGCTAAAGTTTATTCAGTAAAAGAAAATTACACTTTAGGTGACGACTTAACATCTCAAGTTATTGCATTTGCATTTTCTTTATGTGCTGACATTGAACGAAGAATGATTAGTGCACGTACAAAAGAAGGGTTAGCTAATGCAAAAGCTAAAGGTAAAATATTAGGTAGGCCTAAAGGATATGTCTGCAAACATCATGTTACTGATGGCAAAAAGTACAAATACTTAAAATTAAGATTAAAAGGTTTGTCAAAAATCAAAATCGCAAAACGATTTAGAATCTCATATAAAACGATTCAAAATTGGGTTAAAGCAAATAATTTAGACGATTACCTAAAGTTTGTTAAATTTAAAACTAATTATAAAATTTTTGATAAATTTGCTAAATCAATTGTTGACAACGTTTAGACGCTTTTGAACCTCTGGTTTTGTTAAAAACTGTTTAATTGCACGTTCAAAATTATTGTCAAGTAAGCCATTATTATCTAAATCATCAACTAGATAACGACCTGCTTTGCTATCTAAAAAGTCACGAGTCAGTTCAGCGGACATATCACAGTTGTTTTGTAAATGTTCTGAAGCAATGTTCCAATATGTTGATAACAAATCTTCATCAATACCTTTAGCTTTTAGTTCACCATAAAATCCATGGTCTTCGTTATCTGTTGGGAGTACAACAGTATCAATTCCTTCATCTTTTTCAATTTCTTCCATAAAGGATCTTAAGTAATGTTCGATTTGTTTAATTTCTAAAGACATCGTTCTATTCCCAATTTCTTAGTGTAATTTTAACAGCATCAGTCCATGTGGCTGTTGTCCCATCTGTCGTTAATAACTTCCCGTTATTTCCAGTTTGGTCAGGAATAGCATCGACATTATCAATAGCTGTTTTAACAAATGCTGTGGTTGCAATTCTTGTTGTATTATCACCAACATCAGCTGTTGTAGCTTTAGGTGTTCCAGTGAATTCTGGGTCTTTCAATGTTGCATATGCTGATAAATCGATATCACCAGCAAGTTTATCCCAAAAACCTGCAACATCGCCAACAGGTGCAACCCATGCATAATTATCACCAGTTGACTTAACATTGTAAACATCACCTTCTGTTAAGTTTTCTGTTGGCAAATCGTCGACTGTTTCAACTGACCCTTTGTATTTATATACTGATGAAATTTTACTTGCTATTTCGTCTTTTGTAAATGCATCAGTAATCCCATAACCTGCTAAAGTATCTGCTTTATTCGCTTTTTCTGATTCGTAATTATCATACTTTGATACTCTATCTGTTGTAATACCAGAATCAACAGCGGCAACTTGCGTTTCTGTTAACGCATTTTGTTTTGAATCAAGATTTAAATCAACCCATGATGCAACTGTACCGTTTGTTGTCAAAACATTACCAGATTTATTCGTTTGATCAGGTAAAGCGTCAATATTTGAAATTGCAGTAGTAACATATTCAGTTGTAGCAACATTTTTTGAACTATCAGAAGCATCTTTTGTAACAGCTTGCAAACTTCCAGTAAATTCTTTATTACCACTAATTTGTTGATCTGTGTCAACAGTTAATAAAGTATCTGCTCTTAAAGTAATTAAACCATGTGTCATTTTACAAGCTCCTGATCGCAAGTTATATTTAAGAACATTTATACAATCTTTAAAATGTAAATCACAAAAATTAACTTTCAATTTGCCTAATTTTGGTGATAGGTATCCAGTCGGTTTTGGTTCTTTGGGTGTTGTTGGTACTATGTTATCGCAAGGGTTGCCAAATATAACAGGAAAAATAATAAACACTCGTCAGGTAGAAGCAGCGGAAGGTTCTTTTTACCTTGAAGCCGGAACTGGCGGTCGAGGAACCGGGGGTACTGCAACAGCTTCATACAATATCGTTTTTGACGCTTCACGCAGTTCTAACATTTATGGAGCAACCAATAGGGTTCAACCATTTTCTACCGTTGTTAATTTTTGTATACGATATTAATATCTGATACAAAATAAAATCTGTGTGTTGTTAGCGTCAACCGTTGTAGTGTTTTGATAAACACTGCTTACTCTTGATGCGTCAAACGACTGTATCCAATGGCCTGTAAAACCAGAACTTGCGCTTGCTGAAGAGCCACCTGCAAGAACACTTGTATTGGTAACTATAGCCCCCGTTCCGTCATATAAACCAACCTCAGAACGAACACCACGACAATTCCATGTTGCGGTAATATTAGGTACGGCGGCACTACCATACACCCCCGCAGTCCCGCCTTTTGGATACCTACCTATAAAATTAGGCAAATTGAAAGTTGAACTACCGTCTCCAACACCATAAAGTGTGCCAATGGCTGAAAACAGTGCAGCATACGTAGTTCTGCTAACTGCAGAACCATCACATAACAAATAACCAGCAGGTGCGGAAGAACCAGCCCAAATCTTAATGAAACCAGGCGCGTCTGATGATGTGACTGTGTTGCCAAGGTCAGTTACTTTTGTATCAAGTTGTGTAACAGACGTATTTAGCGCAGTTACTTTATCATCAACAGCAGTTACTTTTGTATCAACTTCTGTTTTAGAATATGGTGAAGCTTGCCATAAAACTTGATCATCAACATAACTTAATGATGTATTATTTTCTGTAGGTGTAGGAATCTTTTCACCTATAGCAATTACTTCATCAATCTTTTTTGAAGGAACGCCTTTAAAATAATTGACTGTTACAATACTGCCTACAGCCATATTCTTCGTGAACGTAATGCCTAAAAAGTCATCATCTAATGTGTATTCGTCAGGATAAATAAACACACGATCTTGAAAAACTGAAATATAGCTTTTCGTTAAACATTTTTCTGTGAATTCAATATGATTATTCTCTTCTGTGAACTTTTTTGTCACTTGAATTATTTCACCAGCATATGATTTGCCTTCAACGAAATCATCTGTAATACAACAAACCCAATTCTCTTTAATTGTTCCAGCTTCAACGGCTGCATTGTATTCTTTTAAAGTACCAACCCAATGATACATTGAGTCATTTGTGTTTTTGTTAATGACACCAATGCTTTGTAATTGTGTATTTTCATTGTATGAAATTGTTTTAGTGTCAACAACAGGTGTTGCATTGTCGACCATTTCTTTCACTTTAGCGAAAGAAACTAGAGTTGCATCTGATTGTTTTTCATCAATTTTCAAAATGATATCATCAGCTGCTACTTTCTCTATAGTCAAACCACCATCTTTAACACGAATATCATGTGTCGAGCCACCAGTTGAACTTGAATTGTCAAAAGATTCAATCGTAATATTATCAACACCAGGTGTAGCATTACTAATAGCCGTAGTAACAAATTCAGTTGTCGCAACCTGTTTGTCATTTGATCCTGTATCAGCTGTAGGTGCTAAAGGTTTTCCTGTTAATTCTGGCGATGCTAAATTAGCTTTAAGTGCAAGATTGTCATTGACTTCTGATTGATTTGCTTTTGTATTAATTTGTTCCTGGATATTGCTAGTAACACCGTGGACAAAAGCTAATTCGGCAGATGTTGTTTCTGATTGCGCAAATTTTCCATCAGCATCAGTAATTACAACTTTATCTGTCGTCATTGGTGTGATATTGCTTAAATCATGATACACCGGATCAGTTGTAACATAAACTTCATCATTCTTAATTTCTCCAGCAGTTTTTAATTCTTTTAACTTTGCTGTGTCTAATTGATTAATGACAAGAGTTTTTGTTTCAATATCTGCGCTAGCCATTTTAAAAAGTCCCACAAGATTAACCTTTTCTAAAGAACAGAAATTTTAACTTCTTGAATGTCACAAAGGTTTATCGTTGATTTGACAGTTAGTTCAACTTTCAATTTACCTAATTTTATAAACAGATATTTAATGGGATCAAATTCTTCAGGAACGTATATCGATGAAAGTTTGCCGAATATTACAGGCACAGTAGAACAAGGTCTTGGTTATTCTGTCGCTTGGAATGCCGCGCTTAACGATAATGGTGGTGCTTTATATGGCATTCATGCTACAACAAAATGCGCTGATGCAGCAGGAATATCAGGAGCTTATTCTAAAGGTTTTGGAATTGATGCTTCACGTTCATCAAACGTATATAAAGACAACGCAAAAGTCAGACCAGATTCTTTAAGTGCAATGTATTGCATTAAATATTAATATTTTATACAATATTGACAAACAACGTATGCACATACAACACGATCTACATTGGAATAAACAGCTGAACATTTAGAAGCATCAAAATATATCTGAGCAGTTGAACCTGCATTATTTGGACTACTGCTTTTTAACCCGGAAGTATAAAAAGCGCCGGAAACTTCACCATAATAATTGTTTTGTCCAGCAGCGCCAGTAATATTAGGAATATTCCCTAAACCGTAACTTCCAACAGGAAGTGTTGCACTCTTCCACGGAATAAAGTCCGTACAGTTAGGTAAATTGAAAGTTATTTTAATTGCCTTTAGCTGGAATAAAAATTAACTCGCCACCAGAACCTGATATTTGGTAAGTATCTCCTGGAGCAATTGCCAACATAATGCTATTCCAATCTTCCCAAAGACTATAATGTCCATATTGGTGAAAAACTTCATTACCATTAATAAAGCCACGGAAATTGTCAGTATATGCTGTGTTACGGATCAAAATGTATCCATATTTTGAAGAAGTGTAAGTTACACCTGAAGCTTTAATCTCACGTCTTTTCCAATCAGGAAAAGCGGCTTGCCAATTTGACGTAGCATTTTTTGAGATAGGTGTTGAGCCTTTATATATTGACATGTTGCACTCCTTCATTTACCTTTAACTTTAAGAACATGATTCGTACGAGTCACTTAATCTAAAAAGCAACAAATAAGACATTGACAATGTTTTTCTTTTATGTTATTTTTCAACAGTTGCAATTTTATAAAGGTGGTAACATGATTGTATCAGTACAGGATTTAAGAGATAAAGCTATTGCAGTAAAACGGTTGCGTGAAAAGATTAAGGAATTAACTGAATATAAAGAAAAATGTGAAAATGCTTTAGTTGAAGAGTTAAAAGTCGTAGCAGAACCTGAACAGAAAACATTTATTTTAGGTGATATTTCGGTAATGATTGCTGATTGTAAAGGTTACTCTTTAACTGAAGCTGGTCAAGCAATTATGAATACAATCCCGTATTCTGAAAAATTATGGAAAAAAGAAATTGACATGAAAGAAGTTCGTAAAGACCCTCGTTTCAAGAATTACATTATTGAAACACCACACCGTACAAGAGTAACTTTAAAAGAGGTTGTTCCTGACAATGGCTAAAATTATAGGTTTTTCAGGATTAGCAGGTTCAGGAAAAGACACTGCTGCTGATGTTTTATGTGCGAAAAGTAATAGTTATAAAAAGATTTCATTTGGGGATGCTGTTAAAGATGTTGTGGCAGCATCTTTTGGGTGGGATCGAAAGTTATTGCAAGGCGATACCGTTGAATCAAGACAATTCCGTGAAACTAAAGATGAATTTTGGTCTGAAGTATTAGGAAAAGAATTTACACCTCGATTGGCTTTACAGTTAATTGGAACAGAATGTTTTAGAAACACAATTGATAATGCTTTTTGGGTTTATGCTTTAAAGCATCGTTTAGCGAATTCTGATTATGATGGAACGTACTTAATTACTGATGTACGTTTTCCGAATGAAGTAAATATGATTCATGATTTAGATGGTGTTGTTTATAGAATTAAACGAGGGGAATTACCTAAATGGTATATTGCAGCACAAAAGTATAATGTAGCTAAAGCAAGGGGTGAAGATGTTGAATTGCCTGATTTGTTAAAGCAAGTACATGCGTCTGAAAGGTCTTTAGCAGGGTTGTGTTTGGAAGACTTCACGATTTATAATAATGGAACATTGGAAGAATATCAGCAAACTGTTTTAGATTTAATTCTAAAAGATTGACTATTGTTTCAATGGTTCTGATTTTATCTAAACAACAGCTACAAGGAAGCTAAAAGTGGCTAAACTTTTTTTCATATATGGAACAATGGGTTCCAGTAAAAGCTCTTTATTGATTTGTAAAAACCATTCATATAAAGAAAAGGGTAAAAAGACATTAATTATTAAACCAACGACGGATACTAGAAATGGTGCTTTTACGCACGGTCAAATGGGGACAACATGTTCAAGACCGATTCCTGAAGGGCCAGAGTGTTTGTTTTTAGATTCAGGAAAATTTAGTGACTTACCTAATTTTATCACTGTAGAAGACTTAGATATTATTTTTGTAGATGAGTCACAATTTTGTAAAAAAGAAGATGTATATTATTTAAGTGATGTTGTAGATGATTTAGGCATTCCAGTAATGTGCTATGGTCTGAAAACAACAGCTGAAGGTGATTTGTTCGAAGGAAGTGCAACTTTATTAGCTATTGCTGATGAGCTAGAAGAGACTATTGGAATTTGTGATTGTGGTCGTCGTGCAACACATCATATTCGTTTATCTGGCGGTAAATATTTAGCTGGCAATGCAGGTTGTGAAAGTGATGATGTAAAGTATGAATCATGCTGTCGTCGTTGTTTTAAAAAACATTTACGTGCACAAGGCATCATTGGCGCTAATGAAGTTTACAAGAAAAATAAATAATGGAGAATTTAAATGAAAAAAGTTTATATTAATCGACGTTTGTTATCTGACGAAGCCGCTGAAGTGTTGTTGAAATTGTTTCCAGCTGGTGGCGTTTTTTCAGAAGAAGCAGTTTATCGCACATTACGTAAAATTACAAAAGACATGATTCCAAATGGGTGCAATAAAACACCTACACAAATTCGTGCTGAATTAGATAAGTTTATTTCTGAAGAGTTGACAATTAAAATTGATATTGAAGGCGTTACTTGTGAAAAATGTGAACGTAAAGTTACTGTAGAAGATGAGCATCAGAAAGCAATGGTTAAGCTTGCAGAAATGGCAAATGAAGAACATAAAAAAACTGTAGAAGTCAGTGAAGTTGTTGAAGAAGAGTCTGTTGAACCAGAAAATGTTATTGCGGAAGAGCTTAAACAAGAATCTGTTGATATTGTGAACACTGAAGTTGCAAAAGAAGTAGTAACTGTTGAAGAAGTTAAACCAACTGTTGAACAAACTGCTAAAAAACAACCTGTTGCTAAAACAGCACGTTCTTCGAAAAAGAAAACAACAAAAAAGAAAAAATAATTATTGACAACGATTGTTGTTTTTGATATTGTTTAATTGTTGAAGGTAATCTGCAGTTTGATTGTATGTCATCAAATTGTTTCAGCTACAATGACTTCACATTGTTCAGATTACAACGTCCTGCAAAGGTTTTTGAAAAATTTTCCGTTGTAGGGCTGTCATTGAAATGCTCATTGATTTTCGACTATCCTTTCATTTAGGATGCAGTAACTTCTGTCGATGCCAGTGAAGATTTTGGTTAACGTGATAAAGTGTCGAACAACGCATTTTCATATTAATCAGTGAGCTAAACGAATTGACTATAGAGGTTACTGCATTTATGGTTGTAGTAGTCTACCGTGTTGACGCATGGTTTAGGTGCAATTCCTTTAACAGCCTGTTGATACAAAAGACAGTCTAGTAATTAAATTTGCTAGACTGTTTCTTTTTATTGACAAATTAGTACATTCTTGCTATATTGTTTTTGTTGTTTAACTTAAAGGACAGAAAAATGAAGATTTTTAAATCTATTGGAGACTGCTTTTCAATGATTGGTTTGTCTATGATGTCTGTATTCAACCCGTCAATTCTAGAAGGTGAGATTGATAAATTAGAGTCAAAATATTCGAAAGGTAAAAAGATTGATAGGTTTAAAGTAGATTCACGAGGGATCCCTGTTGAGTTAGATATGCCAAAAGAAATTATTGATGATATTTACAAACATTTTCGTAATGTTGGTGTGAAGTTGACCATTGATGATTGGTGGAATCTACAAGATGACTATAAAGCTTGTGGTTACGTTTATATATATGATGTGTAAAGGTTGTTATTATGAACAAAAAAGAAAAGAAAAACCTAAAAGAAGAATTAGCTGAAGGTGTTGAGCATATTCAGAAACAGTCATTTATTAACGGTGCAAAACATGCAATGACTGCATTAACAATGGCTATCCAGAATTCTAGCAACAGTTCATTTAGAAAAGATCAGCTTTTGACATTGATTGTAGAAATTTCAAAAGTGTTTGATGATAAAGACTTTATTAATGAAGTCTTTGAACGTAAAGACATCTAAAAGAAAGGCCGGGATTAATTCCCGGCTTTATTTATTAAATATTCAAATATTGACGGCATTCCAGGGCAACCTGTTTCATCCCAATTAAGTTGGCAACAGTCTCCGTTACAATATTTAAAGTATTGACAAATATAACAATTGTTATTTCTGATTAATTCTTTGGTAATTAAAGAGTTGTAGACATCAACATTTGTTTTCCCATAAATATCACCATATGTAAATTGATAGCTGTTAGGACACCCGCAAATTGTTCCATCTGTATTGATTGTAATTATTTTCTTTTGGCATTGCCGTTTCCTGCATCCTATCAAATTATTATGAAAAACAGCTTCTTCACAACTTTCAAATAATGGGATTGTAAAATTAAATTTGTTGATATTTTCTATATATGCATTATACAGCCATTTGTCGATATCACTATTATTTGCTTTAACATTAAATTTCGCAGCATTTCCAGTTTCTGTGATTCGTTCAAAATTTAATTTTGATATGTTAAATTGTTTAAAATATGAAAATAAAGCGTCTGATTTTATTTCGTTTATTAAATATTTATTGAGTGAAACTATAGGTTGAATATTTATGTTTGATTCTGTTAATTTTCTAACATTATTTTCCCAAAGTTTTAATTGTTGTTTAGTTCGGAAGCGAATTTTGTAATCCCACGATGTTGAAATTAATTTGAATTGTTTGAAGAAATTTAATGTTTTTTCATCAATATTGTACATTAAATTTGTTGTTATATAAAGGTTAACTTTTTTATCAACATTATCAATAACAAATTGGGATTTTTGTATCCCGTCATATAAAGGTTCGCCACCGTGTAGTATTAATGTTACATTATTTGTCAAAGTTTTATTGTTGATAAAAGAAACGGCTTGTTTTAAAGTATTGACAGATAAGTCGTCATTAAATTTTGAAACAGCATTATAACAATGCTGACAACGTAATTGACAACGATTAGTAAGTTTCAAATAGATGATTAATTCATTCATGGCAAAATAAAGTTTGGCTGTATCAGCTCTTGAATTTTTTGTTTATTAATTTGTTTGTGCGGTCTAAAATTATTTATTGTGCTATTGTACCTGCTGTTATCAAGGATTGATAATTTAACAGGTATTGATGGAACTTTTAGCATCATTAACAATAATGCTTGTAGTTCACATTTATTATTAGAAGGTAACAAGCTGCCGTCGTTTTGCAGAAACATTTGTAATGCTGTTTTTAATCCTTTATTAACAGTATCATTTAGTATACTAACAATTTCGTCGTGTGAAAAGTAATCGTTAATAAAATTGTTTTCAGCACCATAAGATAGTGCATCATATTGTATCAAAATGTTATCAAATAAATCAATAGGTATGTTTACATCTAATACTTGTGTATTTTTATGATATACATTTTCTATAGTTGAATAAACAATAGAATTAGAATTTAATAATGACGCAAAATTTTCAAACTGTGAATTTTGATATAAGTAATATGTCCCTAGAATATCTTCACCTGAATAATTGTCGAAAAATAAGTCCAATTCATTGTTTAGCAGCAAAGTATTGAAATCTTGAAAATATTTAATAGCTTTTGTAGAATTAATGATTCTTTCAGCTTCTTCTTTTGAAGTAATACTTTTGTTAGTTGTTTTATAGATAGATTGGACATTATCTATATGTATTTCACCAATAAAATTCTGATTAATTTTAGCGGTCTTTTTAATACATAAAGGAAGTTGTTGGCAAACATCAGTTGTCTTTATATAAATATTATTATAAAACATTTACCACTTCCTTTATTGAATTTACAAATGCGTTCCAATTTTGTTCGTCGGCTATTCCAAACATTAAAGTTTGAAATGGCGTATGATTGCAGATATTCTCAAATAAAACATTGTTATCTAATGTAAAAAGTTTTTCATAAAATTTAGGTTGTATTCCTAAATCTTTAGAGTATATCAGGCAAAATTCAGGCGAATCAATAATTAAATTAATGATATCTTTACAAGTTTCATCATTTGATTTTGATAAATCATCAAAAGATATTTCAAAATCAATATTATCTAAACGATTGATTAAAAATAGTGGCAAGGATATTGACAGTTGAATCAATTCATTTAATTGTTCTTTATGTGAATTTATATATAAAGCTTCTTCTTGTTCGGTTAATATTGTTTCTAGTTCATTGTCAATATCTAGAATTTTAAATATTGCATGTAATAATGTATCAGACAATTCATTAATCTTGCAAGGGAAACTTCCGCCAGAAAAATAGCAATCTAAGAATTCTACTTTTAAATTATAATCAGCTTTTTGAAAATTCAAATGAACGTTGTCAAAGTTTGTGTTTCTTAAATAGATCAAACTTGTTTTTACGTTATCTTCATTTGGAATAGAAGGATAATTAATATTAGTTACATCAACAATCGCGCCTTCTTGCATTATCTGTTGCATAGTTTCAAAATCATAAGGCAAACCAGTTTTAATCATCTTCTTCCTCGTGAATCATAACAATTTGAATGACAATCTGAATAACATTGAAAGAATTTATATATGATTTCATTGCTATCACGACATTGAGAAGTCCAAGCATTTAAACAATTTGCAATTGTTTGGTTTGCATCAGAAGCCATAATTCTCTTACCCGCAGAAAAAAGCATTTGTGGTGACAGTTGTATATTTGTATTTCCTTCACGTGTCCATGACGCTTCTTTTGTACCAGCGGGAATGTCAGGGAACGTTAATATTCCTGTTCCAGACATACTGTCAACTAAAGCTTGTGTACCATTTGTATTAAAATACCATTGTGATTGAAATTTTCTAATCTTACTTAAAGATTGTGTAATGTTTAATAGTGCAGCACATAAAGAAGCAGCGTTTATTCTAGTATCGTTTGATGACAGGTACGTACGTTTTGTACCTAACAATTGATTATCAGGTACTGATTGTGGAGTTGTTAACCCGTTAGCCGTTTTTGAAAAATGAGGTTTGTTACCTGAATGATACGTTGCTGTATTATAGGCAGGATCAACAACTGTTGAATTGAATTGTGAAATGAAACCAACAATTGAATTTGCTGTAATTTTTTGAATCTTTGTATTTGAATCTACCATATTTTAAACCCGTCGTACGACTTGTCATTTAACAATAGAACGATTTTGTAACAGTGTCAATAGACGTTTTAACCCGGAGCATTCATTATTATTGTTTAGTGTTTCAAGGTGTTCAGCTTTACATTTGTTAAAGTATTTACACGTTGAACAAGATTTTATGTACGTTTGATAACTCTTCTCGCAGAATGTTTGCCATTGTTGTAAGTTGTCAAATGTTACATATTGTTCTATATTATTTTTAAAAACGGTTGTACAGTATTTTCCGTTTGGGTTTATAAACAAATAACCTTCCGTGTTTGGGTCGAAATCTGTATCATTTAAGACATTTAAATTTTCTATTTTAAATTTAGCGTCAGATTGCATTGAATGGTAACAAATGAAATCATATAAAAATCTTGAGAATTGATCTAATGAAATTGAACACGATTTTTTATAGACTGAATTGTGATGTTGAATAAAGAAAACATCAAACCCTAATTTATTATAAAATTTATATAGTTCATTTATTGGTCTATTTATAATAGACGGTAATACAACAACAGTTAGATCAAAAAGCTTTGTTCCTGTATATTCTTTGATTTGTTGTAATGTTTTTGAGTATTGGTATCTTTCTTCATTTAATGAAACGTTTAGCTTGATATTATTAAGTAAACAAAAAGTTAAAATGTTTTCATTACTAAAATTACTTGTTAAAGATATACTTGATTTAGGTAATTGAAGTTTTATTAAATCCGCCAAACGTTGTAAATAAACGTTATCAAGCAGTGATAGTTCACCACCGTACAAACTAACATTTTTAATATTATATAATTGCTTTAATTCAAGTAATGAAGACTCAAGATTTTCCAAACTTAAAAGATTGTCAGATTGTATTAAATTACCTAAATAACAATATTGACACTTGAAATTGCATTTATATGAAGGCATTATTGATAATGTTAAATTTTTCATAGTAATTCATTTCTGATTTTAAAAAGATTCATACATTTATTTTTATCTGAACTATAAATATTTTTTGAACCACATTGTTTATAATAAAAACATTGTTTGCATGTATCTTTTTGTTTTGCATTAATACTTTTGCAAAATTTGCTAAACTGTTCAACAGTGTCAAATTCAACAAAATATTCTTTATTGTTATTATCGTATGTTATTGTTGAAAATTTACCGTTAGGGTTTAAAAATAACGAGTCACAACTGACGGCATTTATATTGTCTTGCAATAAGAAATCAATATTTTTGATCTTAAAATTATAGTGCCCGATCTGATATTGTTTAATTAATTCATCAATAAATTTATAGTATTTTTCATTTGTTATGTTATAATTAAGTTTGTTAGTTCTTGAAGCGTTATACTTTAAGAAATAAACATCAAACCCAAAAGAATTATAGAATTGTAAAATGCTTTTAATGTTGTCATTTAACAGTGAGGGTAAAACGACGCTGCTTAATTGAATATTCTTCAAGCCTTTAATTAAATTTAAATTCTTTATTGTTTCTGCAAAGTGTTGTCTTTCTTTATTGACTGATATCGTCATTTGCACATTATGTTGTAAACAAAAATTTACGAATTTAATGTTTGAAAAATTAGTTACATACGTAACTTGATAATCTTTAATCAAGTTTTGCAACTCTTCCAAATAGTAGCAATCAAGCAAGCTTGGTTCCCCACCTAATACTTGGACATGGGTAATTTTGTAATATTGTTTAATTTCTGATAATTTATCTTTTAACACATTGAGGTTTAAAAGTGTTGTATCAGTTTTTAAATTACCCAAATAACAAAATTTACAACCCCAATTACATTTAAAGGATGGTTGTATAGATAAATTTCTTAAAGTTTCCATGATATGAATTCATTTTTTAGATTTGAATTTTGTTCAATATATTCTATAATTTTTCTAAACGGACAGTTGTCGAGTTTAGCATTTTTATAGATAATAGATGTCCAGCAACATCCAGGGCATTTATCTATATATTTACAATAGAAACAACCTCGCTTGCACATTCCTTTATACTTTTTAATTTCAGAGACATTATCTTCAGTAATAACTGTATCACCATAGAAATCAGTATTTGGAAATATTGTTGAGCTTTTAACACAATTATATGTAATACAATTTTTACATGCTGATAAATGTTTATTACAGTTGCAACCTTTAACACATTTAGACATTTTGCCAGTTAGTGTTAGCATTAAGCTGTTTAGATCAATAATTTGAAACAGTTTATTATCTATTGTCCATTTAAAAAAGTTAAAAAGATCGTCATCAGATGGAAGTAAAGCCTTCCAATTAATGTTTGGTATATAGTAATTAATATCAATCTTTTTAGCAAACTTTAAATCTAAAAGTCGAGATTGATCGTTTATGTATGCATTAATACAAGGTTTAGTTAATGTGATTGAAATTTCATTCAATAATTGCAATGAATTAAAGCGTAAAGCATTTTCAATCATTAAATTTTCTAATTCTTTTTTATGAAATCTTCCAATAGGGTCGTAACTTAAATTAATTCCACTGTTTGTTTCTTTTAATAAACTAATAACTCGTTCGATGTTTTTAAAGACACCGTTCGAAACCCATGCAAAATCCAATTTAATTTTAGGAAAAGTTTTATTAAATAAACGTTTTGTTTGTTCAACAAACATTCTATATTCTTTAAATAGACTGTCAGGTAAAGCATCAAAAAACAATTCACCTCCCCAAATGCGAAATGTGATTAGATTTGTTTCAGAATGTTTTTCATATTCTTTTACAAATCTTTCTAATAACATTGAAGGAAGTTGTCTAATCCATTGAATGTCAATATCATTTACGGAATGTTCTTCAAGACAAAAAGTACAATGAAGATTGCAACGTTCAAATAATAAACAATCAAAACCGAAGCTGCTTAAATTATTTTGTTTCATTGTGTTTCCATTTCAAAAAATCATTGATAATAGCATCATTTGATTTTATATAATCGTAAGTTTGTTTGTAAAAGCAAATCGATGGTTTAAATCCTTTAAACACCACAGAAATCCAACATGGGTGTTGACAAATGTGATGATATTCACAGGCTAAACACCCACGTTTAACCAACCCAATAGATGCCTTAATTTGATTTGAATTTTCTTCTGTTATTTGTGATGTGTATTCACCATAAAATAATTCTGACGGCAATACTGAACTACATTTAGCACAATCAACACTCCATTGACCATGCGTAATTTGGGAACACCACAAACAGTTGCAGTATGAAGATGACGGCTTTCCTGTAACAGAATCAAAACATTTTTCCAATACTTTTATTTTATATAATTTATTATCTATTGCCCATTTGAAAAATGTAAATATTTCATCATCTGTAGCCAATAATGATTGCCAGTTGACATTTGCAATATAGTAATTGACATCAATTAAGAATCCGATATCGTTAAAGTATTTTAATAAATCATCATTTTCAGTAAAACCTTTAATGGAGTCTTTTGTTAATGTAATTGAAATTTTATCAGCTAAACCAATCTTTTTAAAATGTGTTGCTGTTTTGACCATTAAGTCCTTTTGTTTGTATGTTGAAAATCTATTAACAGGGTCATAGCTAAAGTTAATAATCCCTCCTGAATATCTGACAATACCCTCTACACGTTTATAGTTTGTAAAGACACCGTTTGATAACCATGAAAAAATAACTTTTATGTTTTGGAATTTCCTATCAAACAAATCTTTTATATTATTTACAAACTTGTAATATGATTTGAAAACTTCGTCAGGTAGTGCGTCATAAAATATTTCACCACCCCACATCATTATATAAAGTGTCTTTAATGAATGTTTATATTTTTCATAATCAATCGAAAATTTTTCATCAATTATCTTGTAAATATTCTCAATGTAATCAGTATCAATTGTTTTGTTTTTATGATCTTCAAAACAAAATTTACACTTCAAATTGCAAGGTTCAAATAACATGCAAGCAATTTCATAGTAATCGCTAATTTTATAAAACTCTAAAGGATTCATTTCTTAAACCTTTAATTTGTTGTAAAGCTTTATTGGAAATGTGCAATGTTTTTGTAGAATACATGGCTTACATATTTTATTTAATTCACAACTTAAACATTTATCAACAACATGAACAGTTTTAAATTGTGGGCAACCATTATGCAAAATACCGTTTGGTTCAAGCGTTTTAACTTTTGAACAATCCAAAATACATTTATTTAGTTTTTCTTCAATAGCATTATTCATTTTAAAATGCCATTTATCATGAATGTTGCACAACCAATTGTCAACTTGTTCATAATGTTTTTCGTTCATTCTATCATCAACAACTTGTTCAAAAATGATATTTTTTACAGTACATAATCTTTCTAAATGTTCTAAAACTTCAAACATTTTTTCTGTACCGTTTTTAGTTATCAAATCGTTTGTCATTGTTATTAAAACGTCACATTGTACCTTTTTAATATTGTCAAACCATTTATTCAATTGATCGTTTGTGAACCTTTTTAGATTCCAAGAAGTAGCAATGTTAATGTTGTAGTATTCAATTAAATTTAGTGATTCTTTTGATAACAATAAAAGGTTCGTTGATATTGAGTTAATCTTTTTAGTTTCGAGAATATGTTTAAATCTTTCAAAATGCAACAAAGGTTCTCCACCAAATAAAATATACTTTTTGGCGTTTGTTTTAACTAATGTTTCTATAAATGTTTCTTCGTTGTATTCTATATTATAATTGTGTAATGTACAATGCGGACATGCAAGATTACATTGATAGTTTGGAATTACATATAGCGACGTTAATAGATTTTCCATTTAGCATCCAATATCTTTTGTTTCCGTTTTTTCATTTCAAAACAAAAAGTCTGTTTATCGATAATTGCTTGTCTTGTTGATTTACAAGAATTGCACAATCTGCACAATTCACAATATAAACAATCGTTAGAAATCAATTGTTCAGGTTTCATACTCTCTTCTTTAGGTGTAACTTTACCTTTATCTAAAAGAATACGCGAACCACGTACAGCGCAATCTTCACAATTATTATAATGTATATTATTGTTGTCATCAAGCCAAAAAGAGCGAATAGTACTTGAACACATTAAGTTTGTATTAAAATTGCAGCCACCATTGTGAAATTGAATTTGGTTATCCCAATATTCTTCAAGATTATTTTCTTTTATTTGTAACCAAATATCAATCATTTTATATAAAGGATAATATTCTTTTGATAGCCCGATTGGTAAGACGCCATTAATTTTGCATTTAGTATTCAATTCTTTTGCAAGATACAAATGATCTAATGCTTTATCCTCATTTGATTTAGAAATGACTGAAATAAATGAAGGTGTGTAACCAATATCTTCTTTAAATCTTTTCATAACTTTTTTAAATAAATCTTCACTATAAACCTGTTCAGAACTCCACATACGTTCATTTCCATATTGAAAAGATGTGCAAATTCCGACACGTTCATTTCTAAACAAACTAATCCATCTTTTGGGTTGAATGTAATAATCTTTTAGGTTTGTCGTTAAAGAAATAGAAAATGTGCCCAAAGACAAAATTTCACGATAATATTCAGGGCCAACTAATAAAGGGTCCCCTCCTGTAAAAATCAAACTGTTTGGTTTGATAATTTTAATAATTTTTATTAATTCATTCGGCACTTTTGTTTGGTGCTTAATACTTAATAAATTAGCACTACAAAATTTGCAATTAAAATTACAACGACCTGTCGGTTTGATTATCAGTTCCAATTAGAAATTCCTTTTTAAAATAGCTTACAGTCTTTTCGACAGATTTATATGATAACGGGTCTTTAATTCGTGTTAATATATTATCATAAATTTCTTGAGAGTCAATATACGTTTTGAAAAATTTATCATCGGGTAATAGATCTTTAACAGATAGACACTCATAAAAATCTTCATGAAAGAAGTGCTCAAGACATTTTGCATAAACGATAGCAACAAAGTATGATTTTGCAGGGTAAACTAATTCAGATTGTTCATAAAAGAAATCAACGACTTGAGATGCAATATCTTTATCGTTTATAGTAAACGGAAGATTTAAATCATCCCAGTCGTTGATTAAATATGAAAGTTTTCTTTTATCTAATAGATATTGTTTCATTAGAATTTCAGCTTAACTGAACACAAAACTAATTTCTCATCTTCATCTAATTTATCTTCTAAAGCAACCCCAATAACTTTATCTTCACTTTCAGCAACTTTAGCAACACCTGGAATATCAGACAAAGTTATTTTATCAAATTTATGAACAGAACCAATCAAACGAACAGGTACTTTACCAATTAAGGCAATTGGTTGTGCACCATCATCCTTAACGTTATTAATTAATAATCCTGGCTCAGAAGACACAACGCCATTAACTTCACTGATAGCTAATGTCATTTCCTTTTCACCGCCAAACTGAACTAATGTACCAGCTTTATAATTAAAATCTGTTAGATACATTTCGGCAAGGTCTCCCCAATTCGCATACATTGCGGTGCCATTAATTGTTTGTGAGAATGTTTTAGTTCCGTTAATTGTTTCATCACCTGTTTTATGAACAATACTGGTTGCTGAATTGCACCATGCTGTTGTAGCGGGTTGTTGATCATTTGCAGAAGCACTCAATGTAGCTGTATAATTTATTTTCCCACTAAAGCTTTTTGTTCCTAAAATAGTTTGGTCACCAGATGTACGCATAATTGAAGAAACATCTACAGTACCGGCAAACTCATCAATTGTGTTTGATACGTAGTTTGTTGTAGCAACAGTTTGTTGTTCAATTCCTTTATCATCAATTAAGTGTGTTGTCATAATCTAACTCGCTATAAAACTAATCAGTGGTAAATTAAAGAACGTACGAAACTGTGCACTGAAAAGATTTTGAAATTGACATTTTGTGTAGAGTTTGATATAGTAACTATAATTGATTTTAAAATTTAAGGAGTCGAAGAATGTTTCAAGATTTGTGTTCAATTGGGCCTAAAAAGCGCCTGACATATCAAGCAACTTTTCATGATTATAGAAAATATAATGACGTTGAATATGTTTTGCTGAAAGGTGTAATGCTTAATGGCATCAAACTCCTTGATAAGCTGAAATTTGAACGAAAATATGTTGGTAGAAGTGTTGTTTTTGAAAAAGGTGATATAGTTTCTTTTGAAGCGAATGTGCAGCAATGCATCAAACCTATTAAATATTTATCTATGACAAAACCTGTTTATACAAGTTACTATTATGAATTAATTAAAATTGGCAATGTAAAGTGTGCTAATCGTGTTGAAGAAAGTGAAACGCCAGATATTCTTAAAGATAAAGACGTGAAGATTTTTATTGTTTATAATTCTTTTAAAAAAGAATATGTTGTTGAGCATAAAGGAAAGAAAAGCAAATTTCCATTTTCAATGACTTTTGATGAAATCAATAATTGTTTAGGTGCTTGAATGCAAGGCCAAATTTTTGAATTAGGTAATCGACACGATCATAAAATATTTGAAGTGAATGAAAATGTGTTTCTTCAAAAATATAAAAATTATCCGATTGTTTTATTGTCGGCTGTTGAACTTTATAAAGTGTTGCCTTCATTAATTAATAGAAAATCTTTACAAGATTTGGAAAACTATGACATTTATGAATTCTTAAGATCTTTAGAAAGTTTTTTGCAGACTTCAAGTTGGCATGGTAATTGTTTGTTGGTTGAAGCTGAAAATGCAAAAGGACAATTTTTTGCTATAGAAATTTTGGATAGAAATTTATTGGTTTTAAAAAGAAATCTGCAATTCACGTTCGCAAAAAATGATTGCATTGCTGATTCAAATTTAATTCCGTCTAGACCAATTGTGAAAAAACAGAAATTAATGTGTGAACATTTTGCAGATTGCTTCAGTTTGGTTGAGAGTCTTTATCGAACTGAAGGTGCCAATGTTTTAAACATGATCTGAACCCATTGATTTGTACGACAATCTTTAAAATAGTTCTTTTTATATATGGACTTTTAAAGGAAATCGTCAAATGCCAATTAGTTCGCATAAACTTGAGATTGAACAAGTTAAAGATTTACAAACGGATTTAGATGATACAGTTACAATTAACGATGCACAAACAATCAGATCTTTAAAAACTTTTGATATGTCAACTGATACTGTACGCACTGATGTTATCATGTCTTCTCAAGATTCTGATACTAATACTTGGGCTGGCGCTCTAATTTTTCGAAAAGGTGATTTGGATACAGGTTATTGTGAATCTTTCCTAAATAAATCAGCAGAAACTAAAGATGCTTGCATGCAGTTAACGGCACATCAAAATGTTGATGGTACTGACTATTATGCTAATTTACGTGTAGGTGTTCGTGGAAATAATGGCACATCATATGCATTAGCTCCAACACCTCCTGTTGATGGAAGTAATGATGATCAAATTTTAACTAATAAATGGTTTAATTCCAAAATGCAAGTCGTCTCAACTTTACCAGCTAATCCAGATTCAAATGTGTTTTATTTTATTCCTGAATAAACAAAAAGGCCGATTTTAAATTCGGCCTTTTCTTTAAGTTATATTTTTCAAATCTTTAGCAGCACCAACTGTTACATATGCAAATGCACAATGTTTAGCACAATAGGGTTTTCCATTTACTGTTTTTTCACCACAAAAATGAAATTCAGGTGATTTAGGATCTCCGATTGGCCACCGACATTCATCATGTTTTAGTTCATACAGTGTTTTACCGTATTCACTATGACAACGATCATCATGTTTTACAGAATCATCATAAAGGTTGTGCAAATCAACTTCTTCGTTAACTTCGTCATGTCCACCTATACTTGTTTCTTTAATTTCAATACATGGTGACTTATTAACTTTATTGTGTTGACAACTACATGTGTGTTTGTGTTCAATAGTATGTTCACAATGACATTCATGCTTTTTACATAAATTTACAGGTTTGTTTCTTGTAGGTAACTGAAGACGGTGCACTTTGCCTATAATAGTACCTTTTGTTGTATGCATCATGTCAGCAATCTTCTGCGTTGTATATCCTTCAGCCCACAACTCTTTTAATTTATCAACAATATCTTCAGTCCATTCCATTGTTTATCAACTACCTTTCTTTAAACTATAAAATGAACTTAACATATCTTTTAGAATTTGTCAAGAGTCTTTTTGTTTATTCGTTTTTTAAGCAGAATAAATAAATCTAAAATATTGTGTATCACCATCAGCAGAATAAAAAATAGCAATAGTATCACCTTTCTTACATGGCACAACACAACCTAAAGCTCTTCCCATAGTTGCTTCAGTGTTTGCATAACCAACAAGTCTATTTGCTAAATTTGTTAAACGAATTTCTTGATGAGGTGCTGTTGAAGATTTTTGAAAAACGACATAACCATTTGCAGGTGCAATATATTTACTGTTACTTGCACCTAATGTTAAATCTATATAGTTTCCAGGAACCATTGAGATGTTTGCTCGTGACCACCTTGTTGTAGCGATAGATGAAGAATTATGATTTTCTGGCGGGGTTGGACAAGTGGCACAAGTTTTACCATTTGGATCAATACTAACGCTTAATTCAGCAATAATCTCCTTTTCATCGGATTCAAGAAAACGACGAGCATATAGACTTGACACAGTGTATCCGTCACTGCTTCGCCAACCTTGCAACCATGATGAATAACCGTCACCTTTTGAAAATGTTTTGTTTCTATATAAACCAATTTGACCTGCTGTATTTTGTGAAGGCACTTCTTGCTGATTGGTGTCTCGCACAACCTCAAAAGGCAACTGTTGTGTGAAAGACTTATGTCCACTTATAGATTGATTAGTATTTGTTGTTAAAGCATTATTTTTATCCTGTTTATCATTTAAAGCAGTGGACAAATCTGTAATTGTATCTTGTCTTATTGTAAACGTTGACATTTGCGCTACTCCTGATGTGTTTAATGTATGTAGAACTTAAAGTCGTACGAATATTCTATTGCCTAAATTTTATAAAACTACTCGTACGACTCGATGTTCTTAATTCATAAACATTATAGCAGGTGTCAACATGTCTATTTTTAAAGGCTCGAAAAAGCTAATTAAAATTACTGGCAACAATAAAACAGCAAAAAGAATTTATTACGGCTCACGACTAGTTTACGGAACTAAAGTTAGTCGAGTCTTAACATATATATCATCTGGTTCCGTAACAATTCCGAATAATACAATATCTTGTATTGTCCATGTCGTTGGAAGTGGTGGCAGTTCAGGTGGGGTTGCTGGTTACGCACATGAAATTCATTGTGCGTCCGGCGGTGGATCAGCTGGTTATTCTAGAAAACAATATGGCTCAAGTTTATCGGGTCGAAAGATCAATTTTACTGTAGGTGCCGCTATATCAAACTACTGTACTAATGGTCAAAATTCTGTTTTCTTGAGTCAAATAGGTGGTTTAGGCCATGGTGGAATAGCCGCAACAGGGGCAGCATCACAAGCAGGAGGCGCAGGAGGAACAGCGTCAGGCGGAGATATAAACACAAATGGAACTCAAGGTTCCACAGGATCTTGGGTTGCAGCGGGAGGGACCGGTAAAGGAGCGTCTGGTCATACAATTAATGGTGTGCAATATGGGTTTGGAGGAAGTTGTACTGCATCTGGTTCCCCAACATCTGGTAGCGGTTGTGTGATTATTGAATTGATTTATTGGAATTGATTTTAGTTTACTGTTTCTAGCGTTCTTTTAAGAAACAACTTTTATCATGTGTTTAAATGTGTGAATTGATAGAATCTTTTCAATATGAAATTTTAAAACGTCTTAAAGAAATGACATCAGTTGTTGTTTTTGAATATGAAGATGTTAAGTTTATTTACGACAAATCATTTAAAACATCTGATGAGTTTAAAGATTTATGTGATGAATATAAAGAAAAGTTCAGTAAAGTTTATGAACAATATTGATAAAAAATATCGTAGTTTAGGTTTATATTCCTATTTTATTAAACATTTTGATTTATGCAGTCGTTTATTTAGACAGGAAATTAAGTGGCTATCTGTTTACGTTTATGCTAAAAATAAAGTGTCAATGAATGTTCATAAAAAACTTTTAGGAACCCCAAAAATTAAAACTTTCTATAAGGTTATCAAATAAATTAAAACCCGTTCATGGCTAAATATGAACGGGTTTCTTTTACAAACAATGACCGAAATAATAGAGATTAATTTCTTCATGTTCGTCATCAACATCGGAAACATATTCGGATTGAACCTGCAACCCCTCCTCAATTCGGTTATCAATAATGTTAGTAATCAATTCAGGATGCTGATTAAAAGCTTCTTCAAGAGTTGCAATAAATTGTTCGCTTGGTTGTTTTAAGCGTACAATCTGTGCTTCAAGTTTAGCTTTTTCATCGTCAAACTGTTTCTTCTGTTCTTCCAATTCTTTCTTCTGTTCTTCCAATTCTTTACAATTATCAATAATGTCTTCAATTGCATTTTTCAATTCATATTTCGTTTCTTTATTCAAACGCAACGAATCAATTTTATCAAACAATTCTTCAACTTTCATTTCGCAATCCTTTCATCTGTCTTGATAAAAATACTATATACAAAATAAAAATAATTGTCAATACAAAATTTTGTTAATTCTTGATTTCTTTAGCCGGTGTATCACCGTTTGAATAAATGAATCTAAACCTGTTGGTTTCAGATTTCATACCACTATAATTAATGAGAAAAGTTTCATTTTTTCGTACTGGCATTGTATATGCTATTTCATAACCTTCATATGTTGCATTGTTAAAGATGCATGTGTTTGATGTTGTACTCATTGCAATCCACCCCTTATCAGTACTTGCTGATTTAGCAATAGATATATATCCATTATCGGGGGCTCGATATATAGTGCCGGATGCACCTAATGTGAGGTTGATTACTTTATGTGAAGGCATGCCCATGTTTGCTATTAAGCTTCTACCTATATTTGAAAAGTTCGAAGCATTTGCTGTAACAAAAGAATCTACCATGCATTGTTTAAAGGAAACAATATTAAAAGGTGATGTTGATTGTGTATCAAAATATCCCAAAACGACAGTCTGTTGAAATGTTTTTGTTCCATTGTTCCAATAAATGTGTGAATCACCATCAAATTGCGCATCGTTGCGAATATCAAGTTTATCATCAACAATAACTACTTTATTATTGTATCGTGCATTTCTGACAGAAAACAATTTGACGCTTTTAGTTTCATATTCATTAACAATCGGTTTGTTGTTTTCATCACGACCATTCGCAATAGAATATTTAATTCCCGGTAGTGAAAATAAATATGATCCAATAAACCCAATACCGTTAAACACTTGTGTTACACCATTCACCCATCCTGCAATCGGGTGTTCTGTTGTGTTTGTATTTAAAGGCTGTCCCGTCAATAAAGGTAATGACGCATTATACCAATTGGCACCAGAATCATTGGTAAATTTTACATAATTGTTTTTTGAATCATATCATAATGCTTTACCCTCAACAAATGATGTAGGTGCGGTGTCACCTGAAGTAACATTACTTCCAATACGTGCTTCAGAATTTAAAAAGATTTGATCATTTTTAAAGTAAAAAAAATACCATTTCCGTATGTAAATCAATGTCAGACCAAAAGGCGTCATCAACATAATTGTCATTAATCGTTTTACGAATTGAAAATCTTTTTGTTGTACCATCAGATTCAAACCCATTTGGAACGTAATATGTGGTGTCTCTTAAGATTTTCAGACGGTAACGTTTTTTATTTTCTTCAACATATTCAGTACTATAATTAACAACTTGAGGAATTGATAAAGCTCTGTTTGTAGTATAGTCAAGAAGATTCTCTTGTATGGAATTTGCTACTTCATCCTTTGTACTATAATCACCTTTTGGTTGTTTTGATTCTAAATCAGTCCCTAAATTTTCAACAACTGTTTTCTTGATTACAAAAGATGACATGGCAGAACTCCTTTCCTTCACATAAAGAAAAGAACATTGCCTAAAGAATTACATTAAAAATTTGTCGTACGACTTTAATGGTGAATATTAAAACTGCAGACACAGTAGATAAACTGTAAAATTTTTAGACATTTAATAGAAATTTTACAATTCTCCTTGAGCAAAATAAAATCTAAAGCTATTTAAATTGTTGTAAGCATCGTACTGGACACGAAACTTTTGGCCAGCTCTAATTGGAAAACCAATTGTATAATTTTGATTAATGCCAGCTGATTGCATATTAATTAGCTCTGATACGTTGGCAGAGTTTTTATTAAAAAACGCCATATAATTATTAACAGCTAAATTAACGCTCATATTTATCCAACCGTTTGCTGGCGCTGTATAGATTGTTCCAGATGCACCTAATGTCAAATTAATAAAGTTGTTTGAAGGTAATGGTTTTTCAGCAAGCTCAAAGTCTTGATATGAGTTAAATTTGCTAACTTCATAGCCTTTAAATTGTGTTACTGTTCCTTGATTCACAGAATAGTTAAAACAAGGAATTAAATTCTTTTGTTTCCAATTAGGCGAATCATTTGTACCAATATTTTGATAAAAAACGTTGCCGTTAAACCAAACAGCTCCAGTTTGGTCATCTGGTTGTGTTGCTGAAGTGTGATAGTTATTTTGCCAAACCGCATATGGTTGAAAATCTTCGGTCAAAAAACAAACAGCTTCACCTGTTTCCGTTGTTAAGTTATTTCTGATTGTTACTGTGTTTGAAGTTTTTACAACAGAACTAAATAAACCGTTATTGTCTGTACCAACAGCAAACTGATATTTAACACCTGGTAATGCAAATTCTGTTGAACCGATATACCCAAAACCATTAAAGACTTGGTCAATGGATGTTATACCGGTTCCGTGTACCAGTTGAGTAACAGCAAATGGTAAAGAATAACCTTCTTCCCAAGTGGCACCTGTATCAGCGGTATATCTTATAATATTTGCAGCGGTGTCGTAAAACATACAGCATACCGTTTGCACAAAAGTGCCACTTTGAAATTGATTTCCTATAAAATTTCCACCTTGTATTTTGTTCAAATTTTTATTGAAACACCAACCATAGCCGGAAGTATAATAGTTGCTTACCAGTGAAGCTGATAGCAATACGTCTTTGCTAACAATAAACACATCAAATTTGGGTGTTGTTCCATCAGATTCAAATCCGTTTGGAATATAAACCTTGCTGCCAGCTTTTAATGTCAATGTGCCGTTATTTAACTCAAGCTTTATATCCTGTGGAATTTCAAGAATTCGGTTCGTTGTGTAATTCAACAGATTTGATTGTAGAGATTCTGTTAAAGAAGCATTTGTAGGATAATCGCCCGCTGGTTGTTTTCCATCAAGATCTGCATTTAAATTTTCAACAACTGTTTGTTTAACTGTATATGACACCATGTCAATGCTCCTTTATTTTAACTAATAAAAAGAACATTGATTTAAATATTTATTATTAAATCTGTCGTACGATTTAGCAGACTATTTAAGAGCACCCTTCATCATAAACAAACCTAAAAGCATTAATTGTTGTGTTACTATAGCGTAGAGTAAATTTATCACCAATTTTTAATGCTATTTGATTTGTTGTTAAATCATGTCCTTCATTACCATTTATTCCACAATATTGTAAGTTTGGAATATCAATTGATATATATGCAGGTGAAGCATTGGCATGACCACTACAATAAATATAGCCATTCATTGGAGCAATATAAGTCGTTCCAGAAGCCCCGACAGTCAGATCAATATATTTGTCTGAAGGTTTTCCTAAACCAGAAATAATTTCTCTTCCATAGTCAGATAAATTCGTTGCATTTGAATTAACTAGTTCATGTACACCACAAGATTTTAAAGAAGTAATTAAACTATTATCAAAAGTAATTGTGAATGCTGGAATTGCTTTAAATTCTGTCCATGTTAATCCAGAATCTTTTGTTTCATAATATTTTCCAGATGCTGTGTTAAACCAATAATTTTCAACATCTTTAACTATAGGTTGCGTTGCTTGATAAAAACAATTTTTTGATGCACGATGAATATAACTATCAACACCATTAAAGAAAAAGGTTTCTGAACCAGTACCCCATGATGAAGTAACAGTTGTTATAGACACTTTTGTTTGTGTAATTATTTCATTAATTAATGTTCCGTCTGAATTTAACCCTTTTGGAATATATCCAGTAACACCTGGAAGAATATAACAAGTTGAACCAATATATCCAAAACCATTAAACAATTGATCAACTTGTTTTATTGCTGTATCACTAGATGTAGCCAAACAGAAAGGAAAACTCATTCCGCGATCTTCCCATGTTGCTCCCGAATCTTTTGTTACTTTAATTTTATTATCATTCAAGTCATACCAGCACATAAAAGTTTTTCCTGTTGGCGCTGTCGTTCCTGAACTAATTATGCAAAAACTTGAATTACCCCATTGAGATATTACATCATTCTTTGTTTCATACATATAAAACTCTTTTACTGATGAATTTCTTGTCGATATAACATCTTTTTGCAAAATAAATATATCAAATTTTGGTGTTGTGCCATCTGATTCAAAACCATTCGGGACATACAATTTACTACCTGATATCAATGTCAACACGCCGCTATCAAATGTAATAACAATATCCTGTGGAATTGACACAATTCTATTCGAATTAAATTTATCAATTATTGTGTTTTTGTCTGTCTGCAAATCTTGAACAACTGATTGATTTATTTGATAGTTAGACATTGCTATTCCCTGCGTTCTTGAGCCATTTAACTATAGACCTTCGATTCGTACGATACATATTAAATTTCAATTTTTATAAAAACAGTCGTACGATTCAATGTTCTTAAATTATGTATTTTTAAAACTTTAGCTATCATTAACACTCTGAAAGATTAATTAAACTATGCCAATATATAAAGGAAACAAATCGATTAGTACCATTAAATGTAGTCGAAATATTGGAAAAGTTTATCATGCTTCTACATTAATGTTTAAGATTCTACCTGTGAACACTGTCTTATTTTCTACACGTACAGCAGGGACTTATAGTTACACAATTCCTACATCACAAAACTATCGTATCACGGTTGTCGGTGGAGGTGGCGGCGGTTGTACTGCTTCTGGTGGCTCGAGTGGTGTGTTTATCGGGCAAATTAAATTATCTAAAGGAACAGTTCTTAATATTACCGTGGGGGCTGGCGGTTCAAACGGTAACCGAAACACCTCAAATTCTGGTATTGCTTGTCGTGGGGGAACAACCACAATAGAAGGTTTGTGTTCAATCGGAGGAGGTTATGGTGGTGGGGCACAACGACACATCTCTGCTGAAGCTCAAAAGGCTGGTGAAGCTTGTTCAGGTTATAATTCTGGATTTATAGTGATTAAAAACATAGCCGGAAATGTTGGTGACGGTTGGGTTGCTGGTGGTCACGGCGGGTATTCGATCGTTGATGGGACTTTAACAGGTCCAGGCGCTGGCGGAAGTGGAACAAATGCATCAACAAAAGCGGGTGGTGCTACTGGACAATCTGGTTGGGTTGAGATCAGGACAATATAAAATTTTATCCTTGATTTTAAGGATGAATTATGTAATCTTAAAATAAGATTACATTTAAGAAAAACGAGGTTGAAAGTTTTTATGACAAAATTCTTTGATGCTGAACGTGTACTATTTCCGCTATTGAATTCGAATAAATTTGTTTCTATGAAAGAATTTATCAGCTACACACGTCGAGTGGAAAGTGCTTCTAGAAATTGTGCTAAGTTTGATATTTCACCAATAGCTATTGAAAACGCTTTAAAACTATATCCAAAAAAAGTTTTATGGAAAAATGGTTGTGGCTTCAGAGTAGAGGACTGTAAAGAGTAAGCAACAAATAAACATTTCAACAAAAAGGCAGATAGAATTTTAATTCACTATCTGCCTTAATCTTTTTAATTGTTTGAGTTAAAATTCAAACTCTTTTAATTCAAGTTCCCACCATTTATCTTTTTCAGGTAGATCACGCAGCTCTTGAATATATTGACATAACTTAATGTAAGTTTCTTCAGAATCAGTGGTTTCTATACCAATAGCTTTTTGCCGTTCATAACGTGATAGACGCCATTCATATTTTTCAATCATCACATCCCGTTCATAACGTTTGTTCTCTTTATACTGCTCAATCGCAGGGTCGGATGTTGTCAGAACAAACTCGCCATTGCAGTGGACATAATCCGAAACCTGGTGTTCGGTATCTTCCTCAACTGTATCAAGAACCATGCATGGAAATTCACCAGTTTCGTTGACTGCAATAATTTTATTGTCTTTAAGTGCTTTAAACATTTATATAGTTCCTTTAATTCAATTCGTGGTTTCTTTCTGCCATTCCTCAAACGTCATCGGATCGGTTTTGAACCAATTTTCTGTTTCAGGATAATCACGCAAATAAACTCTATACGCTTTATACAGCTCACGTTCCTCATCGGTGATAGGGAAATCGGACAGGGCGATATATTTATCCGTATCTTGTAAATACTGGTTTCTGACCTGTCTTACACGAGTCTGCTTTTCTTCATCAGTCGGTTCGGGTGGATTGACAGCTTCCAGATAATCACCTTTATCTTCAATGACTAAGCCGTTCTTGTTGCAATAAACAGCAAGGTCAGCATACTGAGTGTTTGTGTAAGGTTTGTTCAGTTTCATTGTCGTATCTCCTTAATATCCGCAAGCGTACCAGTTAATAGCGTAGCTTGAATTCGCATTCCAAAACCATGTAAACTGAGAGTTGGTACTCTTGGCGTATTGCACCAGTCCTGAGAATGTTCCCGCTGAATCACCAGTAAGCTGGTCACCAGATATCAATATATTGTAGTTCTTGTCACTAAATGGCCTTACAAGACTTGCGATTTTCCAATCTAATGTACCATCTGAAACTACTCGTCCCCCTTGTTCAATCCAACCATCTGAATACACACGATACCATTCAGTACCGTTGTGATACGACTCAACCAAATAACCACGGGAAGCGGCATTCACATCAGTCAGCTTTTCCTCAATCCTTGCAACGTTAATCAAGGACGCATTCTGTAATGTATCACCAACGTAGTAATAGAGGTTATAACCGGAGGGGACGGTCTTATCAACAACCATACCTGATTTTGAGGAATCTGTTGCTATTCCTAATGTTTTAAAAGAATCAAATAAATTCCCGGGACCACTATTATAACCTTCAGTCCCTGTCGCTTTAGTGTAGTTTGCTTCATTTACAAGAAGTGAACCACCATCAGTAACGCTAGAGTGGTACACCATAGATTGCAAACCACCATTATTAGTTCCGTCTGTCAACCCAAGTGTCAATCCATTCCCTTTAACCCCATCAGCAAAAATACCTTCCTGCCCATTCAGCAGCGGTAATCTGAAAGTCTGGTCTGTTGTATTGATAACAAAGTCGTAATCCGTGTATGTAGCAGTCGAAGCGACAAACCCAGACTTGCCAGCATTTACTTGTTCAACCAGCCAGTTATACATACCAGCATAGACAGTGCTGCTATTCCATTGACCCGCAGATTTGAGCCAAGACAGGTTGTTCATATCACCATTATAGTATTGCGACATACCATAGGAATAGACATTGTTGACCTGATAGTTATTGATAGGACGTTCAGCTTCCTCAACACCTGTATTAACGACAATCACATACGGATACTGGATTGCTTCTTGCTGAACAGGGGCGTTGTCTTGATAGGTGGAAGAGGAGAGAGATGCGTCGAAACCCAAAGCGTAACTGCTCTTGTTCTGCCCAACAGGCGCGGCAATCGTCGTCTGTCCTTTCTTGAACGCTCCGCTAATTCTTGTAACATCTGCGTCAAGAAAACCTAAATCGCCCGCGTAACCGACTTCACCCGTTATATTCGGCAAGCTCTCACTCTTAATCCCGCCAATCTGAGCCAAGTCAGTCAACCCTTGTGCATTAACCACACACGGTAATCTGATTGTACCAGCAGTGTCATCAACAACGAACTTGCCGCATTGACCCAGTTTGCTGTTAGTCTTCTCAGCTTGCCAGTTTGTTTCAGTCGTGAACGCATTAGCCATAGTGGTCATGCGAGCCTTGACTGCTGACGTAAATGCAGGGAACTGTGATTGAATAATTACCTGACCATTCAGATACCGACGTTTGTTCTTGGATTCATCAATACCCAAAGGAGCGAAGACGACATCCATAATAGACAAAGACCCAGACTTGTCTTTCACATAATCCACGGTAACAATTGCATTATCAGGGGCATTTTCTGGTGTGTTTGGAGCATAGGCATAAGCACCTGTCGTACCGGATTGAGGAACGCAAGCGGCTACAATTGAACTATAGCCATCCTTGTTTTTCGAATGAATAGTTGTATGAATTTCGCCAGATGTTAATTGTCCACAACCAAACCACCCCATATCTTTTCCGTTTTTATCTTGAACACGAAAAGCATCATTTTGTTGATAAGTTTCAGGGTTTTCGACGGTAATATCAACAGTTGTTGATTTCTTTAAAGGTTCGATTGTAAAAGTTTTTGAGGAAGTAATAGTTTGATTCGTATCAAGAGTAACAAGATTATCTGTTGATACTTCTGTTTTAATATCACCGTTACTTGCAATAATTTTACCATTAACACGAATGCTCATATTCACACCTGTTTGTTTTCAAAATCTTTATAAAAGAACGTGATGAAAGTTTTTTAGAAAGTGATGTAAATAAAGCTTGACAAATATGCGCATTTATTTTAATTTATGTTCATTGGTTTAACAAAAGGAACTCAGAATGACAAAACCTACATTTAATACACCGCGTGATCTGATCGAATATTTGAAAGAAATGTTTTTGAAAGCAACTGATGTTGATGAATTTGCATCTGACTTTTATCAGTTTGCTTTTCAGGATATTGACCATATTTTGGGGGATGTAATCGAGATTGACGATGACGATACATTTCCTGTTTACGGTTCATTGAAACAGGCTAAAGAGTTTGTTGATATGAATAAAGATGGGTTTATCTTTATTGTTAAGGCAAAAAAGAAAAAACCTGTTGCATATATTGTTCGTAATGGCAAATTTGTGAAATTGACGTAACATAGAGAAAAGGGCGGGTAAATTACCTGCCCTTTTTTATTTAGCTTACTATATAGTCATTTGAAAGACAATTAAACTTCATTAAAGATAAATTTTCAATTAAATAAAAAGTTCTATATTGAACAATTAAATTTATTTTAATAGGTTTAGAATGTGTGATTTAATTGAAATCTTTAGACAAGAAATATTTCAAACACTTTTAGAGTCAATGTTTTCCATTGCAGAGCTAAATTCTAAAAAAGAATTATCTGATAAAATAAAATATTGTAAAAAATTTTTGAAAATTGTTGGAAAAGGTACAACTCGTATAAGTTTTTATTTACCAAAAATGAATCATGTTTTAAAATTAGCTTTTAATGAAATTGGTATCAAACAAAATGAATTTGAATGCGATAAAAAGAAAGCTAATTATAAAATTTTTACAAAAATTTATAGGCATGCTGATGATTTTAGTTGGATAGAATGCGAATACGCTAAAGATGTTTCAAGATCAAAATTTAAAGAATTAACAGGAATATCCCATAGTGATTTCGGAAAAATTCTTTATCTTCTTGGAGACATTTATTTTACAAGAAAATATGATAAAGAATTTATTTCGGCTAATTTGAATAAAGATGAGTTAGCTAAATTACACAATAATTATGATGATGTTATCAAGAAAAATAAATTTATTCAAGAATTTTCTAACTATTTATATACTGAAAAACCTGATGCTATGTTTATTGCTGATTTAATTGATAATTCTGCGATTTCTAACTTGGGTGTTGTTAAAAGAAATAATAATGAGTTTTTAGTTGTTAGAGACCATGGTTTGAATAAAAAGATCATGAATATGATAAATGATTTAGATTAAAATAACCCAATATTCTAAACTATCATAAAATTTATGATAGTTTAGAATTGTTTAGAGTTTTACTTTTTAACCCAGTTACCAACGACAACATTACCAAATATTGCTTCATCGTTAACTACGAATTTAGAATCTTTTAAGTAAATTGTGCCGTCAAGGTTTTCACTATTATAGCCAATATTTGCACCGAAGACAAATCCATTTTTAGTCAACCCATAACGGCTACTTGTATAGACAGCATCTCCAAATGGAACGTTGTTAATTGAATAATTATCATCTTCTACAGCGTACAGTTTCAAGTTTAATCCATCCTCGACAATTTTTAACCAATATGTTTTATTGGCTTCCAATGTAAAATTGCTTGTTTTAGAGCCATTTAAATATCCACCAAACTTTCCACGAGTTTCTCCAATCCACCAAACATTTGTACTTGAACAAAAAACAGCTGCTGACGAACTGACGTCATTAAATTTAACTTTTGTTATGATCTCTAAATTATCAGATTCTTTCAAATCATAATTAAGTTTAAGATAGCTTTCAGACGCTTTTGATCCATTGAACTGGTATGTTGATATATCGTAGGTTGCATCTGTTCCTACCAAAGTTACATCAAAAGGTTCATAACCATCGACTTCTGAATAACTATACACTTTATGTTCAGGAACATTGGTTTGACCTAAATATGTTACGACACTGTTTTCAATTGTCGGTGATTCTTCTTTCGTTAAAATAATAGCAGTGTCTTGATTGTCTTTTTCAACGCTAAACATATTTAATGTATCAGCAACACCTGTATCAGTATAATTGTACAAACAACCGTTTAAGTTATATTTAACCAATGTTTGTTGATTATATGCAAAAAATAAATCATCATTAACAACGATTTTAGTATTTGCTAAATCAATGCTTCCTTTACAATATTCGCCAGTTAAATTCTTATTATATCCTATATCAAAAGAATTTCCTGTAAATATATTATCAGTTGATTGCCAACATTGAGACCATGAAGATATTTCTGGCAAAGCGTCTAAAGTATAAGAATTATCTTCAAGCATATATCCAGTTAAATTTGTTCCGTCCCATATCACTTTAAACCAGTGCCATTTATTCAATTCGACTTCTGGCGCGGAAGACTCCCAAGTCCAGCTCCCGTGATAATACCCAAATTTAAATCCGCTATTATTACGAATGATAATAGTTCCATCATTGCCAGAATTTCTTCCAAACAATGTTGAGTGAGACCCATTTTCTGTAAACATTGCTTTTGTCACAATTTCCATTGATGTCATATCTGAAGGAAACTTTTTGTTCAATGTTAATTTGTTTTCACTACTATTAAATCCGGAATAAACACCTTCAGATTCAGTACAACCATTATTAATTAAATAGTAATTGTTTTTATATTCACCGATGCTTTTATAGTTTTTACCAACATTCATAAACACATTTTTTGTGTCATCAATAAAATGCCAATTCGGCAATGTATGTTCTTTTGTAGAAACAATTAATGGGTAATTGTCTGTTTCAGTTAAGGATGTTTCAAGTCCTTCAAATTTCTTCATGTCTAAAACAATATTGCTTGAATCGACAATAGTTTGAGTTGATCTGTAATCATAATAACCACGTGATTTAGCTTTCACAATAAACGGATAATTACTATAAACGTTTTTAACTAATTCTGACATTATTGAATTCCCCCAACGATTTCGATTTCAGCATTGATATTTGTTGTCACTGTTGCAGTAGCTTCTTTCATTTTATAAGCTTTAACTTTTGTCATTGCACCTGTTTCAGCAGCTTTTTGAACAATTCCTTGAATACTTGTTGAGTTGCATAAATCAGAGTCAACAATCTCAAACTGTGAACGATCTTCTAAAGACTGTACAATAACATAATTAAAATCGCCATCGTTTTTTTGCAACGCATACACAACTTTTGTTCCAGTAGCATCAAAAGTGAATGGAATATCATCTGATGTGAAAGAGTATTCATCGCTGTTAAATGCATCAGGTTTTGACAATTTGATTTCATTAAAAATTGGTAAATTGTTTTCGTCACAACCAGTATATTGCAAAATTAGGTATTTGTCTTTTTGCTGATATTTTATTGATAAAATTTGATTGAAACGATTAAAAAAGAACAAATAATTTAGATTAGCAAATTTGTTTTGCATTTGTAATTTGCCTGATTCTAAATCTGATAGTTCCGTAAAAGAGTTAATAGAATCACGTCTAATGCAACGTAATCTTTCAGAAGAAGAGTTTGTACTTTTACAAATAATAAATTTGTGATCGTTTGTTATAGCAACAGGTCGAATATTAATTTCTTGCAGCTTGGATACATTAATGTTTTCTTTTGTAACTGTATCAGTATTTTCATCAATTATAGCGACAATATTTGCTTTAAAATCATAAACATATAATTTATCATTTTCATACAATGCAATACATTGAGCTTTATAGTTAGCGTAAGACCAATCAACGTCTTCAATTAACCACTGTTTTAGATTCTTTCCTGTTTCAAGGTCTTTTTTAATGACATAATTTTTATTGTCTGATTGCAAGACGTAAATGTCTTCACCTATATATCCACCTCCAGCATGATAAGAAATATATTCTTTCCAATACCTTGAATCGCAACGGTATTCTTCCGAAGTATTGGATCCAGAAGTATATCTTAAATTGCATGTCAACAATTCACCATTTGGTCCAAATGCCAAATCACGCAAACCCAAAGTACGTGTAACAGTAGAAAAATCTTTAGCTTTTAAACCGTCTAACTTAACGTATGATAACTGTTGCATAGCATTTGGTGCATAAACAAAATTTCCATCTGCGGATAAAATTCTAGGATATGATGTTTTAAAATCATCTTTATCAGAGATACAGGACCCTTCACCACTTAAAGCATTAACATGATTCAAAAAGACTTTATCTTCAACATTTACTTTATTAGATGAATTGTTCAAAACATTATTGAATGTTGAAGTTTCAAGGTCACTTCCGCCACTTCCAGAGATTTTTTGAATATGTTTTGAATATTCTTCAAAATTGCTATCGTCAGCAATTGTAACACCTTTTTCTTCAATTGCATCACGAATATCTTTTTTAACATCTAGAAGTTTCTTAATGCTTAAATCAATCATTTATGCACCTTTTTAACTAATTTAGTAACACTATTAATTTTTTAGAACCAATTTAAATAGCAACCCGTACAAGTTTAAGTTTGAACAAATATGTTGCAATAAAACAAGCTTTATGTTATAGTTTATTTCGCGTTCAAACAATTAACAGTTAGAAAACTAAATGATTAAAATTTTTATCTCAATAAAGACAACCGGCACTATTCCATGGAAACATGGGATAACTGAAATAGCAATGCTTGCAGTAAAAGATGGTCGTGCAATAGATCAAATGTTTACTAAAATGAATCCTGGTGAAGTTGAGTTCGATTCAAAAGCGCTAGAAATTAACAATGAAAAGCAAGAAACAATTCAACAATATATTCCGCAAGAATTTGCATTTAACCATATTGAAAAGTTTTTGAATAAACACACTGTACCTGATGAAAAGTTTATGATTGTTGCGTATAATGCATCATTTGTTTATGACTTTTTATTGAATATGTTTAAAAAACATGGAACAGTTGTTGATGAATCAGGAAACAAACATAATCGATTTTTTGATTACTTCTATTCACCTGCGTTAGATGTAATGCAAATGGCAAACATTTTATTGCTAGACATTCGCCCAACCATTCCTGATTTCAAATTTAATACAATTTGTACAGCATTTGAACTTCCTACACCTTTAGATAATTCTTGCTTTAAGCAAGTACGTTTATTGTTTATGCTATACAATAAATTGTCGACAAGTTAATGAAAATTTTGTTTAAATTTTGTCAAATTAAATAATTACGTTTAATTGTAGTTTGTTGTCAACAGTTGCATTGAATTCTTTAGCCATACATTAAGTCTGTAAAAGCAGCAATGTCTAATTAATGTTCTTGAAAAAGTCCGTGCAACTATGAACAAGGTGAAATCCCATGTCTAAATCAGCACTCCCTAAAGCATTCCAGTTACGAGAAACCTTTTGTGGTGAAAGATTCTTGATAACTAAAGTTTCAGAAGAGTTTTGTTTTTACCTATATAGCAATGGGTTAACTTGCATGTGTAGAAAAAACGAAATGATAGAGCCGGTTGTAAAACAATTTCCAGATTTTATTTCAGCGATAAAGTCACCAGAGTTTAAATTAGCAATATAAAAGAAAAGCGGGTAGTAACAAAACTACCCGCTGAAATTTTTCCAATTAATTCTTTTTAGTTCGCTTTTTCTTAAGTCCTAGACTTTCCAAAAGTTCAGAAGTTTTTTCATGAGCTTGCTTAAACAATCGACTCAATTCCATTACATTCAACGTTTTCATTGCTTGCAAATAGTTAATCTTTTCTTCATTTGTAAACAAATTGGAATAGCAACATGTCTTAACAATACAATTCTTTACACGATCAAAAGTGAATAAATTATCAACAATCTTAAATGTCAAACTTTTCCTTTTAATGATGCCGTATGATGACATTGTTTTAATTAATTCTACAATGAATTTGTAGTTATCACTATCATCAATGCTTTTAGATTCATCTTTTTCATAAAGTATATCAAACAAAATTAAAGATGTAATTGATTTGTTTTCATACATCTTGCAAGCTTGATAAACAGCTTTTGACAATTGAAACAATTCATTATCATCTTTAGAATTTTCTTTATTACTAAACTGTTGAAAGGTGTTGCTGTCTTCAAGTAATTCAGGAAACACCTCACAACATTTACATGTTTCATTATGAACAGTAATAGAAGGCTGTTCACATGTGCATGTAATTTCATAAGGTGCTATAACAGGATCCTTAAATTCTTTCAAACATTCTTTTGGTTTGTTTTCATTTACAGGAACATGAATATCATTTAAATCTGTATTGTCTAATACAAATTTAGCTACACTAGCACCATATGTGTTTGTTCCATAAACTTGCAAGTACCAAAACAAACGTTCATCAGACAATACTTTTTTTGTTGTATTATAGTATTGTAAAACAAAATCACTTGCAGAAAGATTATTGTGTGATCGTGCGAATTCACGAAATTCAATTTCATCTTGCTTTTTACAATCTTCTTCAAACTGCAAACATTTTTCAACTTGATGTTTAATGTTAGAAGGAAGTAATTCCAAATCTTTTTTTGTTACCATTTAGAAACCTATTAGTTTGTTATTTTTGTATATTAAGTTTAGCAAATTTAAAAGAAATTGGCAAGGTAAAATTTACAAACCAATGGTAAAATTTTTTATTTACCAAGTCTTAAAAGCAAAAGCCGTTTGTGTTTTAAATTGCTAATCCGTACAAGTTGTCATGCTGTTTTAAAAATAAAATACCCAAGTGTACCGTTTGTTGTACCTGTTTGGTTACCTTTACCATGACCACCGTAAACAGATGCGCCAGGGGAGTCATTTACACCAGAGTTGCCATTTTTAGTTATAGATGTGTCTACGGTTACACCAGACCCAAATGCATATGTTCCACCTGCACATGGCGTTCTTGTTGGTGAAGTATGAATATGTGCAATTGCACCGCCACCACCGTTCGCTGTTGCTATAGAATTTCCAGGAATTGAAACTGACGATGCACCACCTGCTTTTGCCGGATAGTTTCCGACAGAGTACCCAGAGTTATTTGCACCTAATGCACCTACAACATAAGTGACAATAGTGCCTTTTGCTAATTTAATTGTTCCAGCTGCACATGCGCCAGAACCACCAGCAGCATTACAATTTGTATAGTGCCCAGAACCGCCCAATGCACTACCGCCACAAGCGCCGACTGCAATAAAATAATAGTTTTGTGTTTTAGGAATTGTTAATGTATATGTTCCTGGCGTTGATGTTTCAACTAAAATTTGGCCAGCAGGTAACTTATTTTCATATATAATTGTTGAACCTTTGCAGATCTTTTCAATTGTTTTCAAACCTTCACATATTATATTTTGCTTGATTTTACCTTTATAAATTGACATAACACTAAACACAAATAACAATTAAACTATAATTATAGAACAAAGTTTCGTACGACTTAATATTTGTAAAAATAAGATTTGAGTCGTACGACTACATGTTCTTCCTTTTAGTTGTAATTTTATGCAACTAAATATTTAGTTACTAGAAAGTGTTTCATATGATTGTTTATGACGGAAAAGAAATGCCATTGATTACATTAGGCGATAAAACTATTTCTCAAATTTATCAAGGTTCAACGTTACTTTATCAAAAAGCATTACCAACAGGTACAATTCTGTTTGAAAAATATGGAACAAACGGCGGTGGTGGCGGCACAAAATATGAATTAATTCTGCCAACAGCTCAAATGATAGAGATTGTAATTGTTGGTGGGGGTTCACCAGTTGTAGGTGCTGCAATCGATTTATAAAGGAATTATTGAATGATTAACGTTGGAAACTTTTTAAATAACAACATCAAAAAACATAATAGAAACAACCGTTTAAACAAACATAGTGATAAACGTTATAAGGTTTATTGGTCACGTTCGACAGCAAGTGGTTCAGGTTGTGGAGTTATCAGGATTAAACCAAAAACTGTTGGGCAGAAATTATATATTTTTGTTGGTAACGGCGGTGATAATACAAATTTCGGTAATGGATCTTTACCAGCGCCGACACATGAAGGCGCTGCTTCAGGAGTAGGAACTCTACCAGACTATTCTTCAAATATATTTATAGCACCTCAAGGAAATCTACAACAAGTTGGTTCTGCTTTTAATTCCGGTAAAGTTGGGGATGGAACAAAAGCTGTTGGTTATTCAACAGGTGGTTTCGATACGTCTTTATGGACAGATTTTCAAATAATTAGTAACAACACACCGGCGAATGGCCATTGGTTTGCTATTTATGATTCATGGGTTGCACCAGGCTCAACCAGAACAGTTTCGACATTCGACAATACTCAAACAGGTCCGGGTGCTTCAGGATATAATAATGCTGGTCAAAACAGTGCATCATATCCAGCACTAGGTGGATACGTAAAAGTTACAGCAATATAAAAAGCGGGGTTTTAAACCCCGCTTTTGCTGTTTTAGTCGAGATGTAATTCCGGATCTAAATATGTATAGCCAATGCTATCATACCAATGGAAATGAACCTTAACTTCAATATCGTCAGTTGTTTGGACATCGACAGGCAATACAGCTTTTAGAGGTTTCACGCCAGAATCGCCTTCCCAAACTGAAGTATCCTGTTCAACTGAACCTTGAACAATTGAGTTATACACTTTAACTGAACCATCTGTTTGAGGAACAAAAGCTTCCAGCCAAATTTTGGAACCAATACCTGCAAAAGAAGTATAAGAATTAGATGAACCAAAATACGCTGTAATTGTTTTTGCACCTGTTTCAGACGGGGTCAAAATAAAGCCAGTGCAAGGATTGCAACCTAATGTCAATTCGTTGTTTGTATCATTGACGGTTGTTTCCATCTTAAAAGATGCTTTAGCAGTAGTACCAGCTCTTGTAACACCCCATGATTTAGCTGAAGCTGAAAGGTTACGGGCAATAAACAAACCATTGTAATCATTAGCAACCCATGAAGTTTCACGAGCATTACTATTTTTGTTCGTTGACATTGATAGATTGAACGGTAATGCATTACAATGATTAATGAAAACATTGTTTGTTGCACCATATTCAAGATTGTAAAATACGATCTGTTCTATTGAAGAGTCATACGGATATGTTGCATCATCTTTAACAACTTCAAGTGTATCAATTGATACAGTACTGCAGCATGCAGCGCTAGACATATCAATAACCCTATAGTTACCCTTTGGGTTGATTACTTTGTTAGCTTTAAAGTAATTTCGACTATAAAGATAAATCAATCCACGAATTATATTCGCTTCAATACAAGCACCTGTTGAATACAATGCGGCGCCATAACCTCTTAAAACAGAAATGTTTGTAGCTTTACAAATGGTTGGTGTATAAATAGGTGTAGATTGCTCTGAACCCGTGCTGCCCATTACAGAATCACATAAAATTGCTAAACTTCCAAAATCGTTGTTATTATTATCATTATAACCTACTTTTGAAGATGTATTATATTTTATAGAAATATTGTCAATCTTATTATTTGGGCTTCTTGAATACTTACAACTAATTAATAAGTCTTTATATAAACCAAAGTATGGTGAATTAGAAAAATCTAAATCAAAGTTTGTAATTGAATAGTGAGTTAAGTTTTCAAAATCAAATAAAATTGAACCTTGGACACACGAAGCAACATTGTCTTTCATTTGTTTATAATTCACTTTTGTATTATCAACTATAAAATTAGTTGTATAATCATTTTCAGGCATGAAAAAACATATTGAAAAGTGTGGACAGTAAATGTTGCCATAATCAATCATATTGAAAACATTGTTAGACATATTTACATTACGACAAACGTTTCCATATAAATATGAACAACAATCATGTGATGCACTTGAAGCAGCATTAGATTTACTGCAAATATTAAATATATTATTGCAAATGTTTATATTTTGTGTTCCTTCCACAGTCAACAAACAGGAACGATAAGTGCCGTTTAAACTGTTATAATCTGAAGCAGCGTTAAAAACACAATTTGAGATGGAAACTGCCTGTGTATCGCTTGCATGTAGAAAATAGGCACGATTTTTATTGTTTGGTGCAGAATGACTACTTAACCATGCGTCATCATCAAAATTATCGCCTAAAAACCCAAATTTGCAATTGTCAAATTTGGTGCAAGCATCAGCGTTTGTCACGTCAAAGGCAAATTCTTTAACATTGTCGTTAGACAAATCGCTTTCATCTCTGAACAAATAACAACGATTGACAATAAAATCATTGACGGCTGTTAGAGTAACAGCTGGTTGGTTGGCCGTTGTGTTGTTGACACGACACATTGCATAGTCAAAATTGTCTTTACCCCAAGCATCTTTTTCCAACTGATTCATATACTTGTACAATAAATCTGTTTCTTTAGGCATACCACAAATCATCAAATTTTTAAAATCGTAAGTTCCGTTAGGAATTTGTGGTAAAGTATTAGGACTTTCATTTGTACGTCTAATGACATAACAAGTATTGTCAGCCAATGTTGTTGGAAAATCAAACAATGCATTTTCTGGTGTTGACCCGTCACCGGCAACAGTTTTAGATGGGTCGATAAAGATTTGATTATATTCTACGTTGTTATAAATAATTGTAGACATTTGTAAATTCCTTAAAATTAAACGTCAGTTGAGAATTGAAAGTCATCTAAAGTTTTATTTGGCCCCCAAACTTGCTCTGTACATGTTGGTTGAGCCTTAATAAAACTATAATCTATGGAAGAAACTTGTTTTTCAACCACATACGATTTATCGACAGTTTCTAAACCACGATAACCCCAAACTTGATCACCTATTTTAAGTAAAGGTTTTTCAATTGTTAGAATATCTTTTATGTTGAAAGAAAAATAAATTTCACCCATTACAGAAGAAACGCCACCTCCGAACACAAAGTTTTTGGGTTCAATAGGCACTTTAAAAAAGTTAAAGTATGGTTTTTCCTCTTTTGATGCTGTTTCGATTTCTCTAATCTTCAAAGGATATTCATTGAAGTAGAGATCTTTATCGATTTCAACACCTTTCTTTTTTATTTCATTATAAATTAGTTTTTTGATTTCTTGAATTTCATCAAGATAGTAATGGACACCCATTGTTTGTTTCCTTAATTTTTATTTAACAAACAGATTAGATAAACAAGTTTCGTACAGCTTATTTTAGAACAAATCAAAGTTGCAAAACAAATATATTTTTGTTTTGCAACTTTTAAGAAGTAAATCCAACAATGACTATCTGTTTACGAATCTAATTATAGCACAAAATTTAACGTTCTTAATTTAAACAAATAAAAAACAGGTACAACTTAATGAAAACGTTTACTGAATTGTTTTTGCAATTAATGAAAGAAAGCTATGGGCATCCTTTAGAAGAAAAGCACATGAAATATGCTAAAGAAGATTTTAGCTATATTTCTCAATATGTTAAAGGTGATGAATGGAATAAAGATGATTTGAAGGAATTCTCATTCCATGCTGAAAACGATGTCGAAAATAAAGGCGTGTTTAGTTTTGTCAGGATGCGAGTGTTTTTTGATAAAACACATTTAGTTATACTTACAGTCAATCAATTAAGTTATGATTCAACACAACAATCGAGGATCGTTTGTGGTTGTGCAATGTCAACAATAAACGAAGAAGACTACAATAAAATCAATGAAACTTTACTTCGTTTAGATCATCTCGATGCTTTTGGAATATATTCTGAATTGAGAAACTATCTTTTAAAGAATTGTTCATTTGTTTGTGTAAAAGACATGTTCAAACCTTTTATTGAAGATAACTCAATTAAATTTAAAGATGATTTAAAATTTGCAATCGTTCCAAACAATATTGAAGGTCTTGATTGGTTTGATAAACAACTATATCGAACAACAGACCAACAACAAAGAATGGTCAACATCAATAAAGCAACTGTTTAGTAGTAAAGGCTGGAAATTTTAATTCCAGCCTTTGTTTTTAATTGCCAATATCTATTTCAAGAATATTGTCTATTTGTTGTATCCTATCTATAAACTTTTCTTGATGTGCAAGGAAAGGACAGGCTCGAAAAGTTACAGGTGTATAATCACCCGGGACAATTGCCCCGTGCTCATAATCTACATCATTTAACCCTTCTAAACGTTTTTTATAGTCACATAAATTATAAACGTATGGCGCTCGACTTGAATCAATTAAGTCTTTATCAAATGTTGTAAATTTAGCAAAATGCTGCCTCATAATTACATTTAATTGATAGAGTTTGTCTCTATTTCTTAATAAAATTGACATGCAATCGTTAAAATCTTTCAACCAATTTCCTGCTTTATAAGAAAAGTCTGATTTACCAAATAACATACCCATATCATAATTTGGAATCAAAGCATGTGAAGTACCTACTACATAATCATAAATAGAGTAGTCACGTGGCAATAGAAATAGTTCTTGAACAGCATCCAATACAGTAACAAACTGTTTATTGTTTTCTTTTAAAATTTGTTGCAACCATTCAATAATACAATTGTTTAAATAATGTGTATCACCAACGCTTAAAGCAATCATATAAATGAATACCTTTTTAAAAGGTTTGATTTCTTTTATAATGTCTATATCTTTACGAATCTCACCTCGACAAACAAAATGAATTAAATTCTTGCATTTCTTAAAATTATTTTTAACAGAATGATGTTCACTACCTGTAGTAATAACTAAAGTATCATCGTCAACATATTTATCAAACAATTTATTTATAATGTTTGTAGCACACGTATCCACTGATAATTCTTTATGCGTAAAGCTATTGAATGGAAGCATAGAAAAAGTTCTATTTTTTTCTTCTTCAAAATTATCTTCAACAATTTGTTCAGAATCACGTATGCTAGTCAATTTAGCAAGCTCTTCTTTTGAGTAGTTGAAACTGTTCAACCAATTAGCAATTAATTTCATTAAACACCTAAAATATTAAAATTCATTAAAATCATATAAAAACATTAATAAACCTTAAGGTTTTAGTCTTAAAGACTCTTTCGTCAAGAGGAAATCTATATCTAAGTTTAGATTTCTTTAACTCTGAATGAATCTGTTTCCAACTCACAAAATCCACAAAGCACTTTACTTCTTCCAACGAGTGTTTTACTTTGTCTAATAGTAATTCTGTTAAATCTGGAAAGATCACATTCTTCGTTTTAGCTTTAATCTTCTTTATGTATTGAAGATTAAATTCATAGCATCTTCTACTGATCTCAATAGAAGATAAAACCATATCAGGTAATCTTAATTCCCTGTAAACTAAATTGCCTATAACAGATGAATATTGTGGAGATATTTCTACAAATTTAATACCGAATATATTACATCTTTTTCTTAAGTTATTGACTAGTTTATTTCTATTCCAATTATTGTTTATAAGTCTATTGAAATTCTTTCCTTGATAATTATCCTTGGATTTGATAACCAAATCTTCAATAGCAAAACACTCACAATGATAATGTTTAGATATATCGACAAGAAACTTTGATACTTCCAATGTTTCATAGTTGCGTTTATTGTTCAGATGTTTTCTTTCTGTGGATGTTGAAGGTAATTTTAATTTCTTAAATTTGAACTCAACATCGTTGATATTTTTCAGTGATATTACACCTGAATTCACAACCTTGAATTCATCAGATTCTTTCAAGTCTACGACTGACCATCCGATGTAATTGGGATTCATATCTATGGAAAATATTCTGTTGGATATTGGTTTAACAATCTTATCTCGTAAGATAGATTCATCAAATGAGATATATACAAATTTCTTATCCAATTTATAAGTAATTGGTGTATCTTTTAATTGTTGGTGAATATATAATTTCTTTAATACTTTAATCCTATTACCAACACCAATGAGTTTTAACTTCGTCTTTTGTTTTAACATAGGACTAAATATGACTGAATAACAATCTTCAGACAATCTGAAGAATCTATTTCCATTACATCTGCCTTCACCAATTGAACACAATGGAACTAATCTTCTTTCTTTAAATTCTTCCTTTGAAATGTTATGTCTAAATCTTTGTTCAAAAAGATACTTTCCACCAAATAAGATTGTTTCCTCATTCTTCTTTAACAAGAATGAAGCATCTTTCACACAAGATTGTCTAAACCAAGATTTCATTAAATCAAGGTTATTGAATTGTAAATGTTTACATTTTGTTTCAGATGTACCATCCTTTAATCTATTATAGAATAAATGCAGAAGATTATTATACTGCATCTGATAATCAGCTATCACCTGATTATCAGATGCCCTTTCTGCAATATATTTAATTTTCAATGTTATCATTCAGATAATCCTTAACTTACTTATTTTATAATATCATCTTTTTAAGGAAAATACAAGTGATATTTATATGATTTTATATAAAAATTTGATTATAAATTCCCATCAACAATAAATTTTGTTGTTTGAAAAAGATTGTTAAAATTGTTTTTATCTACAACAGACCAACAACCTCTAAACAGTACGCCAACATTATCAATATTATCTCTTACAGTGTCTTCTTCCTGCATTTGATTAAATTCACCATTTCTAGTTTTAATAAAAAACAGGTGACTAATACCAAAATCAAAATGAAATTGAGTGTTGCGAGTATTTCCAAATTCCATACTCATATAGGTATTAAATTGATAAAGATACTCTTTTCGTTTCAACAACCAATTCAGCATTGTAACAAAAGGTTGAGCAATTGCTAAAGGTTTCCCAATTGAATTATCTTTTGATAGTAACAATCCAACGTTGTATTCTGGGATTAAGGCATGAGCTGTTCCAATAACATAATCGAATTTATTATAATCACGATATAACAAAAACAATTCCTGAACGGCATCAATAACTGTAATTACTTCTTTTCCTGACGCTTTCGCACGTTCAATGATTGATTCAAATTCTTGATCATATACAATATGACCTGTTGCACACATTGTACCAATCATATAAATAAAAACACGTTTATATTTCTTGTCTACTGTAAACTGCTGCAATGTTTCTTTATCAAAAGCCTTAACAACATTTTTACATTTCTTTAGAATTTCTTGAACTTTTGGATGTTCGCTATTTGTTGTCAAAACTAAAGTTTCATCATCAACATATTTTGCAAACAACTGTTTAATTAAATCTGTTGCTGTAGTAGAAAATGTGAAATGATAATCATCATTAATTTGACAAGGTAAAAACTTTTTTAAAGTTTCGTCTACAGATACATAATCACGTTCAGACATCAGTTCTTTTGCATTATAACTCTTTAATGCTTCTTTATAATATGCAAATTCAGCACTGTTAAACGCTACTTTTTCTAGAATAGATTCAATCATTTAGCATTTCCTTAATCATTTCTTTATCACAAACTGCACACTCTTCGCTATCTAAATAGATTTGATATTGTGAACTATGACCACATTTATTAACAACATTGTCGGCAATTTGTTTATCATAAAATTCTTGCTGTGTTTCCTTTACACGATGGGAACAGTGCATTTCACCTTCTTCAAATCTATACAAATAATCGCTGCGATATTTCATATTGAACAATTTATCATACATAAATTCAGGTTCATTCATTCTAAATTTATATAGAAATTCAATAAATTTGTCACGTGTTGGAAAGAAGTTTGGAATAATTTGATTCGTTTCTTCTTTTGTATATTGTGACTTTTCATTACGGTCAATAGGGCAAGCAGGTTTCAAGAAAACAGCAGCCTGATATTTGTTAGCAATCTCCCATAAATCTAAAGTACCTTCAAGATATTTATCAATAAAATCACCTGTTAGAATAGATGTGATATTGATTTTAATATCTTTATATGTATCACGCAGCTTTTGCATATTGTCGAGCCATGTTTGTTTCATTTTAGGTGTATGGAATCTTCCAATTGTATCATAGGATGTCAACACCCAAACTTTTGATATATCATTGAATTTCTTCAACACTTCATACATATCTTTTTGGTCGCCAATGGTTAAAGTTGCACATGTCCAGACTTCATTAATTTTACCGTCATTCAACAATTTAGCAGCAACATCCATCATTTCCATAAATTTGGATTTGACTTCAGGATTAGCCAATTGTCCTTGATAAAATTCACCACCAATAAATGCTACTTTATTAAACTTTTTGCAAAAATCAGGTTCATTCATGCTGTCAATGATTTTATTCATTTGCCTGATTTTAATTTCATCTAAAGTTTTGATGTTATTTGTACTTAAATAACAAAAGACACATTTAGAATTGCATTCAGTCCAAACTTCAAATTGGCATTCCTGTCTATTGTTCATTTCAGTATTCATGAATTAATATCCGCTTCTAGTAATTCCAAATCACACAACATACAGTCATTACTATCAGAATAGCATTTATACAAAACAGAATGTCCGCATTCACTTAACTCTTCTTTACCATCAGATAAAGTTGGTTGTTGATCAAGGTGTTTTAATCCTTTAGATGTTCTGTCAAGGAACCCTGTATATTTAAAAGTTCCGGAATTTTTTGTACTATACAAAAAATTATAATACGTATCAAGACAATTTTCTCTTAAGTAATCGACAAACCAAAACAGATCTTCACGTTTAAAGAAAAAATCTGGGAGTTTATTTCCTGTCTGAACAGGGTGCGGGTACAACAATGACAACACACAACCAGGAATTTCTTTTTCAACAAATTCGGCTACATTAAATTCACCTGATTTACATAAATTAATCAAATGTTGTGTAACAATCATCTGAACACCAACACGATAGTTGTATCGGTCATGAAATTTGTTAATATTTTCTAAAGCAAGTTTTCTTCTTTCTTCAGAATGATATCTGTATTTCAAATCGTATGAAAAGTTAATATCAACCTTTTCAATACCTGCACGGTTTTTAATTTCATCAATTACACGAAAAAGAAACGTTGGATCATACAAGCCATTTGTAACGGATGAATATCGACAGAATTCATTATCAACTTTTAACAGAATATTATCAATGATATCATTAATTAACAGCATGAATTCATCTTGCACTTCTTTATCTGTAATGAAATACAATTCACCACCTAATAAAGAAATTCCGTATGAAAATTCATTTTGCCAATCAACATGCTTGATGTTTTCGCGAATCCTACGAATATTAGCAACCTGCTCTTTTTTCGTATAGTGATGATGGTCACGAATTAAACAGAAATCACAATGATTGCTGCAATTAGACCACATCGAATATTGCACCATTTTTCCCATTAAACACTACCTAAAAATGCATTAACATCTTCAACCATTGACTCTTTTGAATCACAATAACCATTCTCATATGTCACATTATACAAACCTAAAGTTGGACAAATGTATTGAGATCGACGACCTTCTAATTTTCGCCACTGTCCTTTTAAATGACAATATAACGTATCAGAACGAATGCGCATTGATAAGAATTTTGTTAAATCAATCCAATGGTTATCAATTGCTGTATATTGAATAAAGTTTAAGAAATCTTCACGTTTTGGGAAGAAGTCTTTAACTTCCTTCTCACACTCTTTTTTATCATAAAAATAAAACCCTGAAGATGGTTCAATATAATCAATACGTGTGTTGTATTTTTCACAGAACTCTTCAATATTAAATGTTCCCTTCATTACAGCGTCAATAAATGCTTGCGTCACAATAATCTCTGTATGAATCATTGTGTTATAATCTTTTGACAATTCAACCATATTGGTTTGCCACAACTGTAATGCTTTTTCATTATGAAACCGATACTTCAAATCATATGAAGTACACAACAATGTGATATCTAATAAATTTAATTCTTTTAAGTAGTCAAGAAACGGTCTCAACAATCTGTTCGAATCAAAAATCAGATTAGTTGTAATATAAATACGGTCAAGCTTTCCGCGCTCTCGTTTGTCTTTTAAAATATCAAATAATTTGTAAAAAGCCTTTTTCACAGATTCATCTTCAATCTGATTATCAAAAAACTCACCACCAATGAAACCAATTTCATTATAGAAATCAGATTCTTCCAAATCCAACAATCTTTCTTTAACAAAATTGATTGATGAAATTTTCTTTTCATTTGATAACAATTTGTGACCACGATAAAAACAAAATTCACAATTATTATTGCAATCTTTCCATAAATTAAATTGTAGAAAACGATGTTCACCACAATCTACTACATTTGTGTTTACTTTAGTCATAGATCAAAAACTCTCTTTAAATCACAAACAAAACATGCTTCATGGTCATCGCTATATTTCTTAAAGTTTACAGAATGGCCACATTCTGAATCATCACAACTGCACAATTTTAAATTATCTGGATAGCAAGCATACAGATACCTTTTATGTCTCAAATCCATATTATCTACGTATTGTCTGATATATTCAGGGTGCTGTTCATTAATCTTCCTTAAAGCTTCAAATATCGTTTCTCTATCAGCACACAACTCTTTATTCAACACAATGTATGGAATTAGATTTGTATTAACATTAAACGATTCCATGAAATGAAAGATGTCAAACTTTTCATTGATAACACTTTCACAAAACTGTTTTGTTAAGATGATGTTAACAACAGTTCGAAGATTAGGAAAATCATCTTTTAACAACAATAGGTTTGACAATACTAATGAACGTGCCTGTTTCGTTTTAAACCTTCCGGCAATATCAAAAGATGTTGTGAACTTTAATCTGTCAAACAGACTATTTGCATCGAACATTTTTAAAACAGGTTTCAACATTGTTGAATATGTTTGATCGTAAATCAAATTCGTATTCAAATACAGAATATCAATGTCGTCAGACAACATTTTTTCAATAATCTGTTCAAAAAAAGGAAGCATGAACCCGCGATCACGATCAAATAGTTCACCGCCAACAACGAGTACATGACTTCCTTTTATATATTCATCTGAATTAAGAAACCTTAACACATTGTCAAGAATTTGTTCTTGTTCCTCTAATGAAAACAATCTTGGATTCTTCCGTTGAAAACAAAACTTACAATTGTTATTGCAATTATCCCAAAGAAGAAATTCCGTGATTGGTTTGATATCCATTAGATTGTATCCAAAAATAGTAAAAAGTCACTTAACCCATCAAAAGTTTCAAACTGTTTGCCTTTAGCTTCTGTCAAATATTCGACTTCAATTTTAGTATCTTTCGGATACTTTGAGCAAACCTTTGTTAAAACTTCTTTCTGTTTTGCATTATATCTTTTTGGAATGTATATGTCAAGGACTTTCATTACATATGTAACATTAATACAATGAATGACATTGCAGACTTCTTGACGATCAGATAAATTAATGGTTTTGTCTGTAACTAAATGCGAATACATTTCATCATGAGGTTCTTCGCAAGGCAATGCAACAGCTTCTTCAGTGATAATCCAACCATTGTTTGGCAATTCACCTTCAGATGCCACAGAAATATCTTCAAGATTCTGGCCTTCAATACCTAACTGTTTTAAGTATGCATAAAGGTCTTGCAACTTTTCTAAAAGCTCATTTTCACCATTACGTGTATTGGCATAATCAAAAGCTTCTTGCGGATCATCTTTATATTTAAACTGAACAGTATGTCCATTTTCTTTACATGTTTTGCAATAAACTACTTTATATTCATCGTTATATGTTAATTCACTTCCACAAAAAGGACAAAAGTTATTTCCCAATTTCAGATTAAACTTTTTCATAAAAACTACCTCTACTTTACAATCTTAAATGTATATATAGCTGGGTATGCACGAATACGATTACGAATTGCGGTTACATACTCTTCAATAATTTTAGTGACAGGGTTTTCTCTTACGATATCATCAGACAGTTCAGATGCATTGTGTACACGCACAGATTCGTTAGAAGGTATATAAACAACCCATTTATTGCCTGTATATATGCTAGTTGCGAAAAAAATATTGCTTTTAGCAAATTCTACAATATTTTCTAACAAATAAAATATACCGTTAACAGTACATTTTGCATTCAAATTTAAACCTAATTTTGCAATAAATGCATTATAATCATTTGTTAAATTTGCAGCGGTTTGTTGCGGAACCGCATTGCCTGTCAATGAATAATTTGAAATAGGTACGTATTCTACCCTACCGCCAGAGCCTGGAGCAGTATATGTATGAGGTACCTTTACATTGACAGAAAAACCTGCTTTAAAACAAGCGTCAATGTTGCCATAATTATTGATATTAGCACACATTGCTATCAACTTATTTAGCATTGTTGTTGTGATGTTGCTATATGTAATATTCATATTGCACCTATTAAATCATCATATAGACAATGTATGAAGAAGATGAACTACAACAACTTGAACTGCTCGAACAACTGCAAGATGAACTTGATGAAGATGATGAAGATGAACATGCATAATTAATCAATGTATTTACACTTTTAACACTTGTCACATTCTTCAAAGCTTCAGCTAAAGATGCCAGATTATATTCGTTATGTGTTGTCGTAAAAATTACTTCATGGCGTTCAGGATCAGAATTGATTTCTTCTGACAATTTAGCAACACCTGAAACAGTAACTGCACCTGATTTATAAATACAACACTTGTTTCCCGATACATTATTTACAACAGTAAACACATGTCCACTAATGAAGGACGCTAAATAGTTAAAGAAATTCAAAACACCTTTAGCATTAATCAAAGTACCTGCTTTTGAATATACACCATATGTTGACAAAAAGCTAGTCAATTCAGAACGAACAGTAGAAGAAGCAACTTGTGCAACAGTACCATCAGAAACTACCATTGTGATAGAATGTTTACCGTTGTTAGCAAGAACGCGTGTATAACCATTTTTAACATCATCAGGAACAGATGACTTCATGCCATCAATGTTTTCACAAACTGATGAAATATATGTTAAAGCATACTCAATTAGATCATTATACTTAATCAGCTTTTTCATTTTCTACACCGTCTTCTTTCTGAAACTGTTTTAAGATTGGTCTTAAGAATTCATTCATCATTTCATTGCCAATACGATACTTACTCATAATAGAATTAAAGTATAAATTAGCATCTCGAACCAATGAACATTCAGAAAAAGAACCATCTTTAACATCACATAAAATGCTGCTAATGGTAACCATATCTGTTGTCAAGAAGAGTGTATGGTAAAGGTTCGGCAACGGCCTGTATGAATCAAGCATAGTATATTCAACCTTGTTCAACGATCTACAAATTGACAGAAAATAAATAGCTACTTGCCGTGAAACTTTATTGATGTCATCTTTCAGACGGCGTTTCAAATCAACCAATTCAACTGATTTATTAACATAAATATCTTCAGATTCAAAAAAGCTGGAATCAAATGTAAAATATGACTTCAACAGACACAATACGTTTGTTAACAACTGAATGTTTTTTAATTCAGGATTATTCAGTGCTTCTTTCAAAACAAAAGCAATTGTGTCAAGACTTTTTCCTTTCAAATCAAGCTTAACATTCGAATTGTCTTCTAGAGTTTCTTCATATGCAAACAATTCATCTAATACTTTTTTGATATCTTCTTTATTTTCATTCTCAAAATGAACAACTGTATTTTGGTCAAACATCTTAAAAACCTTTAGTTAAAATAGCAAATTAAAGAACATTTTTAACACTTGTTAAAGTCGTGTCATGCGATTTGATTTATGTTTCTTTTCGTTTAAACGCATTAATTTTGTTTTGATCTTCTTTAAAAATTTACGACTGACAGCAACGTTTTCATGATCCATTAAGTCTGACAACAAACTATCAAGTTCATACTCAATATAATCTTTTCGTAAAGCATAACCACCAATACAACGTGCAACTGGTTTGATTACATTCTTTTCGTAAACATGAATATTCCCTACAGTTCGTTTAGTCATATCTTTCACATCTTCAACACTGAACCAACGATCAGGTTTATTTCTTTTTGATAAAACAAAAGACCATGTGCTTGTTTTATTGTTCATACGAACAACACACATTCCGATCTTTTCAATATCAACGCAACCATTCTCATAAATGTCATGGCCGTAGGAATCACACATTCCAGTATTTTTCTCAATGATGATAAAGTTTTTTTCTGTTGAATCAGTATCATCCGTCAACCAATCATATTTATCTTCAATTTTATCAAAAGACCAATATTCTCGATTGCGTTTATCCCAAACTCGAAACTTAATTCTCTTCTTCATCTTCTACTATTTCACCTTCATCATTATAGTACGCATCAACGTGCTCTTTTACTTCTTCTTCGCTAAAGTTACCGAACCAATCAAAATCTTGATGATTATCAACATAACCGTTACTAACATAAAAATTATGTACTTCAATTTCTTTTGTAAAACCTTTATCATCAAGCTGCTCTATGAATCCATAAAGATTAATTGTATCACCACATTCTTCAATATAACTTTTAGCTTCATCTTGAATATTAAAATCTTTCAAAACTACACGCTTAATGAATACAAAATAATCCTCATATTCACCTTCTGCCAGCTCAAGAAGCTCTCCGGCTTTTAAATTATAATTTTCCATAATCAAATAGACTCCAAAACAACTTCACCACATTCTTTTAAAACAATATATCGTGTTTTTGTGTATTCATCAGTAATGAAACGCAACTCTTCGAATGCAATATGTGACCTCTTAAAACAATCTTCATGGGCATAATATGCACGTCTTCCTTTAGTATAAACTTGTACCCAAATAGAATTAATACTTGTTTGACATTTTGGCATATCCCAAATTTGAACAAACGTATTTTTGCCGTTGCAACAACGACCACCAGAATTTTGTTTTAAACATTCAACAATATATGTATAGCAATGACTTTGAATCACCTTAAGAATCTTCTTAAAGTGTTCATTAGTACTATCTAAAAAGTATTGTTCAGATGAACTTTGATATTGTATTAAACGGTTGACTACAACTTTGTTTGAACACAATGATGCTGTCCACTCGTTCGGCATTAACAATCGCATTAATCTTTATCTTTATCTTTATCTTTAGAAGTCATATTTACATAACGTTGCCGCTGTTTCTCTAAAATTTCTTTTTTATGACTTTGATAATACTCTTTTGCTCGCTGATTTGATTTTGCACGATTTTCTGGAACAGAAATATACTTTTTATAACTCTGATGACTTTTTTCTTTGTCTTTAGCGATCTGTTCTTCAGTACGGTTCTGCCGACGCTTTTTCAAATATTCGTAAAAACGTTTTCTATATTCTGCTTTCTTTTCTTCAGGCATATTCTTATAATAGTTTTTACGATACTCTTTAGCACGTTCTTTTCTTTCTTCAGGTGTATATTTAGCTTTTCTTCCCATTAGTACATTCCTTCTAAACTTTATTGCTTATCAACAATTTCATATTCTTCAGCAACAATATCACCAAACAAATATAAAATCACAGATAAAGTGTTAAACAACATATAAATTTGAAAAATGAAAATGCTTTCTTCTGATTCATCAAAAACCTGTGACAACACAACCAATGAAGTTACTACTGTAAACATCAATTGAAATTTTGATAAATTTAAAATAAACATCTTCATGATTATTTGCTACCACCATAACATGAAATAATGACTTCCAAACCACTCTCCAAAAGCTTTACTTAAAGCATTTTGAAGAATTTCTTGTTTCCAAATATAATTACTTTCACCTTCGTCATAAATCTTTTCATATTCACCACATTTTATATGAAGTGGTGCTTTATTTAGCCAATAACGCCAGTCACCTTGATAATATTTGTCAATCATTTCTTCATTAAACAATGAATCAATTTCTTCTTTTGTGATTGCCAAATCTTTTCTTGTTGATGTTGCTTTATACAAGAATTCAAGCCATTTAATTTTTTCATTAATATCTGAAATGAAATCATCAAATGTTTTATATTCTTGATCCGGCCAACCATTTGTATAATCACGATAACATTTTAACCTTGGCAACAACCAGGCATAAAACGCAGTATCAATTGACCATGAATCTCGATAAATTTTTGCTTTATATTTTTTATTAATTTTACTCATAAGTTTCCTTTCATTAAATAAACAATAAAGCAAAACGGTTGAATTGTCAAGTTTAAATTAGTTCTTATATCTATAAAGTTTCAAGGTGACATATGAAACAATACATAAAAAACATTTTGATATCAATTAGTCAATTACTAAACAGCATTCTGTTTGGTTACCCTGATGAAACATTTGCTGCCCGTAGCTACAGAAAAGCATATGAAGGCAAACTATTTTTTATAGTGACATGTTTTATTATTGATATCTCTTTTGCCATCTTTACAGGTTATCGTAATCATTGTCAAAAGGCTCATGAAGAAGAAGTTTTAAACAAACAGACTTCAAGCGATTATGATGTTTAGTGGACGGCAAATTTCATCTTTTCCAACTCCTTAACCAATTTAACGCAATCATCTTTATTGCTACATTTTGTTACTATCATAATGCCTTCACGATCTAACAACCGTTTAATCCACTTAACACCTTCTTCTGACAATCTGTCAAACTGGTAATCCCACAAACTGATATAATCTTTATAACGGTTGTTGTTTGTAATTACAGCATCAGAATCAACACGCTCGATAAAAAAGAATTCATTTTTATCAATATCACAACACACTGTAAATACTTTCAGATTATCATCTGACAATAATCTTTCTTGCATTTTTGTGTATGTAGCATTCATTAAACAATTAGTCATTTGTCACCTACCTATTTATTTAAAATAAATATACACTAGATGCAAAGAGTTGTCAATTAAAAAGAGGCAATGTTTTAGCATTGCCTCTATTATTTCTTTATTTATTCAAACTATTTGACAGTTCGTACAATGCTTTCAAACCTACAGCATCAAAAGGGTTTGTTGAACCTGTTCCTGAACTACCACCTGAAATGATCATATGTTCTGGGAACTTCACACTAGCCAATGCTTTAGCAATCCCAATGCGTGTTTCTTTTTCAATTGTAGCCTTTTCTAAAGGTGTCAACCCTGCTTGCACTTTCAATTTGTTTGCATATGCTTCAGCTTCACCTTCTTGTTTAACTTTCATTGCTTCGTATTTAGCCTGTTCAGCGGCAAGTTTAGCAACTTCAGCACGTTTCTGTGCTTCAACAACTTCAGTCATTTTCTGTACTTCTGCATTAGCACGTGCTTCAGCAATTCTTGCTTTACCTTGAGCTTCAGCTGTCAAAGCATCCTGTTTAGCACGTTCAGCATTAGCAGTACTGACAACTTTCAATTGTTCTGCTTCTTTCTTTTTCGAAATCAAATCATTAATTTTCGAATCGTAGCCAAAATCGTTTACAACAAACTGAAGAATTTCAATCCCATAATGCTTCAGCAATGACTGTTTCTGAACGATAGGGTTTCCTTCATTATCATAAACAATGTTAATGATGCGCTGTTTGAATTTTGTTCCATTTTCATCAGTCGAATCGACAACTTTTGTAGACGTTTTGAAAATACCGTTTTCCAACTGTTTCTTCGCCGCATCTGAAAATTCAGCACGTCTTGCAGAATATGAATCTTCAGCAACCATCAACGTAGCGGCCTGTGATAAAGCTTCAGCTACATTCTTGCGAATCAAATCTTCTTCAACATTCTTGAATGAACCGTAGTCACGATGTAATTCCATCTGCAATTTTTCTAACATTGGCAATTTGTATTTGACGGTACCTTTCACACTAGCAACAGATCCATCATTAAAACGCACAGTCATTCCTGAATCCTCAAAATCAAGGTCTTCAGAAACAGGGTATGTAGTGATTTGCCCGAACCCTTGCCAATACAAACCTGGCGCTGTACGAACAGTAACATTACCAGTAACGGCCGCCTGTTTAATTTGGTAGTTTCCGAAACTGTTTGTTTCAAACAGACCACCAGCCAAACAAACAAAAAGCACCAAACAAATTGCAATCGTCACGATTGTCAAACTTTTAAACGACATTCAAACACCTCAATTAGTTTTTATTTTCACGATCAGCTTTATCAGCCTTTTCAACAACTTTGGACAATTTGATTGCCCAAACAAAACCTAAAACTGCAACAACAGTAAATACAACACCTAAACTTAACAAAAAATTTCTCCTTGAACTGACTTAGTAGTATGCAAAATGTATCACATACAATGTTGTATGTCAATAGATTAAATAACATCTAGCACAACTTTTCCAACATCCTTTCTTTTTATTAATATGGACAACCCATGTGTTTCTAAAAACAAATCATCTTTTTCAAATGTTTTAGAAAATTGTTTTAAATCTTCTCTTGTCACTCGAACTATAATGTAGCCAGATGCATTCGTAGCTCTTTCTTTATCTAAATAAATAGCACCTGCGACAACATACTCATTATTTTCTTTATCAAGTGAAAATGTATGACATGTTTTGACGTAATATTCGTTATCATATAGATTAAATGTTGACTCTTTTTCATTTAAAATTTGATAAATCAGTTCAAGCTTTTTATTCTTGGTATTTACCACCATTTTACATGCTTTCTTTTGCCTACGGTGACGCAAGGGCCGAGAATCACCACATCTGTTTCATCAATATTTTCATTAAACGTTTCTAATAATTCGTTGTTTTCAAAAATTGCTTTGACAGCAACTTGATTGTTGCTAATAAATGTCTTTGCCAAATTAAGATAATCTTCACTTAAAGATGAAACGAAGTCATTAAACTCATTTAAATCTTTTATTGTAACATTGTTTCTTTTAGCGTTTTCTAAAACCATAAAGACACAAGCTTCCAATTCAATTGGTGATGTTTGATAGTTTTTAATATTTTTTTCCATATTTATAAATCGTTTCATTTCTGATACACCATATTCAATTGTTTGCTGAAAATGACAAACTTCGTGTGCTAGAATTGTTTGAAATTTTATTGAATTAATGTATTCTATTAAATCTTCTTTATTATTAAGATTTAAATGTTTTAAATTAATGCACAATTCATACGGATACACTAAAGGATTAAAACTTGCTAAAGTATCATCTTCATCAGTATCAAATTCAAAAATGATATTGATTTTTAACCCTTTAATTGTCCCTGTCAATTGTTGATTTTTTTGGTTCTGCTTTCCTTCAATAATTTTATCTGAACAATTATTTATAATATGTTTTATTGCATAAACGAACATATTTAATAACTTAAAGCAATTATTAAAAGACACAAACTTTAAAGGTCGTGGTGCAAGCATCTCATTCATTAAAATAGATAAATAAATATCATTATAATTTCTCATTTTTTAACCTTTTAAAGCCAAACAATTCAAAATGGATTCTCAAACACTCTTTCAACTCTTCACGTGCAATATTGTTTAAATGCTCTAGGCTATTCAATTGCTCAACACGTTTTAAATGTTCTTTTTCCGATTTACTAATTATTTGTTTTTCTGATAATTCAACTATCATGTAGCACCTTTAAATTTCGTTTAAAGCATTTTCACCAATTTCAATAGGAACTATTTCATCATGAAACTTATTAGTATCCATTTTCTGATACCTAAAATATTTATATAAACGTTCATCAAGATATTTGTTGTTAATCCAAACAATCGCTTCGACAACATTAAATGACGTACTGTATTTTAATGTAACTTCAATACAAGTATAACCTTTTTTCGTTGATGCATTTGCAGCATCAACAGACATAACTTCATAACCATATAAAGGTGTTGCCAATATAAAGTCTTTTACAGATTGCGTCAATTCAGTATCATTGTTTTTCATTTCAACTAAACCTTTTTATATGAGCATTATATATAAAAACAAGTAATTAGTCAACAACAATCCAATCATCCGCGAGGATATCTTCAACTTTAGCTAAACTCATTCCATGATTATTCACTAACAACAAGCCATTTGGCAACAAACCGAACATAATATTCGGTTTACTTTTTCGATATGCTGATTTTCCTGCTTTCAATTCTATTAACACTCGATCAAAAGTAACTGAACGATCTACTATTCCATCTTCAAAAGTTTCATCTTCATAAATTGAGCCAACTGTTTTATAAATATGATCTACGTAACTTGAATGGTTTTCTTCATAAAACTTTTCACACAAGTCTTTACCGTATTTCTTTTCAACAGATGTAATCAAACTATAATCATCAACAATAGTTGTTGTTTCATCAACCCAATTTAAAAGAGCCGGAACAATCTTATTTATTATAAAATTTAGATATGAATCATCATCTGTTATATCAGGATCAAAATAACTAAACTCTTCTAGAAAGATTGGCTTAAGTTTTTCTTTAACTATATTAATAGTTGTTCCTGATTTTTGAAATGATTTAATCTTTTTTAAAACTGTTTCATATAAATCATAATAGTGACCACCATTACCTAAATCAAACAATTCTTTTGTTGACTCTTTAACATAAAAATATTCTGTAGACATTTTAATTCCTTTAAAAACTATTTAAACAAACTTCTCCAATTTCAACTTTTTCAACTTTATAAACAAGCTGATTATAAAGTGCGCTAAAACTGATTTTGATTTCACCCTTGAATTGTTTCTGACACCAACTCACAATTACATGCTTGAACAACAATTTAAACATAAATCTGTCGAATGAACTTAAATTAGTTGTCAACAATGTATATTTGTTTATTTGTAAAACATTTGACAACCTATTATAAAAATCGCTTATTGATGAATATAAAACATTTTCTCTTGATAGATTTGAACAACTAATTTGCACTTTATTTACAATGACATAATTTGTACAATGTTTCCAACTAAAATCAATTACACAAATAGGTAATATAGGTAGCAGTAATGCAAAAGGTTGCCATCCATCTCTGTAAAACAACATTGCGATAGAAGGTAAAATATAAATTACTGTATATACAACTTTTAAAATCATCAAATTTCTTCTAACACTTTAGCGCCGATACCATCATCTGAAACAAAACAGCACAAACAATCAAATACAAATTCATAATTGTACTTTAATTTTGATGCATTATTAAACAACGCATCTTTTTTTATAAACATTGAAAAAGCTTTTTCAATGTTATGTTTGTCTTTTCCATACAATGTAATCTCATAACAATCTTTAAACTGTGGAAGTGATTGAAACTGTTCCATTTGATGCTTTATCCACTCATCAAAATTAAAATCATCTTTTAGTTTTAAAAAATTTATCGCCTTTTCCTTGTGTGAAAAAGGATCGGTATACTTTATTGCAGTTCCTAAAAATTTATTCATGATTTTATTAAAATTTATTCTAGCTGTTTCAATATTCATTTCACAAATCTTCCAAAATAATTTCACCTATAGGTTGTTCATTTATAAATTGTAAATTGCCTTTAGTTGTTGTTTTCAAAATGACTTTAAATTTCATATTGTCAAAACAATTAATACTTTTAAACCAATCTTTATCAACACAAAAAGTTTCAACCGTAAACATATGTTTCTCTGTGTTTTCAACCTTTGCTTTTAAAGTATAATATTCACCAGAATCCATAAAAAATTTTTCTGTATCAAATATTGTCGCTAAATTACACCCGTCAAATTTAATATGAGATTTGCATTTCAAACCCTTTATAGTTTCACAAAAAGCATCAATGTGGGGCCCTGTTATTGTGCCGTCACTATGGTAGAAGAGTAAACTATATGTAAACATAACGGTTATAACTCTACTAAAGGCTTTACAAACCAAATATTAAAATCAGTGCTGAATTTAAATTCAAACAAATGTTCAGTCATTACACGGCAATTGCATTTCTTTAAATCATCTACTCCAATTACATAATTGACATTGTTAACATTAAACCACAATGTCGAGTTTTCTTTGTTTATTGAAACTGAATCGTTGCTAATTTGACTGCCTTCTTTTTTCTTTAGCATATTCATAAAAGATTGAACCAAATCATCAAACACAACAAATTTGGCTTCTTTATTAAACGTATTGACAATGTCAGAACATACACGTACTTTAGCTTCCCAATACATATTTCTCCATTGTTTATATTTATGATTAGGTTCTATGACTTTGTCGCACATGTTTTTCAAGTCTTTAAACAAGTCTTTACACAATTGAAACAATGTCGCATATCTTTTATCGTTTACATTATCATTACAACACTCATCTGCAAACACACACCATAAAAATTTATCAATATTTTCATAACCAACACCTTCCAACAATTTTAAAAAGCTAGATGTGCGTTTGTTACGATCTTTGAAATGCCAAAAAGTCATATGATAACGACAAACGTTTTCAACAAAAGACCAATCAACATCTCCGTAAATAGCCTTTACTTCTTTACGGAAGCCACCATTTTCACTAATAAAATCAGCCCCTAATTCATCATGTTTAGGATGTTTAGGAAATAAAGATTTTTCTGTTAAAGGTTTACCAATATCATGCAGTAATGTTGCAATATAGCAATCGTGCTTAAATTCAGAAGGACAATTAACATTAAGCCATTCCAATGCTTTCACAACATGGCCACCTGTATTTCCTTCAGGATGATATTTTACATTTTCAGGGCATTTAAACAGGTTTTTAATTTCGTCAATCTTCAAAAAAGCATTGAAATTCATATTAGTTCTCCATTAGTTTGTAAAGAAATATTAGCAAAATTAAAATGTAAAGTCAAGCTGATTATCTTAAATATTGTTCTTTATTTAGTTGCAACTTAATATAGGCTAAAACAATGTCTGATTCCAAAATTAATCTCGAAGAATCATATCGTAAATTCGTTCGTTCATTCTTAAATGAAGACGCTATTGAACGTGATTGGGATACTTATGAACCTGAAGGTTTCGATTGTCATGCTGGTGAGTTAATCGAACTAAACGAATTCGCTGATAATGATGCTGATGCAAAACACACAACTTTTCTTGTTGTTAAAGATTTCAACTTAAGAAAAATGTATAAAGACGCATTGTTAAAAGATGCTAAATCACCCTTCTATGGTTTTGTTGAATACCTGGTTGAACAAGGTTATGTCAAAACATATGATAAAATCTTTGAAATTCGCGAGGATGAAGTTCCTTACGTTTTTGAAGTGTGATTGATTACTTCAATAAAATGATAAAGCCGTACAATATGTGCGGCTTTATTTTTGCCCGCATACAAATTTATCGTACGACTTTATGTTCTTAAAATAGATTATTTATAAATTACATAAAGTTATTAAAATGTCACTTTTCAAAACTACAAACATCAGCATCATTAACGCAAATAGCAAAAAAGCAAGACGCATATATAAAGGATCGACACTTGTTTATGTCACTAAAGTTCAGACGACAGAAAACAAAATTTTTAATGCAGCAGGAACATATAGCTTCACTTTACCTAAAGAATTATTATCATTAACAATTACTGTTGTTGGTGGCGGCGGTGGCGGCGATAGTGGGTTAGTTAAAAAAGTTGGTACTTGTAGTGCTGGCGGCGGAGGTGGTTCTTCATACACAAACCCAGATTTATGTACGAACGTAAAACACACTCAAAGATTTAAATCTGGTGATGGATATATAACAATTTCAATGGTTTAGCATTTAAATGTTTGTAAATTTCCACTATTGTCGTATTTGAACAACATTGCAATTTCTTCTTTCATTACATCATTTTTGATATAATGAAAACTGGCAAAAGACTCTAATGCAGTAGCAGGTACTAATTCCATTGCATATTCAACCATTTGTTTGATTGATGTAAACTCTACCTTTTCAGGGATCACAAAATTGTTCAAATCAATAGCATTAACGTAATCAACAGCATCAAGATAAAAATAATTGGCCTTTTCTTTAAATTTACTTTTACACAATTTCATGCTATTTACCTTCATCATCAATATGATAAACCGAACTCTTTATTCAAAACACGCATAACATATGCATTAGGTTTAATCTGTTTGTTATCATCAAAAAAAGCAAACCAATCTTCATTCTTTTTACAATCATTCAGATAACAATTTACATAATCATTAATGACAGTTCCTACAGCACCACTTCGAGAAATTCCTGCAAAACAATTAACATACAACGTTTTGCTGTGATCAATTTTGTCAACAAACTCTTTAATTTGTTTTGCGTGCTTTTCATTAAACAAAATGCCGTCAGTTTCTTTATCTGACATATCATCAAAAACAAGCTTTAAAACATTTTTTGTGTTTACAGGTACACCTTCATAACCCTCCTGTTCACCAATAGAAATGAAATTATTATATTTAAAAAACATATCTTTAAAAGAATACATCTTAATATATTTTCTCGGCACTACGAAAATTCTCATTTTTTCCTCACTTCTTTCGTCAATATATGCTACATTAAAATCAAACGCTTATCAATATGTTTAAATTTCACTTAAGCATGCACACCCAACAGTTTCTATAGACATATCAATGAAATGACGCTTGCAAGATTTGAAAGTTAAAACATCTCCTTTTTGCCAATTGTTAAAACCATCAATCAAAACTTTGAAATAAAACATCTCCTTTTGTTTCAAAAGAGAATATTGTCTTTCAGCAAACAACTTTATATAGTAAAAATCAGAATCCGCCCAAGTATCAACTAAATCAATTGAATATTTAACATCTTTAGTTTCGAGTTTGTACTCACATTCGTTTTCATCTTTAAAAATTTTACCATCTAAAGATTTAACAATTTGCATTGTTTGCGTTTCAAACTTCTCATACACAGTCATTACACGCACTCCAATGTTTGCGCACCTATATCTTTAAATGACACTTCAAGAAAATGAGACTCTTTATTATAGTCAAATAATATTTGATTTTCTTTTGTATCTTCAGTGATTAGCATTAACTCTGCCAATGTGATTTGTATATCTAGTTCAAATCCTGTAAAACCATTTGTTATAGAAACATTTTTAACGGTCAAATATTTTGAATCAATCGCAGCGTCTTTCTCATTCCAATCAACGAAGTTCGAAAACTTTTGACTGACCAAATTCATTAATAATCTCAAATTTTCTGTAATAGGTTCAATCATGACACATACCTAAATAGTTTCTAAAGCTACTTCACCAATATTTTTTAAAGTAACAAAAACACAATGAAAATCAGGTTTAATAATTAAATCGCTTAAATTTGTTTGTTTTGTAATTTGCCTTAATTCATTAATAGGGACAACAATCGAAAAATTAAACTCTTTATTATCAAAAGTTGCCTTTAATTCAATGCTTACGTTGTCACTGTCACTAAAATAAAAGACATTTAACATTTCACGTTCTTGACTTGCTTTGTGATGATCCCGCCACCAATTTCCTTGTGTAGCTCGATTTTGTTTACTTAACACACGAACAACATCAGTGTTTTCAACTGCGATAGACATGAAACATCTAACGTACAGTCCTTTAAACAAATTACGCAACTTTGTCACTTGCTTCATTTCTTCTTTTGCCAAAACCAATTGCATCACATCACACCTTACCTATCAAATATAGTTATATACTATATCGAAAATAAAACATTGTCAACAACTATTTTATTTTTAAAATAGAAACTGAATCTAAATAAAATGTTAATTTACCATCACGTGTATTAAAAGTTATTCTGTTTGTATAAATAGGTTCGATCACATCAGAATCTTTTAGCCAAACATAACCTCGCCAATATTTTTTTGTTTTTGTGACATCATCAAGTTTATAGCCAATACCTGCAATACACACTTTAGAGCGCTTATATGATGCTAGCTCGATTAAACCATTACGTGTCCAGAAATCTTTTGTGTTTTTAATTCGTTTGTAATCATCAATTAATTTGTAATAAACATCTTTTAACATTAGCGTATCAATTAATGAATCATGTTTATTATCACGTAAATTCGTCAAACCATAATAATTCACTAATGCATTCAAGTTATGTTTTACATGTTTATGTTGACTATTCAAAACATCGTATGACAAACGCAAAGTGTCTAAAATTTTCCAATTAACTGTTTTATCACAACATGCAAATTCTTTGTTCAATACACTCATGTCATAATTAGCATTATGAAATACAACAATATCGTCACCAACGAATTGAATAATCTCATCTGCTAATTCTTTAAATGTTTTATACTTTGACAATGTTTCTAAAGTAAATCCGTTAACATTACTAGCTTCAGGTGATACTTCTTTTTCAGGGTTAATTAATTCCGACAATGTTTCTATTACATTACCTTTACAATCAACCTTAATCATTGCAATTGAACAAATTTTAGGATCTGTTAAATCTGTTGTTTCTGTATCTGCAAAAATCATTAAGCACCTAGCATCAATTAGTTTATTATTGTTTATAGTATCAAAAACAAAAATTTTTTACAAAAGGAATACGTGTTGCTAAAACTAAATTGTCACTATCATTATAAAAATTTAGTTTTAAATATTTAGATTGGAAACAAGAATGACAACAATGACAAACTTTTGTAACAACATATAATGCTTCTGAATCTTTGTAATAGTTAAAGTTTGGTGATTCGCATGACAAACATAAATGATTCTTTCCTAAATGCTGTGCAATAAAATCATCAATACAGTATTTGTGCTTTTGAATTAAAGGATAGGTAACAGGAACGTTCTTTTTATTTTGAATCTTAAAGCTTGTTGATACTACACTTTTAAATTCTTCTTGAAAAGAAACAGCATCATCATTCATTACATACCCAATCTGAATTTCTTTTAAGTTTTTCAAGACGCCATCAGATAGATATGTCAAATTATTATGAATCATCAACTGTTGTGTACACTGCTTTCCACACATTCCTTCTTGTAGGCCAAACAACCCAAACCAAATAGGCTTTAATAATTTATTGCCAAACCTTTTCTTCAAAACAGATAAATTAATTGCTTTAATTATATCATCTTGTGCAAAATTAAAGATGATTGGTTTCACTGTTTCACCATTCAACAACGCTTTAAGCATTAAAACAGTTGAATCATAACCGCCGCTATAAACTATTCCAATTGAATCTTGTTTTATATCATAAGGAAAAGTATCAGGTTCAATAACAACTTTAGCTTCTTTTAAACAATACCTCTTAACAAAACTATCTTCATCTTCTTTAGACGTAGTTTTAATTCCTGATATTGAATGTGTTTCAAGTCTACTCCAATCAAATTTATCATAATCAAAAATGTTAATAGTTTCTAATTCATCAGACATTATTAATTCTCCGATAATAAATATTTGATAGTTTCAACTTTATTGATGAATTTTTCTTTATCTAGTAAAGATTCACATGCTCGTAAAGTTGCGTTTGTATTTTCAGGCTGTGCAATAGGATCAGCTTCTGTAATGCCAATCAATCTATTCTTTTTATCAACCAAATTAAATACATAAGGACCATTTTCCGTAACACTTAAGGCGTTGTCTGTTGCTAAATAACTTCCAAACACTTGTGTCATCACATACTTAAATTGATATAATTTCTCTTTATTTCTAATCAAAATAGATAACAAATCTAAATACTGATTTCCACGTGATAAGCACTCTTTCGTTGATTCAACATATTCTCTACTAAACAAAATACCAGTATCATATTGTGTTACAAACGCGTGTGCTGTACCTATAACATAATCATACAGCGCATAATCACGCGGTAGCATAAACAACTCTTGCACTGCATCCAATACAAACACAGATTGAATATGCCTCAAATCTAAATCACGTTTTAAATCTTTCATAATATCATTAAACGTAATTTGACAATCACCTACAGACAATGCTATGCTATAAACAAAAACCCTTTTAAAATTACGAATTTGTTCTGATTTCTTGTAAAAGTCTTCAATAACTTTACCGTTGCAACATATGTACAATACATTCTTGCATTTCTCAAGATTCTTTTTAACTGACGGATGCTCGCTCATTGTAGTAATGACTAATGTATCATCATCTACAAATTGTTGAAATAACCAATCAATAATATTTGTCGCACACGTGTCAAAATGAACATTATAATTAAATGTACGTACAGGAAGCATAGACAATGCTTTTTCTTTTACATAATCATAAAAGTACTCAACATCTTTTGTTTCAAAATCTGTTTCATATGATTTTAATAGCTTCATCTCTTCATTAGAGATATCAAACTGCCGAAACCACCAATCAATTAGTTTATTATTTGACATTAGTCTTTTTCTTTCAAATACTGCAAGTAAATCATTCGCAAGTCTTTTTCTTCTACAGTTCCAGCTTTATAAATTTCATTAAATTCTTGTCTTGTAATTTCAGACCACAAATAACCGTTAAAAGCTAAAGCTGCATCCGCTTCGTCACTCCAATGACCAGCTTTTTGAATCATACTTGATGCATCACTCCATAAATCTTTTGACGACGAATTCTTTTCTTCAACAAGCTTATAGTCGACAAATTTGTAAAGTTTCGCTTCTTCTTTGGATACAATAAATTCAACACGTTGACAACTATTGCGTTTTTTAATATACCCACCAAACCAATAAAAATGTCTCATTTGTTTCTCTTATATTCAAAAATTTCAAAAAACATTTCTTTAAAGAAATAAACTAAAGGCGCAAGGACAATCATCGCAAAAATGTCATCAAATGACAACCTTTTGTAGCACATAAATAAAAAAGTAGCATCAATTACAGTGACTATTAAAATATAAAATAAAAATTTATATTTATTTGTCTCAACCAATCTCTCTTGAAATTTTATTAGATAAACAGTTAAATAAATACAAGACAATAAACAGGCCGCTAACAAAAAATTAGGCACATTCCAAATTCGAGCATAATCAGGTGACAATGCTAAAATATCATAATCCATTCAGTTCAACCTTTCATTTCGAAATCATTGAACTTAAGTTATCATAAAACACAAACTTTTTCAAGAAATTTGTTTATGCCTTCATTGGGTAAAACCTTAAAATAGTGGGTGCGGTTCCACGAATCGATATTACATCGCCAACAGAAACCCATGCATAACCGTTACCACCACATGAGCCTGAATCCCCTAAATCGTACATTCTTGCTACTTCTATATTGTTTACTAAAAGCCAAGTGTCTCTATTTGAGGAGACTTGTCAGCACCAAACTAAACCACGTTGTGTACACGTGTATGGCGCTGTAATTGCAAAACCTTTTGAATAATCCGGCATAAACATGTTGAGATTTATCTCTTTACCGGAGAGTCGAGTACTTCCTTTAAAAATTGGCATGTAAAATTTCCTTCTAATTAAAACTCTTACACTCAAGAACATCGAGTCGTACGAGTAGTTTTATAAAATTTACAAGTCAAATTGTTCGTACGACTTAAAGTTCTTTAACTATCATTAGTCATAAGAGGTGCAAAATGTCGAGTTTTACAATTAAACAAACAACAGTAAACCAATTACCACAAACTTTACTAAATAAACAAGACATTGGTGATTATGCTACTAATGATAGCGTTGATGATAAATTACAACTCAATTTGTTGAACTATACGACGAACCGAATTCTTGAAATTCCGCAAAATATTAAAGTCGAGCTGGATGATAATAAACAGTTAGTTCTAAAGGCAGGTTCAAAAATCTGGTACCCTGATGGGTTTGAAGCTGATGGTGTTACACCAAAATTTTCTTCTATCATCACACAAGATACAATTACAGATTTAAGATATGGTGTTGGCCGCTCTGGAGTTATAGTTGTGTATTCTTTTAATGAAAAAGATCATATTGAATGGAGTGTAGCCGCGAACTTTTTTTCAGGGACTACACAACCAACAGATAACTGGTATATATGGTATGATACAACAGAAAATCGCATTAAATTACATAATGGCATTGATGGTTATGACACAAATGTAACTTTTCCATTTTGTATAGCGACAGAGGATTCTCCTTCAGCTTCGGGCTTAACCGATGGCGGTCTTAAATCAATCGACCAAGTGTTTAATGGATTTGGATATATTGGTTCGACAGCATTTGCTTTACCAGGTGTAAAATACCAATTTGCTGATGGTAGAAATTCAGATGGTACATTTAAATCAATAACAAAAACATTCGATAAAGTTGCAACCACACAATACGGTTACAACGTTAAAGATCCAGATAGGCAACCTTTATCCATTCATGAATCCGGTGCATTAATCCGAACAGCTAGATATTTTATTCAAAACAGTCAACCTGTCTATACTGATTCTGTATGGTACAAACCAGAAACAAACGAAACATTTAGAAGCAATGGTTCAGGTGTTTGGTCAAATTCAAAAGAGATTATAATTGCAACAAACATTGCAACAAATGCAAATTTTAAAATAACATCCTTTGAACCAGAAATTGCTTCATCTATAAATATCTATGCACGTTCAGATATATCTGGCATGACAATGCCATCAGGAAAATCTATTCACTTAACTTTAGGTTCAAATGGGACGACTTATTTAGCACCTGCAAACGGGTGGTTCATTGGTAATTTTATATGTTCAAAAGAAGGTTCATGGTTTGTACTGGAAATGAGGGCGAAGCATACAAAATCTTTTAGTTGTGCTAAAGGAAACAATACTGAAGTTTGTGCAATGCTGCCTGTTTTAGAAGGTGATTCTATAATTTTGGGAATAGATTCTTCAGCAACTTTTACTACTGATACAACAAGACAAGGTTTTTATTTTATTTACGCAAACGGTGAAGATTAAGTTTATTCAGCACACTGATTTTAGTTCTTTGTTTTATAAAAAAATAAAGACACTAAACAAATGCTAGATGAATTCTCTGAAGTTGAACTTGATTGGGAACTTTTTGAAAAGGTTAAGCAACAACGTTTAGCACGTTTTCCTCGATTTTATCAATTAGTTAATGAAAACGTGGAAGAATATATTGCTGACAGACCTTTTGTTTCGCAACGATTAAAACTATCATATGCTTTTATTGACGACTGTGTCAACGAATTAAGAAAGCTTCAAGAAAAAGTTCGTAAATGTAACATTCAATCTTTTGATGTTTTCGTTAACAAAGTGCCACAATATAACTTCTTCTGTAGAAATGCTAAAGAATATGAAAATCATCTGCAAAACAATGACGTCCTACCGATTCTATGCAACATTGTTTTCAAAAGAATACCTGGAAAAAGCAACTACTTTGGGGTTACCTACGATCTAAAAGATAAAATAGTTATATCAATTAATGAATTTGTTGAAGCTTGGAGCTTCGAAGATTGGGGTGAACAAGCTGGACTAACTGAACAACAAATTATTGATAAGAAACCAGTTGACTATATTGAAGCCATGATTAAAAGAATTCAATACGAAGGGTTTCATAATCATAAATATGTTCATGAGTTTCAACATGTTATGCAAATTTTGCACAATAAATGCAGTAACGATAAATATGATCTGAATAGTGATGCGAGCATATCAACGTCTGAAAATCCTGAACATTACTACAACTGTGTCACTGAAAAAGAAGCATTCTTGATATCTTATATTTATGGTATGCGGCAGATGGATACAAATTTTAACTCATATGAAGAAGTTTGTAAAAATTGCAAAGCATTAATGAAATCTGATTATATTGATGAAAAATATTTTTGGATTTTTGATAAATGTTTAAAGAAATTGTTTAATTTTAATGAGTCATGCAACAACAAATTAGACGATGATCTTTTACAAATAATAAATAAACTTGATATCGAAAACAAAAATATTGTTTTAAAAAGAACAAAAGAAATTTTAGCAATGTCAAAAGAAGATAAACAAAAAACATTTAATACATTTTTAAAACGAGGGTTCAAATAAACAAAAAGACGATGACACAACCATCAAACAATCAATGATTCTGTCATCGTCTTTTTGTTTTTTCCAATCAAACTTCTTTAATCTCTTTTTCTTATTTGGAACTACACGCTGCCTATATTTGTTTGTCATTAGATCTTTAGCAATAAAATCTCTGTGAATTACTTTTTGCTTTTTCTTTTTACTCATTTTATTTTCCTCACATATGAAAAATTCCTCGATCTATAACCAAAACAGCCACAAATCGAGGAATAGTTAAAATGGTTTCGGGAGCTGGACTTGAACCAACATTAGCACAGTCAAAGTGTGCTGACCTACCTTTAGTCGATCCCGAAAGTAATTGTCACGAGCATTGAGAGGACAGTAAAATTATCACCGTTTCAACAGGGGTGCTATGCAAAAACTCTCTTCACGAAGATTTAACTTGCATTATAAACAAGCATTTTACTAGCTCTCTCAATGCTCGATTTTTCATAAGGAGTAGAGAACTCACCCGTTGAGGACAATGAACAAACGTCAAACAAGATGTTTGCCATATGTCGTTGAGTTACAACTTTCACTCTTGAGAAAGTTGTAACTTCAGCCTTCACTCATTGGCTGGCAACAACCCGAAAGGAAAGAAAAGGTTGTTGCAAATTCACAATTTGGTGCACCTGACTTGACTCGAACAAGCACGAAATTTCTTTCACAAGCACCTCAAGCTTGCGTGTCTACCAATTCCACCACAAGTGCATGTCTTCAGTTTTAGCAACAGCAGAACTGACAAGAGCTTTACAAACGCAATATGGAAAGCGTAGTTGCATCGAACAGTAAAAAGATATAATTGGCTCCGCGAGTAGGATTCGAACCTACAACCAATCGGTTAACAGCCGATTGCTCTACCATTGAGCTATCACGGAAGAATTGGTCGGGATTGAGTGACTTGAACACTCGAACTTCTGCTCCCAAGGCAGACGCGCTACCAGACTGCGCTAAACCCCGTTAAATTTGGCGGGTGGTGTGCGATTCGAACGCACGGAACATATTCCTATGTTCGACGGTTTTCAAGACCGTTGTATTCAACCACTCTACCAACCACCCGAATGGTGCCCTCTGCCAGACTTGAACTGGCACGCAAATAAATTGCAAGAGATTTTAAGTCTCTTATGTCTACCGATTCCATCAAGAGGGCATTTGTTTGTCATTTAGTTTCACTTAAGTAAACGATCTACGACAATTGTTAAAAACTTAAGCTACTCACATTCAAAACCACGTGAAGGTAAACAAACGAATTGAACTGTTTTGCATTTATCAAAATTAGAGATGATGAGAATTTTGAAAGGAAGGTTTAACGAGCGAGTAAAATTAAACCCTGCAAAACACCTAAACAACTGGTGCCGATGCTCGGATTCGAACCAAGAACCTACTGATTACAAATCAGTTGCACTACCGTTGTGCTACATCGGCTTAACCGTGTATTGTTTTGCTACGCTGGTACAACACACAAAACCTTTGACAGCATTCAATTAAGAATGTCATAAAGTAAAGCTTGTCGCACTTTACATGAAGATCATCAGTCTAGCGGAACTTCTATCATATCAGCAAGTATCATTTCTGGTCGGTATATGGGCAACGACAAACCCACAAACGATTCTACAGCGTTTGTACTGCTTATTGCTTTTGTCAGGTGAACAAGAAACCTGCAAGAAACAATCTTGATGCCTAAATTTTGATGACAGGTTTTAGGAACCTAATAGATAAATATATTTCAATTTATCTAATTGCCAGGTTTTTGACAGGTACTGACTATCGCGAATTACCTGAAACAATATCATCTTTCGACAATATTGTTACCTACGCGGAATTCAGAATTGAACTGACTCTTTTCAATAAAGAGAGACCTATAAATCTTTCCGCTATGAGAAATAGGAAGTTTTTAACACCAAAACTTTCCTAAAAACGGCTAAACAAATAGCTTGCAATAGTCTCAAACTGCTATAACAAATATGTTTTCCCGCATTATCGTACGCTAAATTTGGGATTACAACGGTTTAAAACTAACATCAAAAGCAACAAAAGATGCAGAAATTTCATCAATTGTTACATAGCTGAACTTTTGTTTCGCAACAGTTTACAATCAATGCTTCGCTCTTGAAAATAAACAGTAGAAGGTTGCTACTTATCCTTCAAACCACGTAAAGGTTTTCAGCTTGATGAAGGAGGGTTTGCATATAAAATTTTGTTTATACACAAACCTTTAAAAGCACGCTTTTCATTGATAGAACAAATTTTAGTTTCCGGCCAGAATTTATGCTTATGCTAAATAGCTAAATAGCACGGTTTACTTCTGGTTACTTGTCCACCAAACCACGTAGAGGTATTTGTTCACTTGGTGGTTCTTATTTACAATGTTTAACATCTCGTCTTGCTATATTCTTTATAGCAAATTAAGAACTGAATGTCAAGAACTTTTTTATCATAATTTCCAAAAAGTTTGGTGGGTAGGGGTTGATTCGAACAACCGTACGCTTTCGCGGGCAGATTTACAGTCTGCTGCCATTAACCACTCGGCCACCTACCCAAAAGTTATCATCAAAAATTCTTAATAATAACTTCTTTACCTTTTCTTTTTGATGCATCACTGTTTACTGAACGACGCACATCAACAGGGATTATATTATACTGTTCGTACATTTCATGGACCAATTGCACATCGTTATTACTCAACACAACAAAAGCGCCGATTTTATCCAATGAACAAAACAGACTTGCTAAACGTTTATGGTCGTTTAGAGTAAACCCATCTTTTGTATAATCAGTAAAGTTTGCCGTCTTGCTTTCAGGAACATATGGAGAATCGAAATAAACGAAATCACCTTTTTTCACATCATTGCAAGCATCCTCAAAATCACCTTCACGAATATCAATATTATTCAAATTTAAATAATTACTGATGTTTCGCAAATTACATTCATCAATTGAAACGCCATCAACTTTATTGTTATACGGAACGTTAAACAACCCTTTTGAATTGACCCTATACAACCCATTAAAACAATGTTTATTAAGCCAAATCATTAAAGATGCACATTCAGCATCTAACTCTTTTGAGTTGATTTTTGAATTATAACGGTCACGAATTTCTAGATAATAATCTTCATCACAAATTTTACCGTCTAGAGTATTCACCGTTTTTATAACGTCTTCAATGTTTATTTTTAATTGATTATAAACATTTATTAACTGACTATTTGTATCGTTAATAACAGCATCTTTAGGTTGAATATTAAACAACAAGGCCCCGCCACCGATAAAAGGTTCGTAATAACGATTATAGTCTTTAGGCATACAAGATCTTAATTTCTCAAGAAGTTGTTTTTTACCACCAACCCATTTTACAAAAGGTTTCGTTAAATATTGCATGTCTACCCAACTTTCAAAATGCAAATTAAAATTGGTACCCCCGCACAGATTCGAACTGTGATTTCGCAGATATCAGCTGCTCGCCCGGGTATAAGCCGAGTGTCCTAACCGTTGAACGACAGGGGCATAATCTGTATCTTCTACAGAAACTTTTGGCGGATACAGCAAGATTCGAACTTGCGGAACAACTTTCATTGTTCGACGGTTTAGCAAACCGCTGTTTTAGACCACTCAACCATGTATCCAAGAAATGAGTGGTGTAACTGTTTTAACAATCACACCACTCACACTTTCGCGACTACTTTTAAGAGAGTAAATTATGTCAAACATTAGCTTCGTTTACAAATGTAAACTACTAGAGCTTCTTCGCCACGTCAAGGCTGTTTTATGAAGAAGAAAGGAAATTGGCTTCACTGTTTAGAGAGGATGAATTTGGAGATGAGATAACATTGCTAAACAGTTACTAGACCATACAACCACGATGAGGTTTTCCTTAAGTATGGAAATCATATTCACTATTTTTAAAATCTCAATATCAAGTTCATCACCTGACAAAAACTAAATTATCAAAATCAGTTATGAATGTCAAGAACTTTTTTAAGTGATGTTGAAAATTTTATTTTTACAGCTTTATCACAATATTCTTCACTAAATTTAATTAGGCAATAGTCTAAAGATTGTTTGGGGTGAAAACTGCTAAACCACCAAACATTGGAACAATTAGGCATTAAGACTTTAAAGTGTTTCTTCTTTCAGTTATCAGGTATCGGATTAACGTACCGACCATTGGATCCGGGGAAAGTCAAACAGTAAGACATCAGATCCACGCTGCGATTTAATTGCTTAAATCTTCACCCACAAAAGAACCTGTTTCCTGTAGTGGCCTTTATAACCTCTACAAACCCCAATCTTTCACCGTTCTCTAAAACGATTGCATTACAGGGCTGAAACTCCCACTATATAATTATTTAGACACCGAATTTAGTAGGCCATTAGGTGATCCCAGCATTGCTAAATTTGTTATTGAGATTTCGATTTACTACCTTAATTTTGAAGTTATCGTTTATTCTTCAAACCGTAACACACTTGTTTCAAAATTATTCAATAATAAAATAAATTTTTAATAGCAACACTTTACTTGTTTTTATCGTCAACAGGAAAACAGCGGAAAGAAACCTGCACTGAGCCTCATGCTAGTAAACACCTACACACAACATGATGGTTTTATCAGTTCACTATCTTAAATAAATTTTTTTCTATTTTCTCCTTTTTAATTATATTTATTTGGTTTGGTATGTTTTCTTAAAAAGAAAGGAAAGCTTTTGAAATTTGAATTTGAACTTCGAACTTCAGTAATTCAACTTTTTTGAATTGAATTGATTGCAATTGCAATCGCGCTGACTCACTTCTTTCTAATTCTTATTAATTCTTATTAGCCATGTCTAAAATACTTTGAACAATTTGTTTTCTGGTATTTCCTAAACTATTTTCTAGCATTTGTGTAAACTGTTCCAATTCTTCAAAAGTAGTCGAATATAAAGGTTCGGATTGTAAATTGATTAAATCTATTTGCCATCTTGTTTCCGAGGCTTCTTTCAATTCAAAATCTTTATTGTATTTGATTAGCGTATCTAAAATTAATTTTTCATCATTACAAAACTGTAATAAATTCTTTTTTGTTTCTAATTTATCTTTGAAATTCTCATATGCCCTTTTTAAATCTTCTTCAGTGTTAAAGTGTTTATCTTCGTTAGAAGATAATAACTGAACCATCAATTCTTTTGTAAATGAATTAAATTATTAAATTCTGAACGCATTGTTTTATCATTAAACATTTTAAATTCCTCTGTTGATAAACCATTTTCAAACAAAAAATGAAAGTATTCGTGCAAAATTGATACTGATATCAATTCATTTTCTTTTATTAATTGCTTAATTAAGTTAATGCCTTCTTCTATTGTTTCCGGTACTTTGTTACAGTAATGAAATAAAGGTATTGTTATAAGGTCATGGTACATTATTTGGTTAAAGTTTCCAGAAATACCGTTTATATTTTTATTAAAATTAAAGGATAACGTTGGCTGCTTGTTATTTATTTGTACAACAATCGATTGAAAAGAGACAAAATTATTTAAGATATTTTGACTATTAAATTTGAAATAGTTGGCATTATCCAATTGCTTTAGATTGGCAACATAAAAAGTAGACGCTATTGCATAATCTTTATAGAAAGATTCTTCTAAACACATCATTCTTTTATAATTTGGCGTAGACCATCTTCTTTTAAATCTATTTAAAGTATCGCTCATCAGAAATTTTTACTCTTTATCATTTCTTTAATTTCTTGAAAGATCTGTTCTCTAGTCTTTCCTAAATTCTTTTCTAGTGTTTGAGTAAACTTTTCCAAATCGTCAAGTGTTGTTGTATATAAAGGTTTGGTACGTCGTAACGTTAACATATCAATTTCGGCTCTTATATCAAAAGATTCTTTCAACTCATAACTTTTATTGTATTGAAACAATGTATCTAGAATCAATTTCTCATCATTGCAAATTTGCAGCAAATTCTTCTTTGTTTCAATAGTATCTTCAAATTCGTGATAGGCTTTCTTTAAATCACCTTCTTTTGAAAAGAATTTATTGTCATTTGATGCCAATAATTGAATCATTAACTCTTTTGTATATGAATTAAATTCAGATTCTTTAGTATTGTTGTTAAGCATTTGAAACTCCTCTGTTGACAAACCGTTCTCAAACAAAAAATGAAAGTATTCATGCAAAATTGACATTAAAACTGTTAAATCAGTATTAATTGCTTTTTTCACAAAAGCAACACCTTCACTTATTGTATTAGGAATTTTATTAAACAATCTAAATACAGCAATAGTTATGATTCCAGGAAATTTAAATTGCATAAAGTTTCCAGAAATTTCTTTTATGTTTTTATTAAAACTGAACGATATAGAAGGTTGCTTATCATTTATTTTTAAATATATTGCATTCAATTCTTTAAAGAAATTGTTCTTTATAACACTATCTTCTTCATTCTTAAATGAAGTGTAGTCATCCAACAAACCAATTACAGTTTTATAATATGTTAAAGCTGCAATATAATCTTTATAAAAAGACTCTTCTAAACACATCATTCTTTTATAATTTGGTGTAGACCAACGTTTGATAAATTTGTTTAAAGTATCATTCATCAGAAATTTTCACTTTTTATCATTTCTTTAATTTCTTGAACAATTTGTTTTCTAGTCTTTCCTAAATTCTTTTCTAGTGTTTGAGTAAAACGTTCCAATTCCTCAAAAGTAGTTGAGTATAAAGGTTCAGGCTGTAAATTTATGTTTATCAAATCTTTATTTATTTTCCAATTTCGCCAACTCTTTTCAAAAGATTCTTTCAATTCAAAATCTATATTATACTTGTTTAAACTATCATTAATTATCTTTTGCTTTTTATAATTTCTTTATGACATAAAATCTTTATTAAAGAAATTTTTATAACGCTCTAAAAGCCATTCATTATTAAACTTTTTTTCAGAATCAACTTTCCTTAAATCACGTTCAGCTTTAACAAATTCAAGCATATCTTTTGAATCTAACTCAACAGAAAAATCTAAGCATTCTCTCAAATGCTTTACATATTGTTTGGTCAAATTTTCTAGATATGCTGTTTTTAAATTTTCAAACTCAATAGCCGCATAATATTTTTCTAACAACTTTTCTTTTTCTGACTGCGTGCAAGTTTTCATTTCAATTAAAACTTGTTTTTGTTCTTCAGTTAAGCTGAAAGCTTCTTTATAACTATAACTGTCGTCAATCTGTGCTAAAGCATACCGTAAAACTTTTTCTTCGATATCAGTATCAGCCATAAATCACCTATTAGAAAAAAAGTAAATCACACGACATGTATAAACACACCGTGTGATTCGATTGTTATTTATTATTATTCTTTACACAAAAGTCATAATGTTGCTTTTGGCATAAAGCTTCAATAGCTTCATTTTTACCTAAACTATAAAAACCGAATAGACAAGCAATCAATAACATTGTCGCAACAATGAACAATGCAAGACTTTTTAGTTCAGACTCATGTACGCAAGGAAATTCGTGTGTCATATTATTCTTCATTCAATCGGTTAAAGATTGTTTTAAAGAACCGTTTAACAGCGCACTCTTTTTCAACAGGTTTGATTACATGAATAGAAGTTGTCTCACAAAACATTTTATCAACAGCTTCTTCGATAGATTTTTTAGAAGCTTTCTTAAAACGAGACACTTTAGTTTTCAACAACTGTGAAGGTAGCTTCCCTGTACCTTGATAATTTGTACACATACGAACTGCATAATCATCACGGTTGATGTTCGACTGAATACAACATAACTCACCATGTTTTTTAACAGCTTTAATTTCTTCATCTTCGAAACCGTTTTTAATGGCTTCAGCAATGACTTTTTTGATTTCAGCCTCTACCATCTTTGTATCTTTATCCGTGATACAAACAACTAGTGGCGTGACAATATCTTTAATAGATGGGACATTTGCAATCCCAATATAGTAACACAACCCTAATTCTTCACGAATACGCTTAACTAAACGACTTGCCAACCCGCCAGCTAAAACAGCTTTTGCAAGGATGCTTGCAACGCCACCAATAGAGTTTGAAGTATATGAAGAACCACCAATCATAATTGTATTCTGTTTGGTTTCTTTATCTTCAATAACAACAGTATCAGCACCTAAATTTAACTGTACAGACGCACGTTCGTATACAACATTATTATTTGAGAATTTCTTTGTAAATTCTTCAACAATATTGCGCACTTCATTAAAAGGTGTTTTACCTGAATATGCAATAATGCAATTAGCGGGTGTATAATGATTATGCATAAATGAACGCAAGTCATCAGATGTAATCGCATTAACATCTTTCCAATACCCAATAACAGGCCTTGCAAAAGGCGTATCTTTAAACAGTACACTTACACCATGTTGTTGCGCACGTTCCTGTGGACTATTTTCAAACATAATGATTTCTTGATGAATTACACCTTTTTCTAAAGCCAAATCTTTTTCATCGAAACGTGGTTCAGTTAACATTTCACCAAACAAATTGATAACTTCTTTTGTATCATCGTTATGAAATGTACCATGATAACAAGTGGCATCAAAACAAGTAAAAGCATTAGACTCAACCCCCAACTTATCCATTAAGTTAAGAAATTCAGCGGCTGTTTTTGTTTTCGTACCTTTAAACATCATATGTTCAAGACAATGTGCAATACCTTTCTTTTCATTTGCCAATTCGTCAATAGAACCAACATCAAACAAAACAGCAAACGATGAAAGATCGTCTTCTTGCTGATTATACAAAAACGTTGCACCGCTAGACAGTTTACAAACTTTATCAACCATAATTTCTTAACCTTTCTTTTTCAACTCAACTTCTTCCAACAAAACACCATTACATTCAAGTTCGTAATTCAGTTTTGCCAATAAAGACTTAAATGCTAAATCTTTATCAAACCTATTATCACATTGACATTCTTTTGTCAACTCAATTGCTTCTTTTAATGCATCAAAACATCCTGTATAATATCCAACCAACGAATCAACGTTGTCTTTATTTTTGCAAGTGAAACAATTACATTCGTGCGTTTCTGTTTTATCTGTAAACATTTAAGACCTATTAGTTATTTGTTATTGTAAAAGAAACAATCAGGTTTCTTCAATTCACGTTCACCTTTTACTATAACATAAATTGCACCAATTACAACCTCAAAAGCCACTTCAAACAGAAAAGACAAAAGAATTGCTGTTGTATTCTCAATTACGTTGTAGCCAAAAGCTGAAAACAAAAAACCTATAAATGCACAAAAAATCGTTATCATATTTTTCCTTTCATTTAATTTACAACAACTTTATACTAAACGCAAATCAATGTCAATAAATATTTTATAAAAATAAAGGCAAGGAATTAAACTCTTGCCTTTATCAACTATTTCATATTTTCTACGAATTCAATTACTTTAGGAATGTTAATATGCCACCCACCAATCAAATCTTTATAGATTAATGTATTGCAATTATCAACTTCAGCATTTACATTAATCAACTCATTGGTTTGAATAGTTTGACCTTCCTGTAAAGCAATCAATTGTTTTGCACGTAGATAAATTTGTTTAGCGAACACTTGTTGTTCATTTGTTAAGCCGTTTACACAATCAAAACTTCTATCAAACAAACCTGTCGACCTAAACTTCTTCCACATCAAATAATATTTTGTTTTTACTTTTACCCTGACCACTTTTCCATTAAAGTCACAGCCTTCCAAAACAAAACCTTCAACATGTTCTTTTGAATTACATAAACCATAAATTGTTGATTTTAAATTTGATGTTTCACAAATCTTTCCCTTGATCTTTAAACCAATTAAATCATGCAATTGTTTTAACGCGTCATATGAAATTGTTTCTTCTTTAAACGTATTAACAAAAGCTTCAAGCATAAACAATTCACAACTATCATATTTAATGATATGCGGATCGTTTATAGGATCAACAACCTCAACAACTAAAGAATATGCATTACCACCATGTTTATCTATATCTTTCAGTAACCACTTTTTTAAATTATCTTTTTGTTCATCCGACAATTTATCATTAAAGATACGTTTTAAATTTAAAGCATACTCTTTATCAGTACGACTTTTAGATGCAAAAATAAATTCGTTATTACGAACATCAACAGAAATGATTCCTAAATAACCATTTTCCTTTTTATAAACGTTTGTAATACCTTGCCAATTCTTAACAACCCAATCTAGACTAGAAGTCTTTACTTCATTGAGATTGAAAAATTTGTTAAACGAACGACATGCCACTTTATCAGTATCATCATATACAAACAACCCTCTTGCTGTACATGTCAAGTTGTTCCACTTTTTGTCATAAAAAGCATCACGGTTAAAATTATACGAACTGATACCGTCAGGATTTTGAGATTTACGAATTAAAGATGAATACTTAAACTCATTAACAATCTTCGAATCATCATTCAATTGTTTGAACACGGTATTCTTGATAGTATGTATATGACATTCACCTTTATTATTAATTTGAAGAATTCGTAATTCACCACCAAATTCAATACCACCTTCTAGATTAAAGCAATGCTCATTTACTTGAACAGGTTCGTTATTTACATTTCGATGGCCATGTACTTGATAAATGTTGTCATTCTCAATAGAGACATTAAACAAAAACTCATCGTCGACTTGATGCGCCATTTGATATGTACCGTGACCTTTTACGTATTCATCACTATTCAATTTCAAGGACGGTAAACAACTAATACCACCATGTGATACACAAAACACTTTATTACGAAATGTGAAGTAAATCATATCATCTTGATCCCGAACAAACTTTTTCAGTTCAATAGGATCAAAATCTTTCAACTGTTCAAGTGTATTATAGTATTCCGGATATCGAATAGAATCTTTATCACGTTCAGCTATTTGCAACAAACGACGTGAATGATTTCCTTTTAAAAATTTAAAGTTAAAATCTTTACGATGTTGTAAAAGAAAACCAAATAACTCTTTATGTTGAATACCTCTATCTTCATAATCACCACAGAAGATATATTTAGTTTTATCATTAACAGGATGCTTATCAAACCACTGCTTTAAAGGTTCATAACAACCGTGTAAATCACCGAAGATTACAATGTTATCATACTTTTCGTTATAATCAACAGGTTCCAGACATTCATTAAACATCTTTATAATACGATCTTTATCTGTATAATCAACCCATTTAGAAACCTTTTCGGTATTTTCATTCATGCGTTTGATGATATATTCGCCAACATAACGACATGTACCTTTACGCAACATATCATTGTTTATAGCTTGTTCAACATTCACATTAAAATCAAGCACTATACAACGCACATTATTATTCATACAAAAGCTTTTATAGCAGTTGATAGATTTTTCCGTCAAATGTGTTGCATCAACAATAGTTGTCATGCCGTTCGTTAAACGACGTTCAACTAAAGAATGAATGAGTTCCCAAACGTCTTTATCATTCTTTTGTGAAATACCTCTATCTTTATAACATGCGGCAAACGGGATAGATGGCGTTGCAAACAATAAACGAACATTATCAGAAGAAATAGTATAATCTTCTAATTTGTTTTCTTTTACCCAATAACTTTTGCCAGACCCGGGAAGTCCTCGAAGCAAGATTAAATATTTCATTAGCGTACTTTCAAACCATTTGATCCTATAACTACATTATCACAATTTGGACAATGAATATCATCGTGATGTTCGGCACCTAAATATAATTTATGAGATGTCTTTTTTCCACATTTCTGGCAAACAACATATCCATTATGTAAAATAATCCAACCACTATCTTTTACAGGAACCCAACCGCTGTTGTCAAAAACTTTATGTGATTTATCAGCTGTAATCATGAAGCACCTTTAGCAATATGTTTTTATTTCTTACAACATATTGTATGACAAATTTATAAAAATGTCAACCATTAAATATTGTTTAATGTAACAGCACCAATTGATTTATCTTGAATAACTAATTTATTGTCTAAAGCATCCGTACTGTTCATTTGAAAGAATTCAAGATTTTCTTTTTTGAATTCAGAAGTTTTTTCAATCCAACTCGCTAAACAAAAGATATTGTTATTAACAATTGGTTTTTCTTCGTTAAGAAGAAGAGGGTTAAAATTCAAGCATTCGACAGGAAATCCTACCCATAAAACACCATTCACATTTATCTGAAAACCATATCCTTTTTCTCGAAACTTTAAAATGACAAAAGTATTATCTTCACACCTGACAGCCAAACCTTTAGCCACTGTAAACAACTGTTGAACATTTTTAAAAAGTTTCGAGTTTTTATATAAATCAAACTGCATCTAAACACTCTTCTCCAATATCATAAAGTCTACAATGTAAATCTTCAATCTTTAATTTAATGTTCATCATTTGTACTCATTGTTTATTCTCTAAAGATATGTTACAACAATGACTAATATATGTCAACTAGATTTTTGATAAAACACGTTCACCTATATCAACAATTTCTAATTCTTGGCTACAAATTGCGCTTAACCTATAAACAAATTTAGCTTTGTATTTTTTAGTGTCATGAATAGCATCAATCAATTTTTTATCAACAGCAATACGAATTGTTGCTTTTGTTTGAAAATAATCTTCGCCTACTATTTTCGTTGCAACATCAATATAATAGTAATCGTCATCAAAAATCAAACCGGAATTAATTTTTGTATGAACACCTAATACTACCCTTTTAACACCATTGTCCATAATATATAAAGGTGATGATTGTTCAACTAAATCTTGTGCTTTTTTAACAACACTATCTAAACCAATCCCGACTTGTAATTGCATTTTAAATTCCTTCTAAAGTTTCATTACCAATATCTTCTACCATAAAAGTTGTTTCATCAACACGCTTAAGTTTAAGTTTATGGAAATTATTTAAATTATTGAAAAATAATTTATCAAAATAGAAAAATTGCGAATTTCTTTTCTTACCACCTTTTCTTTTTACATCAATATAAAAACAATAAACGTCATCCAGTTCTTGAACAGTTGCTAGAAAGTCATTAATAAATGACTCTTTATCATATGCTCGACACCATTTGAATTCTTTTAAAATCAACTCATCGAAAACATCAATGAAATCATATAATTGCTCTTTTGATAATTTATCAAAACAACTCATGTTATAACTCTTTTAAAACTGACTCGCCGATATCCGCAACATTAAACTCATTGTCTTTAACTCTTTTTAAACATATACAATCTAATCTATCTTTATATTTTTTAATATCATCTGAAACATAAATTGTTAACTGTTCATTATTTTTTAATGTTATTGTAAAACAAATTAAATTGATAAAGGTAAAGGTTGGTTGTGAAATGACCTTCTTGATTTCCACATCTAAACCATAATCTTTGTTAACAACTTTATTTAACAGACATGTCATTTTAGTTTGTTGTTCAGATGTTAAGTTTACAAACCAATCATTTTTCACAAAATTATTCAACATTATCTTTAGACATTTTTCTTCTAAATTAGGCATCTAAACTACCTTCCACATAATCGTTCTTTAAGACATGTAACATAACATATAAATATTAGGTTGTCAATGTCTAGTAAAGAAACACTGTTTGAAGACTTTAAGCAAGTTATTCAGAACAAACTATCTAAACTTGTTGAACGTGAATTTGTTACAGTAGAAACAATGTCTGTTGATGACATTAAAAACTTTGAGGAACAGCATCCAAAAGATTTCGGAATAGATAGTCGCATTGCTTTTGCTATATGTTTTGAAAGTAAAGCTTTTGATGTTGCTGATCTGCTTCTTAAACATTATCCTGCTTATTTTGACAATGAACGTATGAATAAAGTTTTACAAATGATAACAAAAAACTTTGTTGATAGTTTAGATAAACACACAACGCAAGAAGATATTGATGATGCTAAAGATAAAATCAATTATCTTTTAAGTCATGGTGCTGATTTATATAGTCAAGAAAACGTTTGGTCATCACCTTACAGTCTGCTCAAAAAAGTTAACATGATTGACATTGTTGATCCTAAATATTTAAAAACATTATCACCAAAAATTGCATCATTTTATTGATAAAGGAATCTAAACACATGATTGATGATGAAGTATTGATTAAATCTTTTAGACGTACAGTTAATCAAAAACTAAAAGAAAGCGTTGTAAAGTTAATAGAAGAAGGTGAATCGGAAAATACAAAAGTAAAACTGTTTTCCGGTGATATTAATTTAGTTAAAGAAGTTTTAGCTGATCCTTCTATTGATGTCAACGTTACGGATTACTATGGCGAAACACCATTGTTTCGTGCTATCTATCAAGATAACCTTGAACTTGCTCAATTACTTGTTGAACACGGTGCCGATGTCAATATCAAATCAAACAATGGCGAAACAATTCTGTATTTGTCTTGCTTAAATTACGCTAATTTAAGTACAATCGATTGGTTACTTGAACATGGTGCCGATCCAAACATTACAGATAAAGATGGAAAAACTGCGCTTGATATTCTTTTAGACGAAGGTGCTTTTGAACATGTATATGACATTATTGAATCTTTAGTTTTTCATGGTGCTATTGTACATGACGCTAATCGTCTATTAACAGGAAGTTGTATTTCTGATAAATTAGATCTAGCTGTTAAAGCGCTTGAATTAGGTGCTGATATTAATAATACTGAATGGGAAGGTGACACACCTTTAATTTTTGCTAGTCGTGAAGGTCACCTTGATATTATTGATATGTTGCTTGATAAAGGTGCTGATGTTAATGCTACTTCAATTGCTGGATTCACACCTTTAGCCTGTGCTTGCATTTCATCAAATTTAAATGTTATCAAAATTTTAGTTGAACATGGTGCTGATGTCAATGCTGTTACAAATGATGGCGCATCTATTCTATCACTCACACATAATGATGAAATTAAGGATTATCTGATTCAACATGGTGCTGTTGAAAAAGAATAAGTATAAATATATTCACATATAAATTTGTAAAGCGGTAGGTTGTTATGTCTACCGCTTTTTCATTATATGTTATTTAAAACTTCTTGACCTACATCAGTTTGAACAATTTCACCATTTACAATTGCAAACTGCATACTTTTATAGTCAAGTTCATTGTTGATTAAATGTTCAGATATATCAAATCTAAATTCTTTAGTTAATGAAATGCCATCAACTTTAGCAATTGCTTTAACTTTTATAGACCATGGTTCAGTCCCGTGCAATGAATAAAGACAATTTTCTAAACCAATAATTTCATATAACGTATTACGATAATAAAACTTCGTACCTATTAACGCATTCTTAAACTCAACAGCTTTAGTTACAGACAATTCTTCAAAAATGTACGAAGTATATGGCATTACTTGTTTTCTTTCATCACGATAGAATAAGCTTCATCAAAGCTTAATTTCTTCTTCCCCATTAAGTAGAGCATTTTTGAATATTGTGATTTACTATTTTTAAATAGTTGATACATAGGTTTACCATCATTAGTCAAGTAATCAGCACGACAATTGCCACCACGATTCTTTCTAACAGGATAAAGATATGCTTCCAAGGGTTTTCCTGGATTCTTCATTCTTCGTTGAGTAACAGTTGTATAGTTCAACCCTAATTCTTTACAGATTGTCTTAAGAGTTTTACCATTAAAAGCTACAAAATTAGTCATGTAATTCGTTCCTTTTCAAAATATAATTTTTATAACAATATGAAAGAATAATTCAGTCAATCAAACTAAAGTGTCTGCAATATAGTTTCGCCAAAGTTTTCAGGGTATATTGTCATGTCCTTTATGAATAACTTTTGTACCTTGTCGCTATCAACAATAGATTTTAAAAGTTTAAAAGTGTGGTTATACATTGAAACAGGTTCATTCGTTACACTTTCTTTTGCTGCTATAACCTTCAATAAATAAAAGTTTTCATCAAATGTTTCATATAGAGTAAACCCAAAATAACTATCTATTGCAAAGATACCACGTTCAGTTTCAAATTTAAGATTATACAACTGATCTGTTAACTGATTAAACTTCTCATTAGGTAGGTTTATTATTTGCGACATAGTTCACCTTTAAGAATTATATAAACATTGTATAACGTTAAAAAGAAAATGTCAACAACTAAATATCATAGGTTAAAAACTCACCTATTAAAGATGATTTTATTTGACAATCTTTTGTGATGTATAAACCCATATTGACTTTATCTTTTATGAAATCAAACAAAGTCTTTTCTAAATAAAATGTTTTTTCTTGATAATGACCATCAGCATTTACAAAAGCACGTACAATGATATCGTTATCTAAACCTTCGAAAGTCTGCATATGAAAATAAAAATGAATAAATATTGTTGCTTCATTCTTTTCACATGGCACAATTAAACCTTCTAAATTGTCTTCTAAAGCTATTCTAATATCCCATGGTAAGTAAAAAGGTTTAAAATTATGTGATATAAAAGGGTCTGCTACTTCTTTCATTACACTTCCACACATTAAAAAGATTCCAAAACAGATTCACCAATATCAATTTCGAAAACATTCAAATAATTTAACAAGTTACTCTTTATATTCTCAATTTTAAATTGTTTATTGATTATTTCTTGTTTGTCTAGTTCTAATAACTCGTTACAAACGTAAATACACAACACTGAATCTTTTTTATTTGTTGAATGTCTTGTTGCATTTACAAACAAATATATACCTTTTTCTTTTTTTCTATACGGTGGATCAGATATCGTTGAAATTCTCCCGGCTGAAAACATGTCATTACTATAATGAATATCATTAATGTTTACAACCTTTAAAAGGATAGCTTCACATTTATCAATAATGTCCTTATTAGTATGTTTAAACTGCATAGAATAACCTTTTCAAATACTTTCAAGACACTCTTCATTTAAATCAGCGAGCTCAAAGAAAAGTCTATAGCCTAAAAAAGCAACAAATCTCTTTGAACACCTAAAGAATTTACTGTTTGTTGATCCTACAGCATCAAAAAGATCTATATCAACAAACAAAATTAAACGAATTTTCTCTTCATTATTGTTTATATCTTTACCATAAAAATGTAAATAAAGACCATCAAACTGAAGGAATGTATCTGAAGGAATAAACTCATTCACATGAATCGTTAAAGTTTTGTTGCAATCAGGTATATTAACCGTTCGACCTACAAACCAATCGGACACTTTCTTTATAATACCATTAATACCATCTTCAATCATCTCAAAACATCTTTCTGATTGTTAAGCAAAATATATCATACCTTACAACACCCTATGTATAAAATATTTAACTTTAAAAGATATCAAAATTTAAATCTCTTTTAAACAGGTGTTTCCGACATCATTTAAAACAATGTACTGTTCGAAACGATCTGAATGTAAAAGAACAACCACCGTTCCTAACTGTTTGCTATCAACATGTTTCAAGTTATCATATAATGTTCCATCCAAAAAGACTGTTGTGCTGTGACCGTTTGAGAATGTAAAAACAAAACTGTATTGATTAAGGTTTCTGTTATAGTAAAGCAAATACACATCGTCAATTGTTAAATTTTCATATTGTTCATTACCTACATTGTACGCTTCAGTTTTTCTTCCTACAAACGCTTTTCTAATTTTATTACACCGACGCCTGTCATAACGATTTAATAAAAATCTTTTTACAAAACCTATTTTTCTCAACAACCTTTTTAAATATCTCTCTCATGATAGTAATACCCTATAGATTTAGACATCATCTTTTTAATAAAGATACAAGGAATATTTATATGATTTTATATAAAAATTTATTTATATGTTACCTAAACACGCTTCCCCAATTTGACGCTTTTCTAAATGTTCGTTACCTATATCATCAGTTTCATATTTTAAATCACTATATTTGTTTTTTAAATGAGTCAATTCATGCCACAACTTTTGTGAAATAATCAAAAGGACATAATGATAACCAACACATTGAATTTGAAAATAATATTGTTTCTCGATTGCGTTATATGAAACGTTTGTGATCTTTTCAGGTGTTAAGATTTGCGAACTACTCGAATCGTATAAAACAGACTTTCCTTGAATACAATCGAATAACAATGATATTAGAAATGACAACCGTCTTCTATCGTAACGGTTACCTAAAAAGATTGTTGAATGCATCCAACCTAGTGAATTAGCATGTTGTTCAGACATCTTTTTAAGAGACTTACAATTACGTCGCTTTTTCTTTTTAAAACCTTTTATCCTTTTAAAGCCTATTTTATTGGTCATTGCTAAACCTGTCCTAAACAACATTCTACAGTTCGTTTAATGTTATCTGACCAATTGATCTAACTTTAATCGTTTCATCGGCAATATAGACATCTAGCTGATTAAGCTTGTTTCTATATTTATACAACACATCAAAATCATCAATGCCTAAAATACAATATTCTATTTCTGGAAGATATTGTACACGACACGTTGTCATCAATCGATAATTACCATTAACAACATCAATGAAGTTATCTTCTTTTATATACTCAATAAACGCATTTTCAGATATCCAATTTTCTTTACATTTGGATAAATGTCTTGTCAACTTATCAGCAAAAGCTTTCAATTGTTTATTAGTTAACTTCATTTCAATCACATTTTCCCATTGATCATATTAAATATATTACAATAACAAACAACAGATGTCAACTGCTTTTAAATACTATTCAAACATGAGTAACCTGCATGTTGTTTTACTATATGGACAACATTATTTTTATCAATTTCAAAACATAAATCCATAAATTTGTTTTTTAAATGAATCATCTCATCCCATAAATCTTTAGAAACAACTACATTACAACAATTGCTATTTGCTTTATGGTTTTTATATTTTATATTAAAAAAATATGTTTTGCTGGAATTATTATATGTTATTATATAAAGGCATTCCGGAATTAAAACTTCTTTCTTTATATGATCATAAATGACAGGTTTGTTTGCATAATTACCAAACAGTAATGAAATCAGAAATGTTAATCTTCTTCTTTCATAACGGTTACCCAAAAAGATTGTTGAATACACCCAATCGTCTGTTTGTTCTGATAACTTTTTAAATGATTGGCAATTGTGTCCTATTCTTTTTTTCAATGTTTATCCTGCTCATATTAAATGTAAAATAAAACTTTTAATTTACAATGAATCCAAAACGACATTACCTGAATCAGCAATATAAACTACAAAGCTATCAATATACACTTTTACATGATTGCTTAAAATATAACTCAAATAATCTTTCTTTATTAACAAACCAAAATGTGACTTGATAGTTTTGCACTTACATCTAACTTTACATAATACCTCAATGACACAATAATCAATACCATTAATAATAGCGTCGTCACAAACTTCACCAACATCTTTATATGATATTGTTTCAACAGTATATGAATAATCACCATCAGTAAACGTCTTTTCGTTAAACGCTTTTGCTAAAATGATTCTATCTTTCTTCGACAATATCATATTGATTACCTTCTTTCATATTAAATACTATTTAAACATACATTACCACAATCTTCAACATCAAAATAAATCGCATGTTTGTAGTGTGTTATATCTTTTATTTTAAAAAGACTGCTATCAAATTTATCAAGCTGTTCAAGCAACTGTTTCTTTACTATCAAGCTTAAAAAAACATCTTCAAATACAGTATAGACATTTATTTTTCCTGTACATGATAATTCAACAAATTTATGGTCTTTATTCAATTTGTTTTCAATGTCATTGTCAACCACTTTTAAATGTCTGATATGTTCATAAGTATTGGTGAATTCATTATATATGATTAATCCTTGACCCTGTAGCCAACTATTTAATTTATCAATGTTATTGCACATTCGTACTTTATCACAATTCATTCATGCAACTCTCACCAATATCTGTAATATATAATCGAAGATTACTATGACGACCTGCAAACTTAACCTTAAACCTATTATTGTCAATTGACATTATCATATTAAAAGTATCAACATCAACATGAATGTGCCAAAAAGAATATGGATTATTATTGCTATCATATATTGCCACATAATCTTTTTCAGTATTAACAATGCTATCAAGCTTTGTGCATACAACCGTTTCATATGTGTTGTTAATAGTATTAAATATGATAAATGTTTTTTCACAAAAGAAATTACGTAACCATTTTACTTTTTGCTCAAATGATATATGTTTTACTTTAGATGTCATTCATACACACACTCCCAATAGAATGTACATTTAAAATAAAAATTTCCCCATTAAAATCAATATATAAATCTTTTTCATTACAATTAAGAAAGGCATCATACAAATCTTTTTTAATCATTAAAAAGAAATATACATCATCTTTCTCAAAGCCCAATAGAAATATGTTGTCAATTTTATCATACATTATACCAAAAACATTGTCTGGTTTAAAATTAGAAAGAAATTTTGTGTTGAACGTAGATGATAAAAGATACTTCTTAAGCTTCTTCATTCTTCGTCTATCAAAACGATTACCTATAAAGCTTTTAGTATGTACAATACCGGTTGAATCAGGTTCCTGATCATACAGCTTTTTGAAACATATTTTAGACATATTTTAGACATCGTTCAATACTTTATTACCAATGTCACATTCATAAAACACATATCCATTGATTGTTACATACACTTCTTTCTTTTTCATTCTATCAAACAAATCAGGTTCAGCAAATACAGAGATTCGACGAAACTGTTTGTCATCACCAACAACTTCACAAGTCACATCAAACATTACACAATCATCATCTGTAAACGGTGGTTGATATGATGTACCAATACTTTTTTCAGTAATGTTATCAAGACTGTATACAACATCACGTTCACATCCTTCTTGGTAATCAAAATAGCTTTCACTGAACTTTAAACCGCGAATGTTTTTTGCAATGCAAACACGTTCTTTTTTGGTCAACTTACTATCATATTGCATGGTTAAATCTCGTTCAAAACAGCAAGACCAATATCTTCAATATCAACGGTCCAATCTTTATTAACACGAAACTTTACATTTCTGTTTAAAACAGCTTTAAAAACTTCTGCTGGCATTCGTAAATAGTTAAAACCTAAAGAGACATTATCTAAACCATTTACAGCAATACCTACATCATAAAACTCGTTGCTATTATTATCTTCATATGTATAGACTTGAGTTTCCATATCACGCAAGCGCTCACATCTGACAATGTTATCGTCAACAATAATACCGTTCAACTTTTTCATTAAACACCTTTTATTATCTTTTGATAACTTAAAAGCACCTGTGAATGCCAACTGATTTGTCATCTCACCCAACCTTTCTTTCATAACTTATATGTATATAGTATATCATAAAATGATTATTGTCAATACAGTGTTTGTGTTGACAGACAATAAATTCGTTATAATCAAATATTGTTTAAAGTGGTTTGTCCAATATCTTCTAAAACTAATTTATCGCAATTATCAATATGAAAACTCATTTTATGTTTTAGAAAATATTCGAATTCTTTTTGTTTAATCCAACAACCTTTAAAAGAGATATAGTTGTTAACGGTAGAGAATGCTTTCACTTCAATATAGTACCATACAATATCGTCATCATCTTTAACTACTTCTACAGTGTCAAAAATGCAACATGGACGTGGACAAACATATTTGTAACTATCATCACCACACTGAAAAGTGACTTTATCCAATTTGCTAATCAATAGCTTAATTTGCTTTTTAGATAATTCCATAAAACCTAAAGGTTGCATAATCATTTCCTTAAGAATCTTCATTAAATTTTAAATTACTATATCATGAGAGAATTGTCAATCAATAACTTTGTGTTGACAGAAAACGATACAGTTGCTATCTTCTAATAGCAGATAAATGGTTAAGGTTTGTTTATGATTAATAATAATAATAATAATAATAATAATGATATAAATACAACGCTTACAAATTTGTTGCAAGGTATCTCATACACTGATGAGATATTAAAACTACAAGGTGGTCAATATCTTAAGCAAAGGTTTTATATTAAAAAAGCCACAATACAGTTTGACAACAGTAATAGCTATATATTAGATGAGCATATGACACCGATTCTTTTAAATGTCGTATCGTTTACTGATATGGATGAACCAATATATTTAACTGATGTAATTCATATTGACAATAAATTGTTGTCACATGTTTCTAAATTAAAGCGAGGTCAAGTTAAACTTGAATTCAATAAACAAATAAATGTATATGTAGTAAAAGAAAAAGACATTGGTACCGTATGTCTTGAAAACATTTAAAGTTTATTCAATGTTGTTTCACCAATATCACGAATTTTGATAGTAGCATCATTCATATAAATATAAATATAAATATAAATATCTAATTCATTCAGATTGTCTTGATATTTATACAACATATCAAAATCATCAATATTCAATTCACAAAAAGTTGTTTCAGGGATATAAATTTCACGTGATGTACTGACTAAACAATATTGTCCAGTATTTTTGTTAATACTAAAAAACTTTTATCCTTTTCATATTGAAGGACTTCAAATTCAGATACTCCGTTTTCTTTAATAGTTGATAAATGTTTTGCTAGCTTATCAGCAAAAGCATTCAATTCATCTGTATCATCAAGCATATCACTCACCCTATTAAGTTTATTAGCAATACTATAATAAAAGACGACATTTGTCAATATATAAAAACATTGACAATTTGAATATGTTTGGATTATAGTAGCTACATCAAAAGCAACGTTTAACAGTAATCACACATGACAATTCTTCGTCCAAATCATACAGATATTCTTATCACAGATTTATTAAAAGGTATGCAATTTGATATTGATGCCACAATTCAGCATTTCAAACATCATATTCATTTCTTTATTGAATCAGTGTTGTTGCGCAAAAAAGACGATCGTTATATAAAAGAAAAAATAATTGGTTTTACACCTATTCAATGCTCATGCTATTCATTGCAAAATGATAAAGTGAACAACTCGATACAATACTTGTTTATCAGTGATTATATATTAGAAAAACTTGATAGCATTAAAAAAACAGATATACAAATAGTTTCTGATGATGATTACAATGTCATTAAAGTTATAACAAAAGATGCGGGGATAACTTGTTTAGAAAACATTTAATGCATAATTTTAAAATGCATCGATAAAATAACCATTGTCACAGATCATTCTCTACCACAAATGTAACAATACGTTGCCCAATTAATCTAGACTTTCTAATGTTCGTAGCAATGCAATTAGGAAAAGCCTCATCATCAATATACAATGTACATGCACAACTTCTTTTGTATGCATCATACAATGCTTTATCATTCATATTAACACATTGCAAATCATGTTTAAAATAATTTGAATCTTTTGTTGGCATACGGATAGACAACTTATTCTTTTGTTTATTCACTATAGCAACATTCTTAATGATTTTATTGGCTACAATTAAAGTAGACATGATAAACTTTCCTATATAGCTGTTGATTAAATATCTTTCAATGTCATATTGCCAATGTCTAAAGTCTTAACATAAAACAAGTCATAATCACACATGTCAAAATCAATACAATCATTTCTATATTTCAACAAGTCATTAAATAAATTTTCCTTGATAATGACTTGCAAAACTATTTTATCTGTACACTTAAAGGTTGCTACATATTCAGAATCATATTCAAAGTATGATATGCGAATACATTTTTCAATGTAAAAGTTTCGACTGCAAAGAGCATTTTTGACACTAATTAGTTTATTGCCAAAGATATTTATCAGTTTATTCAAGCGTCGTCTGTCATATCTATTTAAGATAAACCCAACACAAGATACTGCACGACTATTCGGTGAACCTTTTAAATTACTCAATTTTTTGGTTTGATGGGTATACATCATAGTTCGATTTTCTCTTTATAGATTGGTCAATATACTGTTACCAATATCTTCTAAAACAAAGTTATAGCCTTCAATCTTAAAAGAATAATTCTCAATATCTTTAATAGTCAACCATTGCCTTTCAAAAGATAAAGGCTGATAGATTCGTTCATGTTGATTATTGTATGTATATACAATACAACACCACACCTTTATAATAGGACCGATGATATCGAATGATTGTACACTACCAGACAACTTTAAACTATAATCATCAGTATCACGAACTTTCCATTCGTAACCTTTCATCTTCTTGACAATAGTGTTAATGATTGTTTTATATGTTTTGGTCATCTTTATATGTTACCATAAACAGTTCATCTAAAGGTGATGACATCATTTCAAACAACTCTTCACGATGTTCAGTTTTATCTTCTTTAGTACCATTGTTATGCAATAATATAAATTTCCAATTATTCAAAACACCCTCTTTATCTGCAAACAAAATCAACGATTGAAGAAAGAATGGTGACATCGTATAAACATATTTTCCTGTCACTACAACTTCTTTAGCTTCATTGATAACTTCACGGATAGATAAATTGCATTCTTCAGTAGCCACACCTGTCGGCAATGCTAGACTTGATTCACATACATAACAAATAGGCATTCTTATTCCTTTCCATTAGTTTACAAATATTACTTTATTACATAAACAACGTATTGTCAAGATTTTTCGTTGTATAAAGCTTTAAAATAGGTACATTATATACAAAACATACAAACGTAAAAAATGTATAGAATGTAGAATATGTAGAATGTTTACAATAGTTATACAAACTATCTTTAACTACATAAATCTTATATAGAAGATTTAGAAACCATACGACTTATACATATGTATGAAACGTATCTGATGTAAACAAACAATGATTTGTTAGACAATAAAAAAGTGATACAAATACAAAAATGGATATTGACAACAATGAAATACAGGGATAATATGAAGGCATCTAAATAGATTTAAACTATATAGGAGACTATTCGTTTATGTTTAAAGTCGTAATTGAGCCTGAATTTAAAGATATCATCTCAACACTACCGCCTGAAAAACAGACAGAAGTTATGAAGGGAATTCTTTTTTATCCTGAATATAATGTTGAAGATTGTAAAGCGTGGGTAGTCATCAAATATATGCTTGATAAACAGAATCAGAAGCAAGTGGATAAAAGCAATAAAGCCCGTGCAGCAGTAAAGAAAAGATGGGATGAATATAGAGCGTTAAAATTAGGCAAAGTCACAGAAACAATTACGAATGATATTGTGACACATACGACAAAAGTTGCGGATACAGTTCCTACAAACAGTACATTGCAAAAAGTTCAATCAACACCGTCTACAAATGAAAATAAAGACGCTACAATTATTGCTGATGAAAAACCTGAACATATTCCTGACGGTGATGATAAAGTCATTGTAACGATTCCTAAACATGTTTTAACGAAGACAAAAGAACAGGTAATCAGTGAATGGAAAAAGATTGAATATGCTGGTGACCGTTTAACAGAAGAGTGTCGTGACATTTTCCAAATCTCAACATTCATCAAGAAAATTGACAAATGGGTTTCATTGCATAACTACTATCCGTTAAAGGAATATGATATTTGGCCTGACATCAATTTAACTAAAGGTAATTTAAACTACCTTCTTGTTTCCTTGAAACAAGGTCTAGATGTTCCTGTAAGAAAAATCGGTGAATAAAATTTGATAAAACAAATCAAGTGACACTAAAACATAAATGTCACTTGATTCAGTGTGTTTATATACAACCTATTGTTGAAATCAAAAATGCCAAAATGGCGAAAATGTATATGCTATAGAACAGCAACTTTTAGTTGAGTTGTTGTAAAATATATGTCAAATGTTGTTGAGGGTTTCTTTACCTATATCAGACAGCTTTAAATAATTATTTTCGAATTTAAAGGTAGTTGAATCACTTGCCAAAACATCAACAGGAACATTCATGATATCTTTATCAAGATAAATAGTATCAGAATATTCATGGTTATATTTTGTATAGGAAAAAGCAATACCCCAAAAGTCAATATCATAGTTCATGATAGTTTTGAAATGAACATTGCAATCATCAAGAATCAGATTGGAAGCTTTTTTATTTAAGATATACAATCTTTCTAAATTACCGATACGCATAGTCATCAACTTCCTTTCTAGATATTTCCCAAAACTTTTTTACCAATATCTTCAATAGTAAGAAAGTTACCTTTACAGTTTATTAATTTAAAGACAATGCCATCATTGAGTATTTGTTCAACAGAAAGGTTTGCTATTAAAGGATCCGCCAAAATATAATCAAAGGTTTCAAATTGTCCATATTGATAATATAGCCGACAATATTTGTTTGTACTTGAATTAGTCCATCCAACAAAGCGGACATTTTCACGCTCGATTAAATAGGCCGCTTTCACTGTCATAGCTTCTAACCAACTCGAAATAGACATCGTTACAGCTACCTTTCATACATTAATTTTGGCTACACATTATTCAAAACAGCATCACCAACTTCTTTTATAGTTATAGTATATGTTTTTTCATCATATGTCAACTGATGACAATCATTATCTAATGCTGACGGGGGTATATTAAAAATCTCCGGATTAACATTTACAACATAAAAATAATCTGAACCATCGTTATATTGATACAATAGTTGAATTGAGCCATCATCTTTTTCATGGAACCCATCAATGAAATGCGCCGGTTTATCACTTATTTGAGATATGATATATTTGTTTAAAACATCAATCAACCTTTTATTATATATCATAAAATTAAATCCTTCTCAATGTATTGTTACCAATATCAATAAAATGCAAGTATCTGTCTTTTCCTTTTTGTTCATATTTGAACTGAATGTGCTCACTATTCAAGACATCAATTGACATATCAAGTATATCTTTATCAATATAAACATAATAAAGAAATTTATTTTGATCAGGAAAAGTAAATGTCGCTAGGATATAATCATCTTGAATTTCACACAAAGATTGAAAGGATACAATATATTCTTTATGGATGAGGTTACCACATTTTCTATTAAGTACATCTACAATATAACCAGGTAGATGCATTAAGTCTTTAAAGTCTTTAAACATTTCAACTCATTTATTTCTAATACAAATACTATATCATTAAATAAAAATAAAAGCAAGGGTTATATTTCAAACTCTTGCTTTTGTATATGAAACTGTTTACGAGAGATTACTGTTCAGACGAAATGTCTTTTTCTACTTCAGACATGCTTTTAGTATTATCTTCAACAGTAGCTTCAGCTTTCATCTCTTTTTTCTTTTTCAGTGTTTTCTTCAACTGTTCAGCGGTTTCTTTTAAGGATTTCATTGCTTCTTCATCTTCATCATAAAAAGCAATATTATTTTCCTTCAGTAAACGTTTATATTCTTCTTCTTTCTTTTCAGACATTTCACCTTCAATGAACATCAGCAAAAACAGAACAGAAGAAAAATAGAACAATGCAATTGTCCAGTTTGCTTTAACCCCTAAAGTGTGAACTGTCAAAATGACAACGAAAAGAATACACAGATTAGAAAAGAAACTCAAATGTCTCATTATCATTATAAAATCCCTCTCATGACATTTAGTTATAACAGATTGATTAACCACTAAAACAATAAACTACTATAATTATTCTTTTTTGTCAATCATCTTTTCTTCATCATTGTTATTTTCTTCATTTGTATCTTTTTGATTGTTCATATTAGTTAAGAAACTTACAACGAAAGATACAAAGAAAATCATAGCCATTTGACTATTATAATGTTGCAAAACACAAAAGATTACAATAGCTACAACGCCCCATTCATTTCTGCTCATTTTTATCTACCTTTATTGTTATTCTTTTGGTTTAGTCGAACCAGCATCAACAATAGCGCCCATGAAATCTGACGGTAACAACAACATTATCGCTAAAATAGCATTCAATCCGGGAATGAAAAATGCAATCATCCACAAACCAGAGAAGTTAAGGTCGTGCAATCTACGAACACCAGAAGAAATCAAGGCAATCAAATAACCGCCAAAATAGATATATATAGCAATCGTCATTAAAGTTTCAGGCAAGAAACCAATTGCATAAAAAGCGAAATGATAAAAGATAAGAGGAATCCAGAATTCAAAAACACCGATGTTGCTTTTAAAATCAAACATCTTCAACCAAAAATTAACCAAATACATAATTAACCCTTTCAATAACGCTGATAAATCAGCTCATATACACTGTTCACATGCATATCATAAACACTTTTAATGCAACTGCAAGAAGTTGTTGACAATATGAAACACACAATCAAACCGGTTTTTATCGACATGTGCAACTCGGTGACAATGTACCGTCATTACATCTGACACGACCACTAATAGTGCAACTATTTACACCACCATGATAGCTACAACAACCACGTTGTGCATATGCATCAGTTACTAGGCATATCATAGCAACCATTACACTCAACAACAACTTCTTCATTTGCCAAACCTTTCCATAAAGACAAAATAAAGACCGTAGAGTGACGTCAACGAATTCATGCAAGATTCCTCACAAGATTTGTTAAACATCATTCTACGGCCATTTAAATTACACAGCTACAGCTTCTTCAAAGATTTCATACATCTTTCTACGACATTTAATCTGATAGTCATCAATGCTGTTCAAAAACTCCAAATGCAAATCGTGCATAGTGTCCCATTCTTTATTACGGGTTTTCAGCATCTTCTTAACACTATTGAATTCAGATGGTTCGACAATGTTCAACATCCTTTTAGTTTTGATATTCGAAGTCTGTTCTTCGTGACGATCCATCATTCCCAACAGATTGTTATCTTTTTCATTCAAGTGAACCAAAGTTTTTACATCATCAGAAGACTTAATATATTCATCAAGTTTCTCAATGAATTGACGAACACCTTCAATGCCACCTGTTTTTACAAAAACACCCATGTAACAAAAATCAATTGGCATACCAATATAATGCATGGCAATTTTGAAGTCCTTGCCGCGAACACTTTCCATATCTTTAATGATCGGCAATTTTTCTTCAAACATCTTGATCTGACTGGCTTCTTTATCTTTACTTTTAAAAAACATTTAGTTCTTCCTTTCTTTTTCAATTTATAGGAACAATATAATTAAAGTTCCTATAGTCATAAACAACATCGCAAACGCAATGAATGAATATACTGATGACATATATTGATAAAGATTGTGTTTATATGCCATTGTGATATTCTTCAAAGATTGTGCTTACTCATGTTCAATACATTGAATATGTACGTCTGTTATTAGCTACGTCAGCACTATCTCTACGACGCGACAACCCAATTTTGTTTGTTGCGTTTTTTAATTCACTTGTAATGATTACATCACATGAAGTATTTGCATATGTGATAGTATCATTATTTACCAATGAACGACTGTCATATGTGATAGCATACCCACGTTCAGTATAAACACAATCCTTTCCGTTCTGTTCATATGTAATTTGAATTTCAGACCGATCATAATATGCCACACAACCGGTCAACACACCAATCGCAACAATGATAGACAACAAATATTTCATAGGACACCAATTACATATAGTAAATGCAAGCTGATACAATGACACTTAACGTGATGCAAGTAGCACTGAACTTACATAAAAACTTTACATATTCATTAAATTCATGATCCGTTTCACACTCAAACATTATCTCAACCCTTTCTTTCGATTAACCGTAAAACATTGGTACATGATTTTATCAAACACTTTACGTTCATCATATTCACCATTCAATGAATTTATTACAAATTCATTTGCTTGCTCATAGGAATCTGTTGTATGCAATATTGTATGACAAACACATTCACAATAGTCCTTGACATTTACTATATCATCAACAGCTTCACTACTCTCCACACATTCATCTGAACACCCTGCAAAGAATAATTCAGATTGTAATGAATTCCATTCTCCTCTTGCTTCATTTGAGAAACATACTATAGCAATAAAAAGAAACGTTGTCAACATATTTTTCATTTGGTGATATAATCACATTTTACAGTAGCCAACATGCATTGAACCTGATAATAGAAAACAGCCATATCCTTTTCATCAAACAAATCCATTGCATGTTTTTGACAGGAAGCTTGAGAAATCAGATAATCAAACAAATGGTTTCTTTTTTCAGGTGTCCATTCTTCACTGTCAGTCAATTTTGTAATATAATCATTTACCTGTTTCAGCAATCTGTTATTACTTTGAAACTTCTTGGTGATATCATAACCTCTTACAATTCTTATAATTTCTTCAAAGATATCTTCTAAACGTTTTCCAATGTTCATACCGTTTTCCTTTCATTAGTAATCTACAATTCAAGCTATATCATTTACAGATTGTTGTCAAGTAGTTTTTTTTAACAGAACAAAACATAAACAACAAAAAGCAAATGAAAAACTTATATGAAACCTTTTCATCAAGACCTTTTATTCTCTTCCTTTTAGTCCTTTTACTTTGAAACCTTTTTCTCAAAATTTCTTTAATGCTAGACTATGTTGAGGACTTTAAGAAAAGATCCTTAAACAGATCCTAAATAAAGATTTCTTTACAAACTTAAATGATCTATCACAATGGTTTGACATTGACTGATGAAATCAGGAAATGGAAAATCCATTAAGACAGATCTTTCGGGGGATGGAAGGGGGCTTACTGCCCCCTCCTGTAAAAGAGGGTTTCAGGGGGAAATACGTTCCCCCTGTCATGCGACCTTGTCTGGTCGCATATTATGATATGATCATATATATATATATGATCTAAGAGTATATATTGTAGAGGGCACAGCTTTATCTCAAAAAAGCAATGGTTTATTAAATTTAATTCTCGCATAAAATTAGAGAAAAAACTTTTTAACCATTGCTTTCAAAGTTACCGTTTACGAACTCTTACAGCTGCTTTCTTTTTCGCTTCTTTTTGTTTTGTTCTTTTGTTAACCCGCAGTCTCCATAGAACCATCTAGCTTCTTCCACTAAAGCTTGTTTATTTTTCACGATATCATTGTAGACATCTTCAATAACATCAATACATGTCTGAATGTATTTAGCAAGTGTCGGATACTTATTAAGAAAGTACTTGAACAAGTCAACATACACTACAGCTTCAGTAGAAAAGTCGCATGTATTAAATTCGTTACAAACACATTGAAGAGCAAACATGTCAACAGGATTATAGTTATCAATTTGACAACCCATAAAACCTGTTAATGCTTGAAACGCTTCCAGCAATTCCTCCCTTTTAACAGCGACGGTTTTCTTTTTCGACTTTTCTTCTTTAACAACTTCAGTCTTTTCTTCCGCCTTTACTTCACTGACTTCAGTTGCTTCTTCAGCCTTCGCCTTAACGTCACATTTCTTTTCTTCAACAACGTCACCATCAGGATTAGCAAAATCTAAATCATCTTCATTTTGTACATCAGATACGTTTGTATCATTCGTATTTTTTGTATCAACAGTAACAGTTTCAGTAATATCTTTAGGTGTTTCAACTTTCTTAAAGTTCTTTTCACCCAATGAACCAATAAACTGATAACATGTTTTAGTTTCCTGTTTAGTGATGATGTTATAGGAAACCAAACAATACACTTCATCAAGACTTCTCTTGTCTTTAGGATAGGCCTTAAAGAAAGCCTTTTGTGAACCTTTAAACGTAATCATATCTTTACTCCTTTTAGTCGACGATTGTTTCAAGACTAAAACAATTTAACCTTTTTAATCTTAATCTTCAGTTTCTTCATTGTTTTGTTCCTTTTTGATAGTAGATTAATTTAGGGAAGTTGATAGCTTCCATTTTGTTTCGAGTTTGTCATTTACCTTTTCACATTAACACTCTCCTCTTCAATTATATATACTATAACAAAAAAGAAGAAACATGTAAAGACATATTTCTTCTTTCTGTATATAAAAATTTTGTGATAGCTTACAAGATTGGCGTATATTTATTAGCAAGACTCTCTTCGAAGTCAAGCACATCAAGTTCCTGTTCTTGCCTTTCTTCTTCTTCTAAACGTTCATCAAGTATTTCTTGAACATCATCATCTGACATTTTCTCCCAATCAGTAGCCATTATGTCTCTAAATGTAATAGCGTCATGACTGAAATACTTCGTGCAATCAATATGACCAACATCATATTTTGTATCAGCTTTTACACCGAAGACTTCAAATTCAGTCAAATGAGGTTGAGGTGAATGACATATTACTGAACCTAGAATACGTTGTTCACCATCTTTCATACGACAATAGTTGCCAATGTTACGATTAGCTTTTTGATCTTTGTAGATGTTCTTTAACATTTCAAAAAATGTCATAACACACCTTCCTTTCAATCTTTAAACGTTGTTCTTATTAAACGCTTCTGACAAAATGACAGGTACCGGCATATCCAAAACATTTGTATATGGGTCATCAATAATTTCTTTTAACTTCTCTGTATTGACCAATGTCTTTTTGCCATCGTTTTTTACGAAAACAAATCCCCAATTATTCAACACTCTTTCATGATCCGCTGAACGAATGAATTCTCTCAAGTAAAGGGGTGACATTGTATAGACACACGGTTTCATTGTGCAATCAACATCAGCTTTTTGTTTAATCTCATCAACGGATAAATTACATTCAGCTGTATTGATATTCTTCGGCAACACTTTACTTGATTCACAACAAAAGCACAGGTTCATTCCATACTGTTCAGCCCATTTTGTCATTGCTTCTTCTTTATTATCCGAAGAAACTTCTTTACCACAATCCTGACAATACACACACCATTTACCATCTTCTGTCTGTACAACATATGGTTTCTTAAAGTTGCATGTACAAAAGGTTGTTTTTCCCATTGTCTATCTCCTTCAGTCAGATGCCACATAACGTTTGTTCACCAATACGCTTTTCAGTGATTGTATTGGTTTCTTCTGTAAATAGCACATCAATCATTCCAGCAGTAAAGGTTTTATACTTTCTTAAAAGATATTTATCAATGTCAAACCATTGTGACATAAACAAACCGTTTTTATCCTTGAAATCAATCAAAACCATTACAATAGTTTCTTTGTTCTTCAACTGGTCCGTGAAATGTTTATTGGATCGGATAATATTATCGATATCATAAAGGTTAATCTCATATTGCCTATATATGATTTCATTCAGTGCCAATAAAAGACTTTTCAATCGACCTTTATACCCGACCCAATTCTTCATGTTCAATCTTCCTTTAATGCTTCTTCAGCATACTGTTGCAAGGTGACTTCTTCCTCTCGCCCCATATAGACAGTGCCATACGGTTTAACTGTCATTTCCCCATGTGCAATGTTATTCAATGCATTACGCATTTTATTATTCATGTGAATCAGTTTAGCAATCTCTTCAAACTGTTCACGTTTGACACCGCACACACTTGCTTCTTCATTAGATTTCATTTCTTCAGCTGTTTCCTTAAGGACACCAATGATCAGATTGATTGTGCTAATCTGTTTTTCCAAATTGTCAACAACCGAAAACATCAATTCAGATGTGGTATAGGTTTTCTGTTCAGTCATATCTCTTACTCCTTCATTAGGTTTGTTAAAGTTACTATATCATGACAAAAGAAATTGTCAACCTAAATTTTATTTAAGGTGGTTTCTCCTATATTAGGCACGACAATTTCCAACCACTTTCCGTTTGGATTTAACGGATCATCACAAACAACAAATTCCAACAACGGGAACAATTTAGGTCGTTTGTAAAGTTCTTTGTCCATGTATACATGCCAACCATACATTTCCCAATTGTTACGATGTTTAGGACAGATTTCCAATTCAAGATATGTTTTATTGATTTCATAAAACTCTTGAAAATAACATCTTTCAGATACATCTTGAACAATAGTATCTAACACCTGTTTTCCAATTAAAGCTTCACGTAACTTTTGGAACTTTGTTGTCTTGACATTTACTTCTGTACTCATCATAATGACTCCAATACAAATTGACCTAAAGCTTTTTCTTCAGCTATCAAATTTCCCGTTGATTGGTCTACAATGATTTGTAAAGATTTCTTCTTTACTTTTCTAATGCGATTCAGTAGACCAATTTCAATCAACACATTATAACATTTACAATCACCATACTCACGCATGAAAATACATTTGAATTCATAATGTGAAGGGTTATGATATACAATGTTATGTGCAAAAGCTTCATCAGCATTATATTGAACAAAAAGGTACTTCAGTTTGTCATCATTCTTGTCAATGACTTTCAACCCACTAAACACTTTATCAAGGTTGTTAATGTATCTATTGAAGCGTTTATTTTCCTTTAAAGGTACATTAGAAATGAACATTTTTCTTCTCCTCCTTCTTAAATCTCATGAAGAACAACATCACCTATGCTGCGTTTCTTTAACAGAAATACACCATTGTTAATGGCTTGAAGTTCAAAATGTGATACAGGAACTATAGACAACTCCTCATTGTCAATAATCTCTTTAGGTATAAATAATCCAGCGCCATATACGTCATGTTTGTTTAAATTCTTAAAAGTACTATAAAATTGATAATACTTCATAACCCTGTTGTCATCACAATTATGAAACTCTAAAGTTTCTGAATCTACACAAACACCTTGATACTCATAACTGCCGTCATCTGTCTGTATGCCGTAAAGTTTATCAATCACTTCTCTACGAACCTTTTTCCAATTGATTATTCTTTTAGACATACCAACACCTCCTATGATAACTATAATTAAATAATTATCATATATAATTATAAAAAGTCAAGATAACTTTTAAAGGTCTTTTAATGCTTTTTGCCCAACATTAATAGGTTCGATGCGAAGACCAGATTTATCACGATTCATTACCAATTGACATTTCTTAAAATCTATGGTAGACTCGAACAGTTGTCTTAAGAAATTAATCTGGAACATACCAAAATCATTTTCTTTATCATTAGGTGCGAAGACGATGACAAACCAATCTTCATCAGACATTGTATTTTCAACATACGGTTCATTAGACAATACAGTAGTAATGATCCAATCGTCATGTTCAGGAATTGACTGACCTTTTAACCAATCTCTCAATTGATTAAATCTTGTTTTGTCATATGAAGTAACGCTCATCATCGTCTCTATTCCTACATTGTTGATAAAACAACCGCCCCATCACCATGACCAATAATATAAAAGGCATTGTAGCGATGTTCCAATGTCTTTTTTCCTGTAGATAAATACCGATCACCTTTTGAATAAACAGCAATGCCATTTCGTTCTTTAATGTTATAGTATTCATCTTTAGTGAATGTCAACGGTGCAATCTTTAAAGCTTTATTGGTGATCTCCATTACTACTGCCGTTGCCATTGCTGTGCCATATTTTTCGACACCTCTATACTTAAACGTTTCAGCAAAAGCAATGATGTCACCAATCTGTACTTGTTTGCCAAAATTATCTTTTACGATCGTTTCTTTAATCATTGCTTACCTACCTTTCATATTAAAAGGTCTTCTTTTGAAGAACGCCATTCTTGAAAAGGAACCTTTTGTGAATCTTTTAAGCGATTAACAATCTGTGTTAACTGTCTTGTTTTGTAATTATATACACCTAAAATTCGGCCATTATCACAAAATGTTTCGACATCGTTAACACAGATTATATAGAAGTTTTTAGATGTCATCATCGAACAAAACATCTTCCGTTACATCAATGTAGTCTTTCGGAATGTTGTCTGTAATTTCTAACAAACAACCTTTCCATACTCCGATCGAATCAGCGTTCAGTCCTTCAACATCATAATCACCGCCACCTTTACCATTGCTGATAGCCGTTAACAACGACAACGGGTGTTGCACCCAATCTTTATCATGCGTTTTACCACATGTCAACATGTCGATATAGTCACACATGTTAACATATACTTTCAAGTCATGATTGACTAAATACTTATCGCTGATGTCAAAAGTATCTTGCAACTCTTTGGCGTTCTTCTTTCTCCATAAAGAAGCAAAATCAACAGAAACACAATCAGAAGACATTTCCGATTTAGCTTCATCTTCAGACGGGTCGAAGTAATCTCCTACCCAATATACATACGAAGGTTTGTTGTGGATTTTTTTACAAACACCTTGCATGAAGTCATTTCCGACCCATGAGTGTTCTGTTAATTTCAGGCCACCACAACTACTGATAAACGTTTTTCCTCTTTTTTTGTTCTTGTCACGTACATACGCTAAAAAGTACTGACCCATCTTCATACTCCTTCTAAACAGAGATCACCAATAGGGATAATGATTTCATTGAATCTTCTCAAGACGATCTGAATGATTTCATCATCGACATTATCGTTTATCTCAATGTTTTGTATTCTTGCATCATTTTGTAAAGTCACATAAACGCGTTCAATGTCGTTGTCGTTAACTTTAAATGAACAGGATACACCACCTTTATAGAACAAATTAAAAAGGCCGTTTTGAAAGCTCATGCTAAATCCGGCCTCTTTTAATTCTTCCGTAGTTGAGCTGATCAGAAAATCAAACAAATCAGCAAAATTTTCCAACCTCTTCCGCATCTACAATCTCACCATCTGTAACCTGTGATTTGTCAAGGTGTTCTCCCATCTCCATATAACCTTGTGCCAAATCAATTGCATCTTCTTCTGTATCAGCACGAATGATATAGTATCCTTCGACAGTTTGTTTTACATGTATATGAAAAGTTTTCATTCTCCGATCCTTTCCTGATCTGTTTGTTTTTCGACAAAAGCAATGGCATCTGTCAATGACATACCTTGATAAACCATATCATATTCCTTTAGCAAGACATCTTCAACCCATCGACGCTCTTTACAATTGGTTGACGGTGCTTGCATCACACCTCGATACTTGCTGACGAAATATGCCACCTCTCTTGTCTTTTCCTGTACAACATTAGACACTACCCAATAGATATGCCCTTTCTGATATGGGCAATTAAAGCCATTGTAATAGTACCCCTCGTCGTATTCATCTTTAAGGCGAAACACCATGTACGGTGCAACACCTATATTTTGGAAGATTCCTTTTTTTGTCATTCTCTGACTCCATATCTTGAATACAGTGCGCACAAACATTCGTTGAAAGTTTCAAAGCTCTTGGCAACATTAATCGGGCGTGGATCATAATCATAGCTTTTACAATCCTCACATGTTTTGAAGGTTTCTCCAAACCATGCAAAATCATCAACGATTTCTTTCAGACAACACAACCACCCATCTGTAATTCCATTAAAGTTGTATATCAAGTTGTTCAATCGTTGAACCCCTCTCAAATCAAACCCACAACTTTGTTTGCAACATTCCATAACGTATTGACAACTTTCAAGCCACTCTTCACGCAACCGTGCAAACACACCGACATCACTTCCTTGAAGAAGCCTGTCTAAAAGATCTTCTCTTCCAACACATTTGGCATTAAGTTTAATGACTGTTGCAAAATTGTTAAGGAAAGAACAAATGTCATCAACAATGCCTTTTTTGTTAAGCACCTCCCAATACACTTCACTGTTGTCAACATAAAACTGTCTGCAAAACAAACAATTGAGTTCAGCACAATTTTCTTCGCACACCAAATCTGTAATGTTGGTGCAATCTTTAACTTCCTCACACAAATTTATCAGTGTGCCTTCATCTCCTTTTACAGCGCATGACAGAATTCTTTCAGCAAGTTTTTTCAATTCAGACAGTCGTCTTTCATCTTCTTGCCGTTCCATTTCAGCACCATCAATTTCAGTATTGACAGCGTCTTTAACTTCAACTCTCTTGAAATTCTTTTCAGATACGTTATCAATGAATTGATAATCATTGCTTCCTTTAGAATTGATGATGCGATACGTCTCGCCAACTTTACGATTTTCTTTCGGATAGTTCTTCAAGAAATCTTTTACAGTCCCGTGAAATTCAACCATTGTCTTTCCCCTATTTAAATGATTACGCTTCTTCTTTGGAACGAATGTAATTATACACCGTACCTACCGAAATGCCCAACTGTTCTGCAATCCACTTTTTAGACTCGCCCTGTTGCAACCAGAATTCGATTTCATCTGCCTTTTCTTGAATGATGCTTGTTTTATTTTTGGAACCTTTCGGTCTTCCTGCATATCGTCCAACTTTCGCGGCAACAGCAAGATTGTTGCAAGAAACAGCACTACGAAGTTTTCTTCCGAACATTGCCGCAAACTGCAACTGTTTCAAGAAAGTTTCCATCTGGGACTGATCCGTCAAACTTATCTGTTCTCTGACAAAATGAACAGTGTTGCCTTTTTTAACCAACTGTTCAAAATTGTCAACAAACTCTTTTACACTACTACCCAAACAACTGAAATCAGAAATAAAGACAGCATCTCCTTCCAGCGCATCATCAACAGATTTGATAATTACAACTTCATTATCTTTGCAACCAACCTGTTCAATCACTTGATCCATTTTGGCACTCTGCAAAGCAAAGTCGTTTTCTTCGTTAAACATTTCAGCATTTCTCATCTTTCTTCTCCTCGTTTAGTAAATGTAAAAACTCTTTGCACAACAATCCAAAAACTCTTTACCTGTTTTTGTCCTGTATGCTTTTGTGATAAACATTCTTACTTCTTGGTCGTCATACCCTTGAAGCATCATGGCTACAGCACAATCAACAATTCGATCATTCTTGATTAACCGTTTCCCAACCATCTTAACTTTCACATCAGGGTATTTGACCTTTTCATTCGGGTTTATCACTGTATTAGAAAACTTGTTCCAACACCATCTTAATATATATGTTATACATATAATTAAAAAGATGTCAATCAATTTCTTTGACATGTTTCACCTCAATTTGTTAACGCACTCCGCAACCTGTTTCACGCACTTGTTATTCACCTCTTGCATCTTCTCCATTGTTTCAAATTGGCTATCGATCATCTTTATGTATTTCGATTGATTCTTGTATTGACCAAACGAACCCAAAAAGAATGATACACATATAGACAATATGAAAATCCACATCTTCATTGTGATTTCATTTTTCATTGTTATATCTCCACTAATGTCTGTTTTCCTGTTGACAACAATTCAAGTCTGATATACATTGTATGATTAACAGTGTTATCAAACTTAGAAAATGTAGCTATCAAATCACCTGTTGAATAATTTGATAACTGTCGTGCGAGCTTCTTTGTTAAGACAAAACAAACTAAAGTCAAGCTTCCGTGTGAAAAAGGTGTTCTGCAAAAAGCATACATTTTATAATCCTTCCCCTCACGACTCCAACTTGACTTTAAGCTGTTTTTATCAAAACTTCCACCTGACTTTGCAACTTGAATTTGAAAAGGTTGTTTATCGCCAATGACATCAATAGTCTTATCAACAAACAACCTTTGCATGTTTGAAATGATCTCTTCTCTGCTCCATGTCATTGGTACACTTCCTTAAAGACTGTTTAAGACAGCTTCCCCTATTTCAGCCATCTCCAAATAATAGTAAAGCTGTTTAGCGTCAATCTTTCGCAGCTTTACATTTTTATTGGTCAATTTGGCTATACGAACAAGTACATCTCGATCAATTCGGATCAATGCACGTTGTTTTATATAAACCTCATCTCCCCCACCTTCGTTTTTGATGTTTTTGCCTACAGCATATACATACTGTAAACCATCAGAAAACAAACTCCTTAACTCATCTGCTTTAGTGGTGATTTTATCAAGATGAAAAGTATAGCCATCAAAAGACTCACCATTAGCATCTTTTAAAATGCGTTTGATATGTTCCAGCAACTCACCTGTTTTCATTCTCACCTCTACACCTCCTTTAACAGTTTATCACCGTCTTTCTGGATTTCAGCCAGCGCGTTCACAGCTTCAAGAAAATTATTGCATTTCTTTACAATCTGCAATAACGGTTTTCTTCCACCTCTGACAAACTCTGCATTGTCAACAGGGTCATCTAAATTCCACATCATCGTTCGCACAAAACCTGTATCATCTTGCAAGGCTAACTGATACACCAATTCATCATTTGCATTGGTAGCAATGCCATCATTTTCATACGGAATGATGATGCGAAACTTTTCCACAATTTCATTGTACACAATTGCATACAACGGAAAGATTGCATACAACATTTCTTGCAAGTCATCATAAAGGTTATTGACTCTCAAATCTTCAAGCTCGTCAAGCACTTGCGTATTGTCGAGTTGTTCGATTTCTTTTAATGTCTTTTCGTCCATTGCATTTTCACTCCTCTTTAGAAACAATCCAGCAACCCATCACCACTAAACACGTTGAAGGAATCAATGTTCGGCAAGTTTTTATTTTCTCCTTGCCACATTACCGTAAAGCTGCCATCTTTGATTTTGTGAACACACGTCCATTTGTTATCTTTATTAACATACATCTCAAGCAGTTGCGGTTTAATGTCAACAATTGCATTGGTGTTTTTATCTGCAGCTTCTTTCAAAAAACAGACACCTCCATCATCAATAAACCCGTAGCTTAAGATTGTACCATTGATGGTATATCGACAGCTGCCACTCTTTAACCATTGTAAAAAGTCTGCAACTCCAATCGTTTTGTTCTCACTCATGTTCATCAACAAACAAAAGAAACCTTGCGTATCTTTACCATCTCTTTGCGATTGTAAAGCTTCTTTTGTGAACTTTTCCACATTGACTTCATGGCAATGTTTTAAGACCAATTTTCCATCTTCAGCAACTTCAACAAAATCTGGAAATTCTGTCAGCATGCAATTCTTTAAGTCATTTAAAGCCATGATTTCCTTTTCATCTTGACAACCCCCCTTTAACACTTTACACATTGTTTCATAATTCAGATGGCTGCTCGGAACAAAGATTTGTTTGCCATTGATGAACATCGTCAGAACATTCGGCGTTATAAAGTATTTAATCATCGTCGTGTCCTTTCATTGAATTCTGTTGTTAAAAAAGAAAAGGGTGAATATCTTTCAACTCACCCTTTTCTATCAAATTATTCCTCTATTGTCAACCCCAAACTTCTTAAGAAATCATTAAATTCAGGGGCTGAATAATAGAAAGAATTTTGGTAAAAGATATTAGCCATTACCAAATTTCGCTGTGCTTCAGTCATACGGTACAAAAAGTTTTTGCATACTGTCAACACTGCTGCATTCGCATCTACTTTAGCGTACTTCTCAACCGACGGTACTGAACAAATGCCTAACTCTTGCACCTTGCGAATGTGTTTCAATGTATCACATTGAGCATACTTTTCACCGTATTTGATGCAACCTCTCATCAAGATTTTTACATCTCTCGACAGACCAACAAATAAGTCAAGCTGTGTTAACTGTTTTTGCAGTCTTTTGATTAACTCATGTTTTGCAATGTTGTCATTGGCATCATCCTCATCTTCAAAATACACGACAGGAACATCAGCTATTTTCTCAACCAATTTTCTTGCCGTACCGTGAACAGTAAAACAATTAAGAATCGGTTGCATACTCGGAATTCCAAAGAAGTCTTTAGCCAAATCAAGAGCTGACAATGCACTCTTAATTCTTGCATAATTTTTTCCGTTTCCTTTGAACAGATAAATCTTGCCAAAATAGTCCACAATCGGTTGCATACTTGCAATCAATTGTTTAGCGGCAATCGTCATCGGTTTTTCGTCAACCACTTCTTCTTTGCTATCTTTTACTCTTCTGATTTGTCGAGTTGCTTTCGGGATTGCACAATTCTTTTTATCCACAACTATAACATTGTAGATATTAGGTGCAATCGCATCAAGACGTTTCTGCAACAATTCACCTTGTTTCTGTACATCGGAACGTTGTGCAACCGTAATGATTGCTTCATTGGCGTTATACCTGCCAAATTCTTCAATCTTCTTTTCGTCCACATTGATTCCGCTATACTTCAACGGTGCATTGGTAATGTAGATGTCTTGCTTAACACTCGTTTTAGTCAAAGAAATTGTTGCCATTTTGATTGAATGTTGAATACGTTTCGTATCAGCATTTAACGTATGACACCTCGGCGTTTCCAACCCGTCCAACAAACTATTCTTTTGGACGATTTCCTCACTGTAGCATAACAATGACGGATCATAACTGTCGATGTTAATATAGCTTTCAAACCCACCAACCTTATAGTTGAAACGGATTGCTCTGGAAACACTCGCAAAACTACCGTAATTGAACTGCAACAACTCTTTGAACTTGTCGATAGCTTTGTCCAACGTTTGCATGTTGTCATTCCATACAGAAATCTTCTTGTACAGATAATCATACAATTTCGTCTGCAGTTCAACCAGTCGTTTGAACAACACCATTTTTGTCTTGACAGAATACTGCAAAGACTCTCTTGATGCCGTGATGTCTAATTCGCCAATTTCAAAATCCAAACAACCGTTATAGTCGAAAAGTTTTTCAATCGGCAAATCAAACGAGTTATAACGTTCAACTTCACATAAAGCTTTATGCAACAACAGTCGATTACTATCATACGACTGTTGCGCTTTATAATACTTTACATTATCCCACATGTTGAACCCAGCCGCCATTTCTTTACAGTTCAGTCTGTACGGTACACCTCCTACACGAATGATCTGCTTTTTTTCCTTTTTACCTGCATTGCCATAATTATGATAGCTAAAAATTCCTGCACAGTCATATTCCTTTGCGGGTTGACATTCAAGATTAGACTTAATCGGAAAAGTAGAATACTTAATCATATATTCCACTGCATCTTCAAAACTCTCCATGTCATCTTCCTGCACAGGAACACACACTTTAACGCCGTTGGGTTCGTCAGTATCTTCAGCATCTCCCATTTTGTTTAATGTCGGGACACCATTTTCTTTACTGGCGATATAGTCTTGACGTTTACCATTCAGATACGTTGTAATTGTGAACATATCCGTATATGCAAACGGCAATTTACAACCTAAACCAAAACCACCTACTTCGGAATTGCCACCATTCTTTGTTGACGAAAAGAATGTCGTATATACATTCATCATTGTTTCTTCGTCCATAGAACAACCGTAATCCCGTACTTCAAATGTCGGTTCAAACACAGTCGGACAATGCACATCAATTTCTTTCAACACATTGCCAGCACGGACATGTCCATCATAACCATTGGAAATCAGTTCACGAACAATCGACGACGGAACATTACTGTACAACGTGCTTGTCAAGATTTCAAAAGCTTTCGCATTAGTTGCAATCGTGAACGATTTTCCCTGCAACTGTTCATTGCTTTCCATTCTCACATCAGACGTTTTTACTTCCATAGCTTTTACTCCCATTTAGTTTGTTAAGCGATTGCGCCAAATATCACATCTTTATCATAACCTATACTTGGCACATAAAACTGATACCCTTCTGCCATCTTGTCAATAACTGGTGATATACAATCTATATCATCATATTTAAAATTGTCAAGATAAACATTTTGGGGCAACACTAAATTTGAAGGCTTGTCTGCTTCTCCACCGTAGCAATCAACATATTCCGCAAGACCCTCAAAAAAGTTAAAAACATCAAACTGAATATCTTGATCGTCAAGGTTAATAGCAATACTATATTCACCTAAATCAAGACAATTTTCAGCCTCTTTTCCAATCATAACCAACCCTGTTGAACGGTCGCCTACGTTTGAAAATTTCTCTGATAACGCTCTGATTGCTTTTGATTGGTCGTCATCTCCCGTAAATGTTTTTCTAACATACGACCAACCAAACGATTCGTCATCTTTATCTTTCATTGCGGGATTATAATTGTCCCATACAACCCCTTGAATGTTGCTAGCCATCTCCATTGCTTGCAACACTGCTTCTTTATAACTGGTCGGCTTCTTCCAATGTCCACCCGTTCCTAAATCATTATCACACTGTATCAAGGAATATAATGTTTCAAATGCGGATTGCGTATATGCCGACCAATGCTGGTACAATCCGAATATCGTTTCGCCATCATACCGAAACTCTACAATTAAACGCTGCCCCATTTTCTTTACTCCTCTTTTTCGTTATATAGATTGCAATGTTCGCTCACCTTTTGTGAACACATTAACAATACGCGACAACCAATCTGTATCATTTTGGTTTTCTGATACAATCTTGCTGCCAATACTTTCTTGCATGGTGTCTTCATCAAGATATGTGATTATACGAACTTCTCCATCTTCAGCTATCATGTGAACTTCTATCAAACTATCATCGTTCTTAATCTTCGTGATAATGCTTAATCGTTCACTATCTTCCTTCTCTTTGAGAATATCTCCTACTTTTATCATTTCCTTGACTCCTTTTCTTTTTCATGTTATAGTAAAAAATAGACGAGCAATATCTCTATCACCCGCCTATATCTTTTTCTTTACTTGTCGCTCTTCTTTCGATTGTGTTTCTTACACAACATCTGACAATTTTCTGTTGTCGTCTTTCCACCCTGCGACCACGGCGTTATATGGTCTGCTTCCATCTCTTCAATTTTATATTCCTTGTCATTCCCTTCCTGTACACAATACGGACATTTATGATGCTGACGTTCATACACTTCTCGTTTTGTATTGTCATCAAACGTGCGAATGTTCAATACACTTTCATCATTTGACAACACATATTCCCAAATCCCTGACTTCTTCTCGACATCACTATCCATCATCAGTTTCTTGACCTCATCATTGATTTCTTCAATGTCAGGCGATTCTGTTCCAAAACGATTGTACAACAAACCCCATTCCACTTTCTTCGCTTCTTTCAAATACGACCGTGCCGTCGGGAAAGTCTTATCTACCCAATCAAACACATCTTTCACATATTTGAATAATGGAAATCCTTCAGGCGTTCCTTCCTTGTTCACTTCATCAAACTGATGCGCTGCCATGTATTCCTCAATACTCTTGCCTTCCTTCGCACCAATCCAACTCAATGCCGTTTCAAGGTAATCCTGCCGAATGACCTGCCCTGACAAAAGGTCTTTGTATTTACGATACACCCAACCATTCTGTTTGGAAAACAACTCCTTCGCTTTTGTCAACCATTCTCCTGAATAAACAGCGTTCCTTAACTCCTGCGGGTAAAGTTTTTCTCCTGCAATGTTAATGACTTTGAACCATTCCAGCTTCTCTATATCTGTACCATCACATTGATACACGTCAAGCTTGTAATCCAAAATCTTGTTCTTATCTTCTTCTGGCATGTTCATAAAGAAAACAGGAACACCTTTCTGAAATTCCATCGAAAACTGATTCGTGCAGAAACGACAGATTGAAATTGTTCGCTGCTGCCCATCAAGAACCTCCCAATCAAAACTGTCTTCATTTGACTTTGACCAATAAATAGTATTCAGCGGAAAGCCTTTCTTTACTGTTTCCAAAACAGCCTCCTGTTGTTTGTCCTTATAAACAAACTCCCTCTGAAATTTCGGACGGATATTCAGCTTCCCTCCATACCCTGTAATTTTACCTGTCTTCTTATCTTCTTTATAATCCTTCACCAAATCCCGAATCGCAATCTCGGTTTTCGTAATCTTCATCGTCATCTCTTTCTCCCTTTCATTTAGATGTTGACAACTGATTGGATGTTTGATAAAATAAAAGCGATACCAAATGAATGATATCGCTTCTATCTGTTAAGGTTTATTTTATTACACGTTTTATTAAAATGCGTGCATAAACTTCTTTCTTGTTCAAATGAAACCGATGCCCAAAATTAGGGTTATCTTCGACGTATCTGTCAAGACCAACAATCTCAAACTGTTTCGGGCAATACTTGTCAAGGAACGTAATAGGAACACCCATGACAATGTTGCGAACCTTAATGTGATATTGTTTCTTAACATCATCACTATCAATCAGCACACAATCATCACCATACGTCGCTTTAAGTTTGTTGTAAAGGTCTTCATTAACCGTCATTTCAAACCATTCATTGCAAGGAATATCTGCAACACGGTCAACATTGATGGCAAGATAGTTGTCATACATCGGGTATTTGTCAAGGTTGTACTCCTCAAACAAATCCAAATACTCTTCACGCTTCTCAATAGGCAAGTTTGTGAACCAACAAATGTTGCCAAACTTTTTGGTTGTCCCATTGGGTTGCACAAATTCTTTTGGCGAATTATACCCTAACCACAACTTGTTTTCCTTAATCAACGGGAAAACCTCTTTATATGCAATGGCATTTTTGTTCCCGATAATCAGAAACTGTTTCTTATGTTCCATCAGCAATGCAACAAACTCGCGGAATTTGGAAAATGGCGGATTTGTTACGACAATGTCTGCTTCGTCCAACAACTTCACACATTCTTCACTGGCAAAGTCGCCTGTTTCTAAAGGGGAAAATACGTTTAGATTTCCATTTGGAAAACTTTTCTTTTGTTCTTCCAACCACCTCATTACGTCCTTTAAATTGTAATGTTCCCTTTTCAGAAAATTAGGAACATCCTTTTCATTGTTACTTTCTCCAACAATCCTGACTTTATAGGCACCGCTGTCAAACATATTGATGTTTTGCTTTTTGATTGCGCTGTCACGATAGCTTGTTGTGATTAACTCTTTCAACTCCAACTCTTTAAACTGCAAGGCGAAGAATTTAAAGAAGTTGCTTTCAAAGGGATCATCACAATTACACAAAACAGTTTTGCCTTTAAACTGTTCCTTGTATTTGACCAACTCCTTTTCGATATCAGACAATTGCGTATAAAATTCATCGTCTTTCGCTGCTTTTGCCTTATGCATGTTTTGGTTGTTGCTCATGTCTTTACCTCCGTAAATCTTCAATTGCTTGAATTTCGTTTTTCAGTTTGCCGCTGACTTTAATGTTGTAGAACTCTTCAAATTCTTCCACATCATTCATGTTTTCACAATTCTCTGCTGCGAAACTGTCAACGGCTGTACGGTATCTGTCAAGAATATCAAGCAATAATTTGACATCTTTCTGTAAAGCTTCTGATTTAGCTTTAAACATATCTACCGTCTTTTGCAATGATTCTAAACTGACTGTAGCCACATCGCCAGTTTTTTCCAATGCATCAATCAAGCTTTTAGTAATCGGTACTTTCTTTTTGATTGTCAGCTGATAACCAACATTACCTTTTATGATGTTCACATTCGTCGGTTTCCCGTGCAAGATCAAACCGTCATACTCACTCATTGTCTTGATGATGTATGCCAATGTCGCGTCTTTTTTATCACATTCTTTAAGCATTGTCAATCTCCTTTTATAATGAAGCCACTCTGACGCCAACCAATCTTTGGCATACAGTAGGTATCTCTTTTGTTAAGGCGTTGTATGTTTCGCTGACTTGTTGCAATGATTCCAACAACATTTTTTCATTCAACATATAGTTGTTGAATTTTTCGATATAGCTTTTAAGATACTGTTCGGCATAATTAAAGCATTCTTCATCATATTGAAAGTTGACTTCTGACTTTGTCAGATACTTTGAATAGATGCAATGGGTCGTGTTGATTTCATTGTAATTGTCGAAATGTTCAATTTTGATATGAGCATACAAAAAGCTGAAATCAAGATGCCTATCGACCTTCAACAATTCTTTTTGTATCTTATGGACTGTGCGTGTGTCCAATGTTTTACCGTCATATTTCTTGACAACTTCTTTGACTTGCGGAAAAAGGGCGATGATATCCTTCACCGCCTCAATTTCATTTTCAACTGCTTTTCTTGTTGACTCTGATAAAGGTGACAATTGCATTTCAAAAGCTCCTTTCAATCAAGATAAATTCCTTGCAAGCTGTGATAGCTGCTTCCTGTTCTGACATCCCCAAATCGTGTAATGTCCATGCATAATCTACACATCTTTCAATGTCATCATCAGATAACTCCGTATGCATCATTTCTAATGCTTTACGGGTTATTTCTTTTACTTTACTTACGTTCGGCATTTGTTCACCCGTTTTCGATAGAAGTTAACGGCAAGGCTCTGAAATCATCAGCTCTCAAGCCAGACCACTTACGAATGTGTTGAAAAGTTGTCATTGAACAGCTCTCAACAAAACGAACCATTGTTCCATCTTCGTACCTACGCATAATAGGTGTAAAATAGGAAACCAGTGTCTGTACACCGTCTTTGTCTGTAAAAACCCACCATTTGCCAGACCCTTTTTCAATCGTGCAATCTCTTGCCCAATCAGGCAAAAAACCAAAACCAAATTCTTTTTTCATTGTCTTTCTCCTTAAATTGTGTCAAGCAATCCTTGACCATCGTTGTTAACGTTTTTGTAATGTTCGAACGCTGATGATATAGTTCCTTTCCACTGTTCGATAAATTCCAAAAACGACTCATTGATAACAGGTGTCCAAAAAGGTTTTGTGTATGTATTGATTATTTTAGCTTTCTTTATATACAATGCATACCTTCCACCAATTTTAGTTAACCATACATCCTTACTGAACGGATTCATTTCAAGCACTGCATCCAAACCTTCTTCACAAGTTTTGAATTGTTTTAAACAGCGCAAGTTCCGTTTAGGTGTCTGTATGACTTTGTAGTCTATATATGGCGTGACACCGTTTACAAAAACTTTTACCAAACTGATGTCATACCCATCTTGATTGTATATTTTCAGATATGTTCTTTTATACAATCGTTCGACTTCACTCGCATAACCATATAAAGGCAACATACCTATCACCACCTTTCATATTTCAAACAAGCAATCGCTTCCAACTGTTCTGTTTTTATCAACCACCCATTTGAAAAGATTGTCAAGCTTCTTATCGTCATCATCTTTTTCCTTTTCAGTAAAGTATGATAAACGATTCGAACCCGTATTCACTTGACACAAATCTTCAACGATTGGCAATGTCACTCTCGGCAAAATATATAACAAGGCATCTCTTTGCTGTTGCCACGTCATATCATCTGTCGGAACAAACACAATCATAAATTTATCACATCGAACCTTTGCCAACTTCTTCAAGTCTTCCAAAAGTTCATTTGTGTTTTCAAGATTTGTTGACAAGTGTATTGTCAAATTAAGGTACGGAATCTCGAAGCCTAAATTTAAAACGTCAAGGTCTTTTATTGTATAGCCATTGGTAATGAAATCTATACAATCAATAGAATCCCGTACCTTTAATCCTTTGACCGAATCTACCCTTGCTGACAGTCTGTTTTCAGCATACGGTAAATCTTGCAAATCAACCGTTTCATAGTACTGTGAATAATCAACATCAATGTCGTCGAATTCTTCACAATCGCTTTCGACAAACATCTTGATCTCTCTGCTTCGATATTCTTTCATTGTTCACCTCATATAGATGAAAATGTCAAATTCCCGATTTCAGTTTCCATAACCTTTCTTGCCAGATTGATTTCCACTGTTGTCAACATATCCGTTGATTTAACAACATCTCTCAAAACTTCCGGCAAATTTAAGTCATCAACATTATTGCATACCATTTCAGGTACACAAGCTCTCGGAACAATTGTTGTACTGAACACATTAAAGATGTTCTGTACATCGTTTCGCATAAACTGTTGCCACGCCAATGCCAACCGTATAAAACCAGATTGACAAGTGTTTTCTTTTGTGACAGTGATGCTATCGAACTTTAAGCAAGGCAAATAACATACACACGGGTTTGTTATATTGCACTCACTTGCATTTTCAAGTTTTGTTAAACTGGCTTCTTCAACATCAAGCCAATTCATAAATCGTGACGGCATCGGAACATTTTTCAATGTTGTTAATTTAGGTGTGTATAACTTCAATATGACAACACCTTTGTCACGTTCGATATTCATCTTCGGAAACTTTGTAATACGATTGTTCTTAAAGGCAATCGTCAAGTTTCTTTCTTCGTCTTTAAAAGCTTCTTTCAGTTCAGCAAACGTTTTGACTGTGATTTCTTTCATTGTCTTTACTCCTCAACTTGACGGTTCATCAGGCATCAAATCTAAAAGATACTCTCCGAAAGCTTCTACATCAGGTATTTCAGATGCAAGTTGTTCGATGAAGTTTTTCCAATATGTATCTTTATCGTATTCATATCTGTCCTCAACTTCCGCAACAAAATCTGTGCCGTCACCAAATACCAATCGGCAAAAGATTGGCGCGTCCCAAAACAAATGGTTAATAGATTTATGCATCTCTGCATTTCGTTTTTTGTCACTTACATCGTCGTCAAACAAAAGGACAAATGCATAATCACCTTGACCACAACCTTTCGTTTCGTAGCATTCCACAGGTATCTTGAAATACGGTTGCAATGCTTCGATTGATTCTTGGGTGAATCGCAACTGATTTAAAAGGTCTTGAAATGTACCAGAAAAATCACTGTTGTAATCCTCTTTTGTCATTTCACAACCAGTTGCAACTAAAAAGATATCACGCAAGGTTGAATACGACTCTCTTGCAAGCTTGGGTATATCTACAATATCTTGCAAGTAAAAATCATCACCATCGAATATATAAGATGAGGATTTAAGGATGTAACAATTATTGTCGACTTTCTCAACCAAATCCTCAAAGTCGAATTGTGCTTGCTCATAATCGCATTCACACGACACATATGCTTGCAAGCCATCAAACTTTTTAATTTGTTCTTCTGTTAACATTGCGACCTCCGTTAAAGCATCTCCATAAGAAACTCTCCAACATTCATATCAAAACAACACCCATACTGTGTGAAGTATTCTTTGATAGTGCCGTAAAACCTGTCACTCTTTTTAAGTGTGACTGTAAACTTTTCACCCTTGCGCCCCGCGCCATATTTCAGGTATTTATCAAATACAAATGAATTGTATTTGGATTTCATTGAAGCATTACCTGCAACTGTACATTCAAAATCAGGATAAACGAAAACAGCAAAATCACCATTCAATCGAATGATTAAGATTTTCTTGCTGTTATCTTCAGGATCCTCTATGCTAAACAATTGCGTTCGTTTATCAGTGTTAAAGAATTGACTTAACCCGACGACTATCTTTGCGGGGTTTTCGGCGGGTTCACATTCAGCCATTCTTTCATTGATGTACTTTTCGTCACGAGCGCACCTTTCGATAATGATATGTTCATTGATAGGTAATGCATAACTAAACCCATTGATTAAGCAATGACCTACAATAGGTTTGACTTCGTTTTCAACATTTTCCGCATTTTCCGTCATTGTTTTAATCTCCTTAAAAAAGAAGGAAGGGATTTATCACCCCCTCCTTTATTGTTTATTGTTCATCTTGAATGCGAACAACCTTGCCAAACGGCGGGTCACTTCTATCAGCATCCCTTTCTACCGTTACCCATACAGTGTTTCTCGCATACTTTCCGATATTTCTCGGATCAGGAAATTCACCGTACAAGTCTGTCAAGTAGATAACTGCATCGACATTACGCTTTTTAGCTTCTGCAAAAGGTTCAACAAACGATGTTCCGCCACCACCTTTGTATTCTTTAAAGTCCGAAGGTTTACGAACTTTATATACTTGATGGATGACTGTATCACAATCGCATACCAAAACTTCAGCACGACGACTGATTGCAACCATTTCTGTCAGAACTGCTGCCTGTGTCTCCGCACAAAACATTGATCCTGACGTATCACGAACCAGCAAGACTGACGGTTTTCTATCTTTCTTTTTACCGGGGAAAAGAAATTCATCAGTAATGCAAGCCAAACGTCTATCAATATGTTTCTGTGACCGTCGTTTGTCTGTTGATAATACAGAATTAACCAACACACGCAATTCGTTTTTCCAGTTGTGTGTTGATTTTTTGTCCATATTTTCAACAACCGCCGTTGCCCATGCGGGTGTATCACCTTGTTCTTTCATTCGTTGAGCAACTGCACGTGAAATCCTATCCAGTGTTGATTGTGTGTCAACCCCCTCGCTTTCAGTATCGCCAATGATTTTGCCATTGTCATCAACGACTTTGTCCCATGTTTCGTGATTGTCAGTTCCGGCACTGCTTCCGTCTTGATCTCCGCCTTGACCATCTTCACCTTGATCGTTACCACTACCTTTTTGTGATTGATCACCGTTACCTTGACCCATGCCACCACAAGACATCTTCTTATCATCAGCAATGTTTTGTTCTTCCAATGCTTTCAGATACGCATCAGCTGACAAACCTCTCGGAAGTTTGTATGTTTCAGGTAATTGACAACCTTCCGGCAATCCTCTCAAATATTGATTGATAGCCATATCGGTTGCGATGTTAACCCGCGTATGATTTTTCTTCGTCTGAAACCGTGCAAGATGCTTAAAGAAGATATGCATTGCTTCATGTTTTAAGACGGCAATCGCTTCACCGTCAGTTAATCTTCGAAGAAAATCAGGATTCCACAACAAAACCAGTTTGCCACGCTGATCAAACGCAACACCCATTGTCGGAACTTCTTTACTTGCGTATTTCTTGCATTTGCTCAAAACAAGCGCATAATACGAATTTGTTTTACCGTCCATATCCACTGCGGAAAATGTAGCGGCAATCAATTCGTCAATGGTATGTGTTGTCATTGTACACTCCTTTAATTAAAGTTAATGACGGGGGTATGTTTCAACCCCCGTGCATCTTGATTTACTTTTTGCTTCCGTTCGCCAGAACACCCAAATTCTTGGCACTCTTCAAAACCGAACCAATTTCATTCTTGGCGTATTCAGTTTTGCCGCCACGAAATTCAGGTTGCATGCACAGATGATGTTCGTTGACAATCAACTTCCCGTCCTTGCAATTTTTACCAAAATACTTGCGACCGTCTTTCAGTTCAAAGTATTTATTAGTGCAAGACGACAAGAACGTCACACACAACTCTTCTGGAACATTGTGGTAGAATTCGACAACGTTTTCCACCATTTTTGTTTCTTCATTGGTACGTGGTGTCGCAAACTCATAGTCAACGAAGAACCGTGCCATACGAGAAACAATGACCGACAACAAATCAAGTTTCTGTTGTTCAACATACTTCTTGACAGGTGTGTGCCAATTTCCGGTAAAGATGTCTTTCAATTCAATAGCATTTTCAGCTTCTTCATCGAAAGACAAATACGCTTCAACCGCATCTTTCTTCCAAATCGAACGCAAAATCTGATTTTTCAGTTTCTGCGGATAATGACGACGATGCATTTCTTCCAGCAAGATAATACCTTGCTCAATGATACGAGGCGACATTGTTTTCTGATCGTCCATATCATTCGATACTGCATTGCCGTGCTTATCAACAGCATACAGTTCGATCATTTCGTCATTGTGTTTCAACCACTGAACGACAGGCGATGTCGAATATTTATCAGACAAGTATTCGACAGACTCTTTCGCTTGCGGTTGAAAATCAATCCATGCAAAACGGTTGACCAACGCTCTATCAAAATCATACGTTTCATAACCGTTTGACGGGTTCGCTGCCGCAACAATCGTATAATTGTTCGGCAAGGTAAACGTATGCATACGACGTTCGTTAATCAACTGATACAACGACTGTCGAATATCTTCGTGACCACGATTGACTTCATCAAGAAAGACGATGCCACCATTCGGGTTGATAACACCGTCTTTCAAGACGTTCAGTTCCTCAACCTCAATCGCACCACTCTTCTTGATTGCTTCGAATTCAGCTTCAGACAACCACGGCAACCACGAAGGGGAACAGTTGTCCGTCTTGCCGTAACGGTTGATTTTGAACAAACCAGTCAAGTCAGACGGTTCAATCTGCGATACATGAATTGTAATCAACGTCAGACCGTTTTCTTGGCAGTATTCACGAACCAGTTCGGTTTTGCCGATACCAGTTTCACCTAAAAGCAACGGAACAATCGAAGCACCATTGTTAATAGTGCAAGCACGAATTGTGTCGATAGCTTTCAACGATTCTTTAAAAGACATACCCATAGTTTTTACTCCTACAATAATTGGGTTGCATAACAAAACCGTATAGATATCATATCTATACGGTTTTCAGGTGTTTGTCAACAGATTTATTTCTAGTTGACTTTCGAAGACTTGATAATCACTTTCGGTGTGAATTCTTTCTGAATCACGAAACCTTTCATTTCTTCATTGTTCAGACATTCACCGATATCAGGCGTCTTCTTCCAAAGATTTGATTCAAACGGAACATCGTTAATCATTTTCCGTTTTCCTTCTTCAACCAAAGCATAACGAACATTGTCACCAATAGTGATCGTATAGGCGACACCATTCTTTTCAACGGAAGTCTTCGGAACATCACCCATAATTCGAATGATAGCTTCTTCAGCTTTCTTAATGTCATCTTCAGCTTTCCGTTTGTTTTCTTTTGCTTCGTTGACTTTCTCAACGAGTTTGAGAAGTTTTGTTTCAGCTTTCATTTTACTCTTCCTTTCAAAGAAAGGTCAGTCGTAATCAGTACCTTTCTTTTTGAATGTTAAAACTTGAATGTCATCTTTTCGACATTCCAAAACAGTGTAGGCGACCTTGACTGCCATATCAGGGTCGTCTACAAAGATACGGTAGATGATGTTTTTAGGTTTAAATTTTATTCTGATCATTCTTGTTTGCCTTCTTCACCATTTTACCAATGTTAAAGGTTTCAAAGAATGCTTTAAACCCTTCATCAACATCTTTATCACCACTTTTGGTTTTAACCAATTTAGTGATTTCCATGTTTGCAAACGTTTCAGAACATTTGTTCATCATATATGCAATGAACATCATCTGATGCCGTTCGTCTTCATCGATGTCAAGACCAACAGTGTTCCAAATGATTTTAGGAACATCGCAAAGACTTTTCTTGACATCTTTAATCAAGTCTTCCGGTTTTACATTGCTTAAATGTTTCTGCAAGCTTTTGATAAAGCTATCGACAGTTTTCCGTTCGCCTTCATTGAAAGTCGCTTCACGTTTCTTCATCGCTTCCATCGACTTCTTGGAAAACATATTCATTATGTTAAACCCGAAGAGTTTGTCAACATTTTCAGGCATAACTTCACGGATAGCTTTATTTACACTCGCGGCATATGTAAAAGTCGGTTGCCATTCACCGTCTTCACTTTTTTCCAACCAAATTCCATCTTCTTCAGTGAAATTTGATTTTTTACGATAAAATGAAAAACAATGAACTGCTTGATTGATTAACGGATACAAATCGTCATCAATCTGCCCTTTCGTTTCCTCCGTTAAATCATACGGTTCTTTCAAGTCAATTTCCCAATATTCATCATCGGAAAGTTCTTGAATGTCGTTGTTCCAATCCTTAACAGAAAGGAAACACGGAAATTCGCTGAAGTCAGAAACCTTTTTACATTTCGTAATAGCTTCTACTTCGAGACACATCGCCCGCAACGTATCCAAAACAATATTGCGAGGGCAATCACGTTCAATCTTCAAACAATGAAGATCTTTACCTTTCAATTTGGCAGTACGCAATGCATTGATTTCTACATCATCACTTGCCAAATATCGATTGTCACCTTTCGGTGCTTTTGCTTTAATGTGACCGTTTTCTTCGTTCAGCTTCTTCTGTTCTTCTTGACGTTTTTTGGCGACGCGCTCATCGAACTCTTTTCTGACTTCTTCGTCAGTCAAACCCGTCAAGTCTTCACCGTCCATTTCATCAAGAACACCGTCAACAATGCCTTGAACATCATTTGCATCAAGACACTGTTTTTGTTGTTTAGGTGCCGGGGTATAACACCCCATATTCTTCGCAATCTCGGTCATGTCAAATTCATCGACAATTTCTTCCTCTGCGTGAATTGACTTAACCTTAACAGTTTTTTCTTTTTCCATTGTACCCTCCAATTGTGATGGTTGTATAAAACTACACAACCATCACACTGTTGTCAACAATTATTTACCAAACGCCTTGTGACCAATTGTATTGTCAAGGTAGGCGTTGACAGAACGTTTTTTGTTTCCAGTCCGAATACCTTCCTTTTTGCGTTTGACATTTCCTGTCGCAATGATAACCGCCAAATCCAGATCCTGCAAATTTTCAAGGAACGCTTTTGCCTGTTCTTCATTGACGTCTTTCATGGAATGAATACGGCTGACACGAACGTCTTTATAATAGACGACCGTCATCGCTTCTTTCCACATTTCGTAATACGTCGTCATGACTTTAAAGCCACATTTGAATTTACGAACAAACGTCGGTACCGTCCTTTCTTCACCCGTAACCCTGCTCGTAACAACTTCGTAGATCGTTTCAACTTTACTCATCTTTTTTCTCCTCAAAAAGTTCGTCTTTGGGTAACAGCATTAAGAATAACAACACACCCAATGACAGTGGAAATTTAATACACAATACCGTTAAGATTGCTGCCATAAAACCTGACAATGTAGTGTAACGGTATAACAACACTATAATCAGCGCAAATGTCATTTAGATCTCCCTTAAAAGTCGTTCTCCTTTGTTTTCATTTGCTATTTGCTCACATTGTGCTTCGAATTTCTTTTTCAACGTCGCACAATCTCTTGCTTTAATGTCGCATCTATGATGCAATGGGTACTGCTTATCCCATTCTCTTTCTTCGAACGGATATTCAGGATTACCCAAATCAACAACGATGTCTTTCGGTAAATGCTCTAATGCGGATTTCATAAAAGACTTCGTTGCCGGTTGAATGATTAAGCAATCAATCCCGAACCAATTTTTATAATTGATTGCTCTGTTGTATTTCAACACCAAGTCTTCCAGCCCGTCAGCTTTCAAAATTGGTGTATCACGTATCAACACGACATTGACCCAATCGTGAAGAAACTTTAAGTTTGGGATTAACGTCGGACAATTATCAAACCATACACACCGTTTGTAATCGTCTGTCAATGCAAGGTCATCAAACTTACCAATGATTGCTTGATTGAATTTGTAAAACTTCGCTTTCGGCAACATTGACAACTTTTCAATGTGTGTATAGTTCAAGGTAATCGAGTCAAACGTATAACCTTTGATCAGTTCGGCGTCTTTTTCGGTTACCTCTTCACGGTTGAACCCAATGTCAAGCGGCATTTTTCCGTTTGCTTTAAGGTATTTAGAAATACTGCTTGCATTAAACACCGCTCTCTTTTGTTTCTCTTCGTCCATTGTTGTCTCGCTTTCAATTCAGTTCAGGGTGTTTTGCGCGCCATTCCTGAATGCTTTTCCGAATGTCTTTGTTTTGCCACGCAGGTGTGTTTTCACTTTCCCACTTGTTGAACATTTCCGCCAAATAGGTATTCATACCTTTCGAAACATGTTTAGGTTCCATGTTTGTTCTCCTTTGTTAACAGAATTCAATTTCCACGACAGCTTCTTGTGCGAATTCTTTATCATTGCGGACAGTGTCCAAATATTTCAACTGTCTTTCAATGATAAGCGCAAGGGCTTCTGCTTGCAACTTCACACTCACCATATCAGAATGTGCTGCTAAATCTTTAAAGAAACACACTATTTTTGATGCATTTCCTTTCATATTTTCGCAATGTTTAAGCACTTCGTCTTGCAACAATTTGTCGCGAGCGGACACACTGTTACCACCAAGGCTCGTTACAATATGGACAAAGTGCTCGCTTTCGAGGTTTTGTTGCCACTCTATTATACGTAATGACAACTCAACCTCTTCTTCGATTTCTGACAAAAGCTTCTTCGCTTCTGTAAAACGTTCCTTAAATATGGTCGCTATGTCGCCTATACCTCGACATAACAACAAGTCTTTTCTGACTTCTTGAAGATCTGTTTTGGCTTGAAACAACGACCCTTTTACAGTCAGGTCACCGTTTTTATTTTTGTACTGTTCCAATTCAGACATGATGAACTCCTTTACAATTCGTTAATAAAGCAAGCCCCGAAGAACCCACTGAACGCCGACACGTAATCAACAAAAGTCAAATACGTGTCACCAAAAGCTGTCGTCATAGCCGGGGCAAAACCGATTAACATGACAACATATGAAATCGGTTTCAGACGACTCCAAATTCTTTCTTCATTCATTATATTTACTCCCTTCTAGAATAAACTTGTTATACTTTCGACAAGCTTCCATCATCTCATCGAAGGCTTCCTGATAATCTTCACCAAACTGTTCAGCATATGCTTTAGCTTGATGTTCCATTTGACGTTTTGTCAAAAGTAATCTATGAAATTGTTTTTTCATTGTCTTACTCCTTTCTTGTCAAGTGAAATTATAGGAAGACATCATATTTCAGATGTCTTCTTGATAATGTCACTTAATGCCCTTTGAGAAAGGCATTTTTTTCGCAATACCACGTTCCGCGTGGGTTCTTTTCAATCTGACGTTCGATGTCAGTCAAAATATCAGGTCGGTAACTGTCGTGAAAGACAATTTCCAACCCTTGACGTGTTTTGTAAATGGCGTAGCGCCCTTTCAACACATCATTGACAGCGTCGATTTTCGAAGCTCTGCAAAACTCTCTTTTCATTCTCTTCATTGTCGTTCTCCTTTAAGGCATTCCAAAAATCACCTTGTGTAAGGTGATGCCATCATGTGCCGACCAGAACACGTAATTTGTGTAACACCCATACATGAACCGCAAGACGATGAAAGCGATTTCTGAATAAAACAAAGTGGATATCACTTTATCCACTTTGTTCCTCTTTTGTTTCTGAACCATTCTTTTAGGTTCAATAACAACTTCCGTTGAACGGGATATTTCTTCCCATTCAACGTCAATGATTATAGGGCTGTCCATTTTCGCCTACTATATTTCGTTTGATAAGGTTCTTTTTAATTAACCTTGGGGAATTTATTTTGACCCCCGTGTCTTTTCCCATTATGGAAAGGTATTTCATGCTTCCATGTTCATACCCCATAAAGGGACATTCTTTCAGAAGCTTTTTCCACCATTTGTTTAATTTCATTTTCGGATTTCTTGCCCGCAAGAATAATTTTGCTTCTGGTTTCATAATTCGCCCTCCTCTCTTTTAAGTTCGTCTGCAATTCTGTTAAACTCTGAATCTCGTTCGGATTTAGAGTCAAATCCCAAATAAACTTTTGTGCTTGGGAGATGCACTTCGATTCCATAATATTCCCCGTGCAAAGGGATTTTTTCGTTTATCCTTGTTAAACCAGAAATATCTTTTTTTCTGACAAGGCCACTTTTTATCTCAATAAAACTACTCATTTTATACTCCTTTTATAGTAGTTATCTACAATTTCATCTTCAATTGACAGCTTTTTTGCCAATGCTACCAATTCCGGACGAATTTGTTTTCTTCCCTGAACAAAATCCTTTTTCATCAAGACTCGTTCAGAATTTTCCTTTCTGTACGGTTTTTGAATGAATTCATTCACCATACAGAAACAAACGTATGCCGTAGTGAATAACACTACGGCAATCAAGAGAAACCCGTAAATCATTTCACCCCTCCTTTTTGTGTCAGAAGTATTTTGACAATCCCTGACGATAGCAGAGACGCCACCAGTCAGCAACTAAACGACGACGTGCACGCCATTTGGTGCACAAAACTTTCTCGTTTTCAGTGTACCCCTTTTCAATAGGGTACGACCGGTCATAGTAAAATACCATATCGTCGTTCATAAAGTTTAAAATTTTCTTAAACATCTTTCATTCTCCTTAATCTGGAATAAACCATTTCATTCTATTTTAGTTTATTCCATTTTGTTCTTAAAAATATCAAAATGATTTAGAGTAATCTAATTCTATTTAGTTTTGTTCCACAGCCTACTTCACACATACCTTTAAAGCAGGAGTGAGTTCAAAACCAAATCAGAACTGGACAAATCCAAATCATTCTGATAGGACTTTTCGCAGTCGTGAAACTTTTTGTCAATCGGTTCATCGAACTGCTTTTTCACCTTTAACGACAGAAGCAATTATTTCTAAATGCATCTATTTTCATTAAAGGTTTTTCAACCTGTTGAGTTATTATCTATCAAGGCATTTCTATTTAACTATAAAAACGCCTTAATGCTTTTCATACTGTATTTTGTTTAGTACAGTATGAAGAAACCTTAACCTTAATTGATTTTAAGATTAAGGAATTTAGTCGTTTCTAAACTCAACAAAATCGAAACGACCTATATTCACTTTATTTATTCTGTGTATAGTTCCGCCGTGCTTTCTTTTTCACACGTGAACCCGATAGCCCCTTAATCCTTTTTGTCATCACTTCGCTATACCGCTTTATGATAACTGATTAAAGGTCATTAACCTGTTATACCACTCTTTATTAACAAGCAATATAACAGCTTAATAGCTTATCAAGTATCGGATACTATACCTTAACAAATAAAGCTTTTATTAAACACTGTCCTATACGTTAAACAATGCTTAATAAAAGCTTTATCTATTATGGTAGGTATCTATTGACTGATACCTTAAATCCCTTGCTTTCCTCTATTCCCTTTCGATAATTATATATTATCAAAAAGATAAACAGTTGTCAACAAGGAATTTTGACGGCAAGCGGGTTTTTATGTTTCCACTACTTAACAAGCCTTTATACTGATTACCCTGATATGTCATATATTGCTATATGATAATTAAGGCTTTCGGTATATCAGGACTTGCGCCCCGCTTGCCGTTTCCTATTGCTCTATTCCCTTTCGATACCTTATATATACCTGAAAAAGCGGTAGAGAAACAATACACTATACTCTTCACAATTCTCCTTTTTCATGCATTACCATAACTTTAGTCCACAATCCACAATCCACAATCCACAACACGCACAATACCTCGTATTTTGGTAGCATATCTAAATGATTAAAGAATATTCGTTCTAAAACAAGCTAATAATAACAGATAAGTATCATCACGTATATGATAAATCCCCAAACAGACACAGGCACAGACACAGGTACAGTGATATATGGTGTAAACTATCTCAATTGACATCTTTAAATTTACATAAACTAGCTTTCATTCAACTTCCAGAACCTTCAAATTTATTAGAGGTAAAGCGCATAGCATCATATTGTTTTGGGAACTTTTTTAAATGAGATTAACTGGGTGCTGTTATCATTTTAATTTTGTTAAACCATTATATAACGCTGTGTCAATTGTAAAGATGGCTGCATTTTAGCACAACAATCTCTAATTATCGGAAGAGTCTTAATTTTACTAGATTTATCAATGGTTAAAGCATACGCTTTTTTGTGTTCATTGAATATACAGAAAACAATAATTTCTTCATATAGGGAAAGGTATTTATAAAAGGGGTTCTATTGATTTTGCAAGGTATGTTTCATTTATTTGAACACAATATGTATTTTTATTATTCTACCAACAAAAACATACTGTCTCTTATTTTGTTTATCCACAGATTGGCTATATTGCGATTTATATATAATAATTCTACTATTTGTAATGTTGTGAATTCTTTGCAAAAACATTTATCAACAGTTTAAATTTTACTTCTGATATTTTTGTAACACCTATGTACTTATTTTTCATTATATAACCAACTTCTTATGAGTGACTAAACCTTTTTTATCTAGGCATGAACTATATTTTCATTATATATATATCTTACATTCACAACAAACCGTCTAACCAAACGATTATCAATTCAAGATAGTTTAGTTCATATGAACTATTATCTATTTTCACCTAAATAAATCTTTCAACGAACAGTCACACCACAATTATTCTTTTTATAACAATACAAAAACTTTTATTGTTTCAGTTATATCATTACAAACTTTCGCAGACCTTAACACTTTTCTCATTTCTTTAATACCACATTACATTAGATTACATTACATCATACAACATTACAACTAATACACCGACACCATCATATAACATACACATATCTTCTATATTGATCATCTTTTCACATGTCATATAAACAAAGGATAAAACAATTTAATAAATTAAAATACTAATAAATAATGACACAAGATAGCTTAATTCAGAAAAAACAACTAAACAATATTATATATCAGGAATAGGATTAATATGCAACATTACACATTTCCATACATAAAAATACAACAATACACAGAAATTTACACAATTACGACAAAGACCTCTGAACTATTAGGAACAGAGGTCTTTTTTTGATTCATATTTTATTACACAAAACAAAAGATTATTATTTTTAAACAACCATTTTAAATTAAGAAGTTATATTTACACGACATTCAACCTTCATATTTCTTTAAGATTTCCAAACAATCTTCATCTGGATAACAATTTTGATTTTCATTTACAGGAACTTCATCGAAGTCTTCTTTTAATTCTTCATGGTTTTGTAGCATATTGTTTGTTTTCTTTCATTTAGTCAATATCATTTTTAAGAGTATATATAGATCTCTGTGGGACTTTTACACAGAAATCGTATTCAGTTTTTGAGCACAGTTCTTTGGCAACTTCAGTTTTAGCATAATCTTTACCAAGTTCGTAAGCGCACTGAGATGTAAAACAACTTGCAACCAACACAATAAGTGCCACCATAAATAGGTCTTTAGCATCTTTCCAATTCATTAAAACCTCAACGCTATTTAAATGTCTTTTAATAAACTACTTCCAATATTAGTATTTTGAACAATGATATATAAACAATGTTTTTTATGGGATATTTCTACATCTTTACCAAATATTCTTTTGAATTTATCACGCAAAGTTTTCCAACCAACCATAACTGTCATAGGTCTTTCAGAATAAATTTTTGTATTATCTATTGGGTGAAAAGTAACATGTGACTTTTTAGTGTAATAACCATGAATTGCAATTACATTATTCTGTTGTAACTCTAATGCACATAGATTCATAAACTCATTGACTGTTTTTACAATAGCTTTGCTATTAATCTTTTTTGATGTTTTTAAAAAAGTAAACTTATTTATACAATCGTTTACGTTTGTACATGCTAAATAGCTATACTTCATTAAAACCTCAACACATAATATTCATAGAATGCACGATAATTTCTCCGCAAAACGGGCAACGTTTATCTGCATAGACCACTTCACCTGACAACATAGGGATTCCAGTATCATGATGACATTTAGGACAAATTATAGTATTACCTACATTTTGTGGAAATGTAGTATTTTGATTCGATTTACTTTCATTAATATATTTTACAAAGAAATCGTTGATATTTTCTTCAGACATTTCGTTTTCCTTTTACACAAAGATGGTTTCATAATTTTTATATTCGATCATTGGGATTTTTCTATCATGCAATTTCTTACTATAGATATCCAACTGACCTTTAAACAAAAGGTTAAATTTATCAAACTTTTGATAAAACATATTTAGTTCATAGACGTCAACTTCATAGATATCACAAGATAGCATGTTTCTGATAACGGCAACAACTTTATAGTTGTTTATTTTCTTTAGGCCTAAAATATGAAAAGACAACCAGTCATTTGTGATGAACTTATGATTGACGGAATATATAATTGTATTCTTTTTCTTTTTTATATAAATAGGTTTATTTGAAAGAAGTTTTTTGAACAGGTGTAGCATTTAGAAGTCCTCATTAACTTATGTTGATATATTAAATCAAAAAACAACAATTGTCAAGCTTCAACATATTTCTTTAGAATATTATTGTACTTTAGATTTTTTAATATACAATATTCTGGCAAACCGTACACATTTTTATTATACTCAATTGAATTCACACTGATATAGTGTTTAAATTGACCAACAACAGCAATTAGGTAGATATCTTCAAATTGATTTACTTTTCTAACTGATGAAATTGTTATCTTAAACTCATCTGACTTTTGCCAAGATAGAATGTTTTGCATTTGTAAATAACGTTTCTTTTTATAATAAAAGAAACAAACGTTTTCAACAGGTCGTGAATAATTCACAAAACTTTTATTCATATAAATCTCATTGCTTACATGAATATTGTTACTTTCTATATCATTCAAATCAAAACAATAAATATTTGAAAGACAAGTGTTAATGTCACATTTGGAATCGATATAAAAGATCTTCATGAAATCGATGAAGTTTAACGATATTGGCATTAATGTTTCACATACTTTATAAAAATAAACTCTTTCTATTTTATCTTCAGTTAAGTATGTTGCACCTAAATAATTTAAATTAGCAAATTTCATGAATCACCTATTTGACATGATCGTATATTTTATTAATATCTAAATCAGCCAATCCATAATCTATCAACAATTGTTTATTTTGTAAAGCTTGTTTTATTACATTAAACATATGTTCAGGTAAAGTTTCCAAAGCTTCATAATTTGTATCTTTTATCAAAGTTAAAGCATCATAGGCATTTCCAGAAAGATAAATGTATGAAACTATCAATTTACCTTTTAAAGCTTTATTTGAAACACACTGTTTTATCTCTTCATAATCTATATATTGATATAAATTACTGTTCATAAAATATTTTAAAATGATTTGGGAACAACTTCCGTTCATGGAAAATGAATGTTTTTTATTCTTTTGTTCAATTAAAACATTCGAAATAAAACTTTTAATTTCATTAAAATTACAGTAATCTGCATCATCAATCAAATGATTATCAAATTCAGCAAAACTTAATGAAAATGGTGCGAATTGAAAACTATCATAATTTGTTTTATCAAATATCGTATAAACAGGAAATTTATTTAAAGTGTGTGCTTTCCACACATCTTCTTTTTTGATACACCACGAAGTGTGGTTAAATAACTTTTCTGTCTCAAATTTTTCAATTTTTAATATTAAATACCTGCTTGTCTCATAAACAATAGCAGCTTTGTTGTTTAATACTTTTGCAACATCTCGAAGTCTTAAATACTGTGAGGTTTCTCTTTGTTTTAATTTTTTATATTTATCGTTGAATGCAGGTGTTATTTTAACTCTAGTATCATCAATATTATCGATGATAGGAATGCTTTTACAAATATCTTGTGCATTATTTATATAATCTTGTAATGTTTTTGACTTTATTAAATAATTCTCTTTATCGAATGCTCTTGCAAAATATACACAATCTCTAATCCTAGACAAATCGTTTTTTGTAATATTGCCTTTTGTGAAATTCCTTAAAATTGATTCCGAGCAAACACCTTGTTTTTCTTCTCGATAGGATGGATCTGATTGTGATAATATATTTTTTAAATTATCTTCAGATAAAGAAGGAAATCGTTTTATAAAGCTATTCCAATCTTCTACAAACAACAACTTACACAATGTTTGCTTTATATACTCTTCTAATAACATTTTCATACTTTCAATTTAAACAATCTGTCAACTTTAATAATGTTATGCTTTAAATTATTTTTTCTTATAAACTCATAAATACTTTTTGCACTATTAAAAATTAATGATTGATTTCTTTCTAAACCTATGCAAAACTTTTCGCAATCACAATAAATGTTGTTTCCATCAGACAACCTTTCGTATAATATATAAAAAGGTTCAATATCTACACATTCATTTGTAAGATATCTATCTTCTTCTTTATTGAAACCATATATGTATAAATTTTTAATATCTAAAGTATTTTTTTCAACAATATCTTTTAAAATATATTGTATTATTGTGGCATTAATACAAATCCCTAACCTATCTAACAAAACAAAATGAAATAGATCCTCTTTTTTATAGAATATGATACACCCTGATGCAAACAAATTATCACTATCATTGTAATCATCTATAAACAAATCAAAACCGCTAAAGGCAAGTCTTTCAAAACCCACACATTTGTATTTCATGAATTACCACTTATTTTGTAAAGTTGCATTTGTTGCTTGTGCTAAACGCCACTGCCAATTTGAATCTTTATCAGGCTTTTCAACAGTTTCTTTATAAAGTTTCTCAACGTATTCAAAAATGATTTTTGCTAAAGAATCTTCCGAAATCCTATTGTTAAATCTTAATTGATATGATGCTTTGTCAAAATATTCTTCACATGTTACAACAAAACTGTTTCCTAAATTATATGAAACAGTTTCACCATCGTAAGGACTTCCATTAGAAAACTTTTTAAATTTACTAATATTTTCTTTTACAAAATATTTTATTTCATTTTCGTTCATTTGTTTTTCCAATTTTTATTATTGTACATATCTAAAAAGGTCTTTAGTTGTTGCATTGTATAAACACCTTTTTTATAGTTCATCAAAATTTCAGTAGACAATCCCAAACTTTTTATCACACATCGCAACTTTTGCATTATAAAAGCTCTTCGTTTAAATTCTTCAATCGATATCAAATTTTTTGTTAATGGATGTTTTTCATTCAAAAAACTTAAATCATCATTGTAATGTCCAGTTTTATCTGATTTATCTTTCAGCTTCTGCAAGTAATCTTCTAAACCATCTATTTTTGAACTACAGTTTTTCTCACGAACTTTAACAAGATATTTATAACATTTTTCTGGATGCTGTTTTAAGTATTCTTTTTTCCTAACATTTTTCTTCTTGTAAAATTCAGACTTTTTTCCGGTGGCATTTTTGCAAGCCATTGTCTTTTATTTAAACGACACTTTTCTCTAAATTCTTCACGTTCCTCTTCAGACAAGTTCTTCACCCAATTTTTATAACTTTCACGTCTTTTGTTTAAATGTTGTGCACGATCATATTCTGACATTTCATAAACTTTCTTTTTATAATTTTCATACGATCGTCTTGCATATTCTTTTTGTGCTTCAGGTGTTTCTTTTTTGTATTCTTTACATCTTGCTAATTTCTTTTTACGTGATTCTTCATTATTATGGTAATAGTCTTTTGCCTTTTGATTTCTCAATAGACGTTTTTCTTCATCAGATAAACTTTTTTCTGAATTTCGTGTAGCAAGCAATTTACAATATTCTTCAAAACTTAAAAGTTCCTTTCCCCTCTTTTTTCGTGATTTTATAAAACTTTTATATTTTGCATATAGTGAACCTTTAGGGGCGTGCTTTTTCTTTCTCCATTCTTTATACTCTTCGAATGTTAAAATAGATTCTCCTTCTTTTTTTCTTTTTCTATTGTATGCACAAAAATTTTTTTTTCAGCTTTACTTCTTCTTTTGAACGATAACGTTTTGATGCCAATCTCTTACGTTCAAGCCTTTCCGCTTCAGTTAAATATGTCATTTGTCACTCTCAAATAGTTACAATTTAGATTATTTAAACCTTATCAAAAACACGTCAAACTGTCAAGACATTTAAAAACTATATCAAATTCAGACCATGTCAACAAAAACAAATTTATTTTATTATATACACTTCTTGACAAATATTTGTATTTTATATTGTAGACAAATTAGACGAAAATATTAATATCTATTATATATTAGCTTGTTTGTTGACATAGGTTAAATATAATATAGTCCACGTATCGAAACTCAAAATCTACAAATCATACTCAAACTTTGCTTAATTTTGTAGATATAGTTTAGAAAGCTATTTAAACGCTATAATTTTATAACATGACAATGTTGGAATCATCGAGAACTATGTTCTACATCAAATAAAAACAATCACAAGATATCAAATTTTAAAACATAAACATCACATTAAAATCGTTTAAAATTATTATAAAGTTTGTTCTTTAAACAAATAAATGATTTTCATTTACGAAACAAAACTATTTAATTTTCTAAAATTAATTGAAAGTGAATTTCATGAGTGTTGATTTACATGTAGTTCAGGAAGTAGTTTTGCTGAAGGTAATGGTTTAAAATATGGTTGGATTTTAAAATATTATGGTTTGGATGAAAACAATACGCCTATTTGGCGAAAAGTAATTTTACACTTACCTGAAGTATGTAAAAACTGGCAATATTCTTATTTTACACCAGTTACATTTTCAGCTGATATGAGTACAGCATGTCTTTTATCAAACTATACTGGCTCTTTAAATTATGATGAAAAAACAAATACAGATGGCGGTTTGTTATTAATACACCAATTAACACAAGTATCATTGGAAATCGTCGGAAGTGACAGTTCAAATCTTAATAGTTATGCTTTTCAAGGTATAGCAATGCAAGATATTTTACCAAATGAATTAGGCAAAATATCAACATTAGAAATTGAACATGTTGATGTAACTATCAACTTTAATGCAAATAATGCAAATATAACTATTGACAATGGAGATTTGTAATCATGTCTACTTCAAAAAATGCAAAAGTTTATTCAGGATACCCTTTTGTTGTTAAAGCAAATGCAAAAGGTTATTATGATTTTAATGCGTCATATATTGCAAATAGCGAAAAAACAATTGATGCAAACATGGAACCATACAAATTAGGATCAAATGATTTTATTAATATAAATCACAATACGGACGTTCCAGTTTCTATTGAGTCTTCTATATTTGAAACACCTGACTATGATCAGCTTGATAAAAACTCAACAGTTTTAAAAAATTTCAGTGAAAATAAATATTGGAATGTGCCGGAAAAGATTCTTGACCTAAACGTATCTAAATGCTCAATTGAAGGTAACATCTTAACAAATGTAAGTAGTTCAAGCAAATGTGAGTTGACAAAAGCCTTTCCTGAATTATCATCGTTTAAATTGATTATTAACGCTACGATGAAAGAAGTTTCAACTGTCCAATTTTTAATATTTGGTAGATATCCTGAACAAAATTCAGGCCTTGATATTGTTGGCAGTAAAATGACTTTTTATGATTCAAGTATTGGTGATACTCAAGGCACTACCGAATTAGTTGAAGGTAAAACTTATTGGTTTGCATTGAATAAAGAAGATGATAAATTTGTTGCTTATCTTCTTGAACAAACAGATGAATTCAGCGAATTAAATCAACTACCTGAATTTACAAGTAATTGGTCAAAAGAGTTTGAGCTATCCACAGACTATTTTAGCAATAAATTTTACTGCTTTGGTTGTTCTGATTTCAATAACAGTAATTACTTGCGAGGTTCAATAAACATCAACAAAACATTGATTGAAGCAAATGGTGTAGTATTTTTTGACAAGGATACTAAACGCACACAAAACAAACAATCAATGTATGGGAACATTTATAATTATGTTGATGATGGGTCGGCTAAAACTTTAGGTTGTTGGTTTGCAAAAAATGAAACAACTTTCACAAAACATTTAATCTTAACAGATATGAATGATTTGACAATACCAGGTTACTCTGTTCGTTATTTAACTGATATAGCAATTCCTGAACATGATCTATATGAATATTCAGAAACTGTTTCAGCAGGTGGCCAATATAAAAATTATACAACAAAAGGTAAAGTAACTATTTCGGATGAATTGATTGCTACAAATTTTGGTTCATCTGAAAATTACATCTCGTTAGATTGTACATTACCTTTAAATTCAACAAATTGGGAATTTGTAATTAAGGTCAATTCAGATAGCTACTCAACATCGACAAGATTTTTGGCTAGTAATTCGTCTACACCTTTAGGCATCGCTTTAGGGTGCAATAATAGTTCACAAATTTGGGTTTTCTTAAGTTCAGATGGTCAAAACTATGATATTGCATATGGAACATCAGGAACAAAATCTTTAGAAACCAATAAAGACTATTGGGTAAAATTGGCGTTCAATGGTTCTAGCTATAAAGTTAGTATTTCTGAAGATGGAATAAATTTCATTGAAGATTTAACGATCGAATCTTCATCGCCTGTTTTTTCACCAGACACGTCATTAATTTTAGGTACACATCACGGTAATAATCTTTCAACAAATGCTAAAATTTATTTGAAAGATACTTATTTGAAAGTTAATGATGAAATGTTTTGGAAACTTGAATACAAAATTCCAAAATGGGTAAAAAATAAATATACAAAGGCTAGCCGATCATATTGATTGACTAGCCTTTATTTTTGCTTTAAATTAAATATTGATGTTTTAGGTTCTTAAACCAGTGTGAAACTTTGTTGTTAGAAAATGAAAATGTCAAAATACTTTAAATATTATGAAGAAATGCCCAACAAAAAGTTGAAAGAAGTAACTGTATGCAATAAATATATTGTTAATAATTCAGCCTTTTTCATTATAATTACAAAAAAATTTGAAGATGAGACTATTTTCCATAGCATGTTTCCGTCTCCTACAATAGGAATACCAATATCTTTTACAAATACTGATAAACACTATTTTAAAGATGTTGAACATTTGTTTAATGATTGTGTTAATGAATTCAAAAAGTTTTATGAATTCATCCCATTAAGAATACTAGTTGTTTTAAAAGAGTTGAACAGCAAACCTGAAATACTTTTAACATTACAAAATGGTGAATATGGAATAATTTACAACTTCAACGAAGATAATATTCAAGGTATCCTTTCCACTGCAATACCAAACTTTCTAACAAAAGACATTGTTTATTTTAAAGAGTATGAGGATGCGTATGAAGCCTTGAAAGATCCAACATTGCTCAATTACATTGATGTATTAAATGAAATATAAAAGGAACTTTAATGTCTATCTTTTACAAATATATTTTTGAAAATACAAACGATTCAGGTCATCATATAAGAAATTTTTATGCAATTGACAAACAATGCTTTGTTCTAGTTTTTTCGCAGTATAATGATGGTAACATTGGATACGTAGTAAATGTAAGCCATAATATAGGAAATCTTGATCGTTTAGGTGATGATTATGTAAAAATCAACTTTTCTAATGATATTGAATTGTTAACTGATGTTGAAGATTTATATAAAAAGGTTTACAAATTAGGCGAAATCAATAGCTATGTTTGGCAAAGTGCAGATCTAAAAGAGACCCCTAAAATCATTCTTCCTATAGTTGATGATGCTATCATATACTCGCCTTTATATAAAAATATAATATTAGGTTATGTTAGCACATTGTTTCTTGATGATATTGATAAACAACATGATTATTTTAAGACATATAACAATATTTCAGAAGCTTTTAAAGATCCGGTCTTTTTAAGCTATACAGATGTGTTGGATGAAATTTGAGGTTGCACATGTTAAAAATAGAAAAGTTTGATATTGTTGCGAATGATGCTAAATCAGGTTTAGGAACATTTTTTGTTACAGACACTGAAGTCATTTACGATAAAAAAGCTCTTGCGATTTCTGGCCTAGAATTAAATTTTGAATTTTTACATGTTGTAAAGTCTATTGGTTATAGTCTTCTACATGACTCTACATGTATCAATCATGATTCGTTTAAAGACATGATAACAAATCTTGATGAATATTTAAACAGATATAACATTGAACCAATAATTTATACGTTGTATGATAACAAATTAGGACATACATCTATAGGATTAATGCTCTGTAATGATGTAAGTAATGTTATTGTTGATACAGTTACAGAATCTTTTTCAAACATTGAATTTAAAGATATTAAAATGCTTGCATCTGGAAAACATTCAGAAAACTTTAGAATCATAAATGATCATGATTCTTTTCTTGATGCTCTAAACTCACCTGAAATGATGAACTATAATGATGTTTTAAACACTATCTAAAAGGTGTCATAATGCAATATTTTAAAGTGTTCCAACAAATTATTGATTACTATTATTGTTAAAATAAGTCTTGATTTTTAATTTTCTATAATTTATAATAAACAAAAATAAGAAATTTTATAAGGTTTCTAAATTTGAAAACAATTAGCTTACCATATACCTGTTCAGAAGACGACCGTGATTTCATCAGAGATGAAATTCGGAAGTCATCTAATATGGTAAGATATGCGTTCAACAGATACAAAGATTCTAAATCTGAAAAAGATATTAGATTGCTTTCTAAAAGCTTATCAAATATTCCTTCAGATTCTTGGTTTATTCAATGTGCAATTAAGAAAGCAAATTATTTGTTTCTTGCAAATAAAGAAAATGTCATCTTTGGTGGAAAATTTAATTTCTTGCAAAGACTGAAGCATAAATCAAATAAAGATGAGTTTAAATCAGGTAGATTGCTTGGGATTTATTCGCAGGGTGAGAAATTAGCTAATGGAAACCGTAAATTCAAATTAGATATTGAGAGCAACCAATTTATATTTAAGTTTTCCAAAACTAAACATATCAATCTTCAGTTACCAAAACTTCATAAGAATTATCTTTATGAATTAATCAACTTAGAAGAGCAATGTAATCAGAAATTATCCAATTTTAGTGTAGAATTAAAATTGAATAAGATCTGTATTACTTTTGACGATTCCAAAATCTATTGTACTAATTATAATGGAAAATCAAATGTTGTTGCAGGAATTGATATGAATCCAAATTATATTGGATTTTCTATTTCTAAATGGGATAATGGAAAGAGAAAGATTCTGCTTGAAGAGCAGTATGATTTATCTTACTTCTCAAGAAACTTACATAAAGCATCAGATGATGCGAAAAGTAAGTACCAAAACAACAAGCGAATCTTTGAAATCAAAGAGATTGCGAAAGATATAATCAATAAATGCAAATTTTTCCATGTTGGAAAATTTGGCATCGAAGATTTGTATTTTAAATCAGACAATTCAGGAAAAGGTAAATCTTTCAACAGATTAACGAAGAATAAGTGGAAAAGAGAAGCGTTGGTTTCTACTTTAAAGAAGCATTGTCTTTTAAACAAAATAGACTTCATAGAAGTCAATTCTGTTTATTCTTCACTCATTGGGAACTTATATAATGAAGCACCAGACCCAATAGCAGCAAGTTTGGAAATTGCACGACGTGCAATGTTCAAATATATCAAAGGTCAGTTTTATCCAGAGCTTATAGACTCAACCAGTTTGTTCAACCTATGGAAGGAATCAGCAAGCTGGGTTTATACGAGCTGGAAAGAACTCTTTGATATATTAAAAACGGTGGGATTGAAATACCGCCGTTCTTTAGATTCTTTTGATTCTGAAGTTTTTAGACTCAAGTCATCTAAATCTATGGTAAATTTATATAAAATTTATAATTGTTTAGATAACTGAGTTATTTTAAACTCCCATCCGATATCATTCTTTATGCTCCAAAAAATACTTTTCAATGTAGCTATATTTCTGACATAAATGATTTAATCAATTTTGATCATGACTATGTAAAACAATACAAAAGTGCAAAAGAAGCTTTAAATGATGTAATTTTTAAAAACTACACTGATGTTCTAAATGAACTATAAAATATGTTGACAATGTTTTCTTTATATGATATGTATAACTTATTGTTCAACAAAAGAAGAAACTAAATGATTTACCAATCTATTATTAATGCAGCTATTGAAGAAGCTAAAAAATCTACTTGCTACCCTCGTATTGGGGCTATCATTTTTAAGGGAAAACGTATTTTTTCTCGCGGTTATAATGATATTCGTAGTTCAAGCATTCCTATGAAACATCGCCATTGGCCTGAATCTTTGCATGCTGAACAATCGGCTTTACTTAAAGTAGATTGGAATACCCTTAAAGGTTGCTCGATTTTGGTCTATCGCTATTCGAAAGATAAAGTTGTAGGATGTGCAAAACCTTGTCCTATGTGTGAAAAGATTATCCGTCACGTTGGAATTAAAAATGTTTATTATTCTGATGATGATGGAACTATCACGCATGTAAAATACGGTGCAATTGATGAAACGAAACTAAAGCAAGATTAAAATTTTAATTCTCCGTTCTAAAGATAGGAAACTAAATTTATGATGGGGAAATAAAGCCTATGGCTAAAACTTGCAAGTTTAAATTATTCGTAGATAATGTTTCTGATGCAAGCATTAAGTTAAATGAAATTGCTCGAAACCAAATTGAAGTACCTGCTGGAACAACCGTAAAATGGATTGCTTCTAAAGACGGTTTTCAATCTGATATGGGTGAAATCAAACTTGATAGCAGTGTTGCTATCACTGTTCATTTAGCTCGCAATGATGCTAAAGTCAAAAACACATATACGAAACTTTATAAAGACGAAGACGGTAAATACGTTACTGAAAACTCTGAATTGACCCCTGCTGGCAAATGTTTGCCTGCATCAGAAGGTCAAGAAGGAAAAGTTCTTTCAGTTATGGAAGGTGGCTTCGTTGATTGGGTAGAACAATCAGGTGAAGGCGGTTCAACTGCTGCTCTAGAACGTAAAGTTCAAGCAAACACAACTGCTATTGCCGAAGTTAAATCATCAGTTTCTGATTTAGATGCAAAAGTTGATTCTTCTTTAGCTGAAAAAGCTGAAAAAAATGACGTAGTTGCTCTATCAGAAAAGGTTGATCTTAAAGCTGAAAAAAGTGTTGTTGAAGGTTTAAGCTCAAAACTATCTACTGTTGAACAAGATTTGATTGTTGATAAAAAGAATCTAGCTGATAATTATTGGGACTCAAATTCTACAGCGGCTCAAATCGAATCTTCTGCTGAAACTGTTAAAGCTGAACTTTCTGTTACATTAAACAAAAAAGCTGATAAAGCTACAACTCTTGAAGGATATGGTATTGCTGATGCTTATACAAAAGCTGAAGTTGATGCTAAAACAAGCTCTTTCATGAAGTATAAAGGTCAAGTTGAAACAACAAATGATCTACCTCAAGATGCAGAAATTGGTGACGTTTATAACGTTAAATCAACAGGTGCGAATTATGCTTGGGATGGTTCTGAATGGGATAAACTATCTGAAACAATTGACCTTTCAGTGTTTGCTGAAAAATCTGAAGTCAATGAAAAAGTTGCTGGCATTTCAGAAGATTTGAATGTTGAAAAAGAACGTGCATTAGCTGCTGAAGAAGCTGCAATGAACGAAGTTGCCAAAAAGCAAGATAAATTTGAAGTAGCTGAAAATTTGAAACTTGAAGAAAATAAACTGGATGTTAATAAAGATAAAGTTGTTACATTCAGTGATTACGAAGGTCGTAAAATTATTCAGTTAGAAAACCATGATGCCTTTTCTGGTATTATGACAACTGGCGAAGGTGCAAACCTTGCAATGATTTCAAAATGGGATGTTGCTGATTTTGGTTCAGTTAAAGTTCATTTAAACTTGAATTCAAAAGATGCCGCAACAATCAATGATAACGATACCATTGCGACTGATAAAGATTTAGCGTTAAAAGCTGATAAAGAAGAAGTTTCTGCTATTTCTGAAAAACTAGATCTTAAGGCTGACAAAACTGCTTTAGACGACGTTGATGCTAAATTTGCTGATAAAGCTGATAAAGCTGATACATATTCAAAAGCTGAAGTTGATGAAAAGATTACGAGTATTGATCTCTCGGCCCTGGCGACAAAAGAAGAAATGTCTGCTGATTTAGCTTTAAAGGCGAATAAAGCTGATGTTGACACTTCTGTTGCTGGACTTAATACTTCACTGGAATCTAAAGCGGATAAAGTTGATTTGGAAGATTTAAGTGGTAAAGTTGAATTAAAAGCTGAAAAGTCTGAACTGACATCTGAAGTTGAAGGTTTGAATGGTTCTATCAACCTGAAAGCTGACAAATCAGAATTGAATTCAGTTAAACAAACTGCGATATCAGCGTCTGGTTCAGCTGAATCCGCTTTAACACGCTTAACTGCTCTTGAAGAACGTGTCTCTCAATTAGCAAAAACATCAATTGAACCTGTTACAATCGAAACAACTGAACCTACAACATTGTCTGATACAACAAAAGATTATGTTATTTCAGGTAACATTGCTGCGACATTGAATGCAACAGGTAAATCAGTTGATCTAAAAGGTGTCGAAGTTACAAACGACGCTCGTGTAAAGGTTTCTGCTGCTGAAGAAACTCGTCTGATTGATACAACGATCACTGGCGAATTCAAGAAATCTAGCGGAAATACAGTTGTTGCTGTCAGTAACTCTGAAACAATTACTTTCAGAAATATGAATATTGATGCAACCTTGTATAACTGTATTGAAATTGGCTTATCTGGTGATAAACTGGCTAAAAACATTTTGTTTGAAAATTGCAACTTCCGTGGTAACTTTACAAACAACGCTGTTTCAATCTTTGGTACGCAAGCCAACGCTGTTGTTAACTTTAATAATTGCTATTTCGAACATGTTTCAAACGTTTTGCGTTTGTCAAACAGAACGAATACATCTATGACAGTTAACTTTACCAACTGCTCTTGCGACTATTGGGAAACAGTTCCAAAATGGGCCGGTATGTTGATTTGTCAAGACTATACTTCACCTCTTGATAAAGTTGAAGAAAATAACTTGTTTGCACCTGAAAAAATTATTGTAAACATTTACAACTTCAAAATGCCTGGAGGTGAATTGATGAAACCTATTGCTGAAGAAGATATGCCGTTAGCATGTGGTTCACAAATCACTGGAAAACAATTGTTCTACGTTTACACTGATAAAGATGATAAAATTCATCCTTATGTCAAGGAACGTTATCCAAAAATCAACATTGCATAACAATAAAAAGAAAGGCCGCTTAAAGCGGCCTTTCTGCTTAACACAACAACTTTGTCAAGATTCGGTAGTAGTTGCTTTGATTTCAGCTAACTGCGCTTCTAGGGCATTTATTTCGTCCCTAATAGCTTGACGTTCAGCCTTAATTGGTGCGTACTCTTCTTCTGAAATCCAACCTTCAGCAAATTTAATTGCTTTATAATCAGATTGACTTAAAAGACATTTCTTTTCTGCAATTTCAGATTGTATCTTTTCTGCTTCTGTTGGAACATATTCTTCGATTTCTTTTTCTTTTTCAACTTCCTCGTATTCCCATTCAGAAGTTTCTTTGTTCCATTTAATTTTAAAACCTTCTTTTTCTTTTAAAGGTTTTGTTAAAGTGGAATCTCCAGGGATCAGGTAGATATCTTTACCGGCCAATTTAGATTCCAACGGGTCAATTTGGCGTTCCATTTCACCAATATAATACCCTTTATCATCATAATGATATGCAACTGGTTTCTTCGCCATTATAACAACCTATCTTGACAATTAACCTAAAGCTTTAATGAACGCTTCACGCAAAGCTTCAGAATCATATGTTTCTTTTTCAACCATTTCAACTAAACTCTTATTGAAGAGTTCGACAACTGACTCTTCAAATTTATTGTTGTCTTCATCAACGTTAGCAACACCTTCTTCATTGCCAACTTCTTCAGGTTCGTTAATTGCCACATCTGAATTAATATTTTCATCAGCAGCATCTTGCGTCAATTCAGGTAGATTATCTAAATTTAAAGCTTCTTCAGACATTGTTATACACCATTTGTTGTGTTAAATTATAAATTTAGAACTTTACATATTTATTCTAAACAAATTCGCAATTTATTTAACTTTAGAATTGACAGAATGTTCTTCTTTGTGTACACTGTTCCTAAATCTAAAATTTGACTATTTTGTGGAAACAACTAAAATGACAACTACAATACAACCTAAATACCCTGCTTCCTATTATGATGATATTTATATCGAAGTATCTGATAAATCAGTGGCGCAAGAATGGAAGCACATCAAAAAAGAAGATCGTGGGTATTCCGCATTATATAATACAAATAAGATTATTAATAAATATCAATCAAAAGAAATGTTTAAACATGAGATTGATATGTGGAATAAAAACGAAGATTATCATGGCAAACCATTGCGTGAGTGGTTGTATGAAAACCGCAAATTTTACATCAATAAAGGTTTTGGTGAATTAACTAAAGGTGAAGTTATTCAAGGTTTTCGTAAATCTGGAATTTACCGTGGCAAAAGTTATCATTCACCTTTTTACATTAAACAATTCATTAAAGACTTTAATGTAAAATCAATCTATGACCCTTGTGGTGGTTGGGGACACCGTTGTCTAGGGGCTATTTCTATTCCAGATATCACATACATTTATAATGACATCAATACAGCAACATACAATAATGTTAAAGAAATGTATAAAGATATGAAACAACTTGATAATAGCATTTCTGATAAAATTTATTTTAACAACGAGGATGCTGCCACTTTCATTCCTGAACAGGATTATGAAGCTGTATTTACATGTCCGCCATACTTTAATCAGGAAATATATTCTGATAAAGGTGCTGAACACCTTTCAAAAAAGGATTTCTTAATTTGGTGGAAAAATGCTGTTGATACTGCAACAGCTAAAGATTCTTGCAAAATCTTCTCTTTCATCATCAGTAATAAATATAAAGAAAAAATGATGAGCGTCGTTGATGATGCTGTTTTCGATTTCGTTAAAGAACAAGAAATTGGTTCACACACAAATAACAACCATTTTCAACGTAAAGGTAACGTATCCAGAAACGGAGAAGTTCTTTTGATTTGGGAAAAGAAATAGTTGACATTTGTTTGTACGTGTTGTATAAATGTACAAATGGAACAACTTAAGGCTATTTGATAATGGTTGATTATACTAAACGTCAAAATGTAACTGTTGAAGAATTTTTTAACTTGAAACAATTTTATTCTTGGTTTAATTCGCTATAAACAACTAAAAGGTGTGAAATGGCAGAAAACAATAAAAATTTAAAAAAGATACAACAAATAGTTGCACATAAAGGTGGCGGTACAATCTTAAGTTATGATTTTTCGACGTTGGAGGTTCGAATTTTTTCAGCTATTAGTTGTGATCCAACACTTCGAGATGTACTGTTATCAGGCGCTGATCTGCATTGTAATACGGCCAGATATATTTTTCCTGAACTAAAAGACATGAGTGATAAAGAAATTAAAGAACATCACTCTGGATTGCGTTCAAAGGCGAAGTCAACATTGTTTGGTCTACTCTATGGAAAATCAGCATACAACTTTTCAAAAGAGTGGGGATGTACTGTCGAAGAAGCTCAAGAAATTATTGATAAATTGTTGGGGGCATACCCTGGTATTAAAACATATGTTGAATATCAACACAAGTTCGCCCGTGAACATGGATACATTGTTGACGTATTTGGTTGTACTCGACCATTACCAGATGCAATGTTACCTGACACTAAAAGCAACCGAAAGTTGTTAAATCATGCTATGAATGCAAGCCAGAATAGTGGCATTCAATCATCCGCTAGCCGTATGGCATGGATTGCAGGTACACATATTGCAGAAGAGATGTTGATGCACAATTTACAATCAGTAATGATTGGTGGTGTTCATGATTCGACATATCTTGACATTTACCCTGGTGAATTAATTCCAGTTTTTAAGATTTGTCAATTTCACGCTGGTACAGTACCAAATGTTATTTATGATTGGATGAATGGGAATAAGATGTTCATTGATTTTGGATTAGGTCAGTCATGGGGAAGAGAAATGGACATTAAATCTTTTGAAGAGAAGGATGGCAAATTCATTTTAAATATTAAAGGTGGCAATTGCAATTGGGATTACTTAAAGCGTGAACTAGATGAAGCATATGACTACAAAATACTAGAGATGAAAGATGGGGATCCTATTCCGCCAGAAGAGCGTGAAGAATTACCTATTGAAGTTCCGACACAACTTGTTTCACTGAAGCTTGAATTTGAAGATCCTTGTCCAAATATGGAATTCAAAAGCAAGTATTTTGTTGGTAACGGCTATTATGGCAAACGTGAAAAATAACGAAATATTTTCTAATTTACTTGACAAGTAATCGGTCTTTTGCTATCATAACTTTACTTAAACAAAAAGGAAAACAAATGGCTAAACGTATTTGGTTTGATATTAGCGGTTCAATTGAAACTCCGAAAACAGAAGATGCTGATACAGTAATGGATGCATTAACTGAATTCATGGAAGAAAACGGATGGGCATTTTCAGGGACAGTGGAACCTACTGAAGATACTGATCGTGAAACTGATGACATGGAAGAAGAGTTAGATTTTGACTACGAAAACGATTAAGACATTTCAGGTTTCAGGATCACTCGAACTTCCTGACAATATGACAGAATCTGATTTTTATTCTATTTGGTTTACTTTTCTAAAATCTAACAAATTAGAATTTAAGGGCAAATCAAATTTAGTAAAGAAACAGGTTTTTGTTGATACAAGCGATGAACCTGAACTACCTTTCTAAAACAATTAAATTGCATTAGACAAAAACATCTTTTGCAACTTAATGTTTTCAACAAGTTATAAACGTTTTGGATAAATTTAATATTTTGTTCCTGAAATGTTTACTGACAATGTACGTTTTAAACTAAATAAAAATGTTTGTCAACACTATTAACTTGTTGAAAATAAAGAAGAATTTTTAAAGCTTTTGTCTGTAAGTTAGATAAAAGCTTTAGTTCTTCAATCTACCTTCGAGAAATAGAAAATCTTAAAGGTCGTGGTTTTACACACAGTAAATATGAAAACACACAAACAAGAATCTGGAACTCCATTCTAGTTTCTTGTTTAACTTAAAAATAATGGAGAATTAAAATGTTAAATGAAAAGAAAATGGCGTTATTACGCCTTAAAGGTGTCAAAGATTTCAATGAAATCGAAGACTACGATGAAACTGAACAGGTTGTTACAATGAAAGATGGTAACAAACATCAGTTAACAGAAGTATGGACTCGTAAACTACCCAAATAATGCGTGTCCTTAAAAAGTCATCTAAACGGGGAAACACCATTTGGGTCAATCCCGTGCTAATAAAAATGCCTAACGACTATCCCGAAAGGGAGTAGGTGCAAGCGCACCGAAACGATGACAGCTGATTTTATATCAGTTATGATATAGTCTAATCTATATAGTAATATATAGCAGTTCATAAGAGAACGGCTTTTCAATAGCGAAGAAAAGTGAATAAAAACACAAATGGTTATGGGTTGACATTTGGTGAAATAGCCCAAATAAAATTGTTTCTAATAACAATCGAAAGCTTTAATTAAACATTAGAGTAACGATGAGGAAAGCTTAAGTCGGAAGACTTATCCGGAAGGATGTAAAAATGAATAAAAGAAAATATACACTTAATGAACAAGTGTTTGATTGTATAAATCATGAATCTGCATATTGGATTGGTTATTTATACGGCGAAGGAAATTGTACAACAGAAAACAAAATCAGATTATGTTGTGCTGAAAAAGATATAGATTTATTGACCAATTTTAGAAATTTTATTGGAAGTGATAAACCTATTAAACGTTTTCTTGCTAAAAATAAATATCCGTCATGTGGTTTTGAAATTCGTAGCTGGAAGATGCATAAAACTCTACAACATTACGATTTAACAAAACAAAAAAGAGATCGTGGTTCGCTTCATATAGATCTTTTACAAGATGAATTTTCCAAAGATTTCATCCGAGGATTATTTGATGCTGACGGGTCATTTTATTATGATGGATTGCATAAAAACCATCTTTTTGCAGAAATTACTGGTTACATGCCTGTACTAAAAGATGTTAAACGGATTTTAGTAAGACATAAGGTGATAAATGAAACAAAAAAGATTGTAACAAATGGCAAAATCTTTCGGATACGATTTGCTCAATCTGATTGTTTGAAATTAATTAACTTTATGTACGACGGCAAACCTCGATACCTATTAAATAGAAAATATGGTATTGCAAAAAGCTACCTTGACAGACTAAACGAAACAACGGATGAATCTGAAGTAATAGTCGATTAAGTATTTCCGTCCATACGAAAACTTCAATGTTGGGAAGAAATCTGAATTTGAAGAACGCAAATACTTCAAAGAAAACATTGCTTTCAAACATACTGAAGCTACAGCAATTGCTGCTGAATAATTAGAATAAGAAACCCGCACTGATAACGAATTAAAATAAAGAATTTGTTATTGGTGCGGGTTCTCTTTTTATATGCATAAAATATTGAGGTTCGCCATGCTCAAGAAAATCATTGATTTTATAAAAAATTTGATTTCAAAATTTCTTAAGAAAAAAGCACATGCTACTATTCAAAATGAAGTAGCTACTTTTAAAATTGTGCTTCCTAAAGCACTTTTTAAAGGTCTACAACAGCTTGAAGAAATTACAGTGACAAAATCACACTCAAACAACATTCAACAAATAGCAAGTCAATTTATCGACTTTAAAACTGTAGAATTACAATGCTTTAATGGTTCACAATCATCTAAAGAAATGTTGGTTGCTACATTAACAAATATCAAAAAAGAAAACGGTAAATATTCTTTAACTATTAAAATTAAACAATAAACAAAAAATAAAAGGCTTCTTAATCGAAGCCTTTTATTTTATCTATAAGAATTCATTATTCAGTAACAGGGCCATACAAAATTTCATTCAAGCTGCTTTCAACTGGAACCGGATCAGAATAAGGTGAACCAATTTGAACGTATCCTACGAAGCCTTCATTTGAATAAAGACTGACATTACCGCTTGCGTCATATTCGAAGCCAACTTCAACAGCACGTGATTTACCATCAACATATTCCATCATTTCCTGAAGAACTGGTTTGCTTCCACATTTATGTGTTTCAGCTGAAATTGTCATTACACCATCTGTCCAATCAGCAGCTGTAAACTCTTTCACATACAGTGCGCTTTTATTCTTAACAGCAATCTGTAATTTTGTCGGATTTTCTTCAGGGTAAAGTTTAATATCAACACCGTCTCCAGCAATCAATGTTTCATTTAACAGTGTTAATAATTCAGATGTCTTTACAAACTTTTCCCATGTACTTTCATGATAAAAATAAAAACATTTATCAGTAGTATTGTAATATACTTGACCTTCAGCTGGATCTGCTGGCGCGTCAGCAAGGTTTTCAAATCGTGCTTTTTTAAGATAATTTTTATTTAAATTAATATCAGCAACGAATTTAATTTCAGCACGTGACATGAACTTCTCTTCATAAACAAAATTAGTTTTTTAAAACCGTTATAAACAAGAACGCATGTTTTCTTGTTATGTACCTTTTAAATGTCAAACTTTACTTCTTCTAATTCACTTAAAGTTTTTGCATCATCAATTTGTTTTAAACAGAAATCTTTTGCTAAAAGACACTTTGTTTCGAACTGAATTGCTGCATTTGACATTTCGATAAACTCTTCTTTTGTCAATTCAACATAAACATTTTCGTATGTCTTAAATGTAATTGGCTCTTCTTCAATTGAACCGTCCATTATTCCTAAACGAATGGATAGAATAGTCGCTTTTCCATCAGCATCATATTGAAAATGTTTTCCGTCGTATAACAAACCTCTTGACAATGTTGCAACTTTAGCTAACTTAATTTCTTCTTTCTTTTTTAATTTTAAATCAGACAACCTATTTGCAAACAAGCTATCCGATGGTTTTATTTCATGCTCTGCAAACCATTCAATAGCTTCGTCAACAATATGCTTTGATTTTTCATCTAAATCAAAAGTTGCTAAATAGTCACAAACCTCTTCCCATGACGAAAAGATTTTACCTGTTCTTGGATCATGACTTTGCAACAAATGCATGTAATTTTCTTCATCTTCATTGATATAATCAATTGTAAAATTATCTAAAGAAATCATAAAAATCTCCAATTATTTTATTCTATCAAATTCAGGAACAACAATTGTTAACAAATATTTGTTTGTTCCATTAGAGCCTTGACACTTATAAACTCCTGGTTTCTGAATAATACCAACTAACATATCTTCAGAAACTTCCACACCTTCCGGCAAGTTACTAAATTTAACAAACAGATCCAGTTTTACACTAAAGAATCTACCATGAGGAACGGTTACCTTTATCTGCTTCATAGATTCTTCTTTTATCTGCTTATCAAGAACAGTTTCAGAAATACTGCTTTCACTCTTAACTACAAACATATCAATCATTGGAACGCAATGTGACGACGTATGATTAATGATGTTGTCTTCGTTAATAGATTTATCATTAATGACAAATAAATCATCACTAATGAACTGTATTCCAGTCTCTGCTGGCAATTCTGGCGCTGTGTCTAAACTCAACTCTTTTGAACTATCACATACAGGTGACAGATTCAGATAGTTATTAAAACTATCTGAACCGTCTGAATTTGCTGAACCAATAAAACTATATAACCTTGTTAAAGGAAATGTAGCTACTGATACAGCTTGAGCGTTTGTGTATGTGATTGAACTGTCATACTGAAAGATCATCACAAATTACCCTTCAACATGGATTAGATTCGCATACACACGATTTACACCATCACCTGTAATCACTACGGGAATATTAATACGACCTTCTGCAGAAGATTTTACAGTAATTTCAGATAAACCGTTTTCCTTAAATTTACAATTACCTTCCAGTTTCATGTATACATCTTCAGACAAATAATTGCCTTCGAAATTCTTGCAAGACAAATAAACAGAAGTTTCGATATCTGAATCTTTCCATGTCAGAGTTGTATCAGCAAAACCTACTTCACCACACAAACCACGTTCGATAGGATCAATGTAAACACCTCTAAACGGATCAGTCGTAGACGTATAACACAACTGCTTATGTACGTCATCATACAACATTGAGTTTACAACAATTGGTGAATTTTTTACGAGACGCCAACTATTTGTTTCAGTCATAAATTCCGCAACGACATAACCTTTTGCACCAATTCCAGCAAAAAACTTTTCTTCGAAGGGCATAAAGTTGTAAATGTCATAACCTACAGAATTACCACCTGTAAAGCTATTTAAATATGTCAACGTATTTGATTCAGAATCATATTTAAACGTATACACACCTGATTTCGATGTATCTTCAAGAAAATCAACAAACACATTTAGATAACGTTCATTATTAATCGTCATCCATTCAAGGTTGTAAATTGTTTGTGATAATTCTTTTGTGTACTTATCTAAAGTAATGTTTGTTAATACAGGTATCGCATCGTCAATGACTGAACACTTTTCAAATGTAACAGTTTCGCAATCACCTTCTAAAATCTTAATAGAATTGACCGTGAACCTGTCTGTACCTGAATTTTGGCTACTATCTTTTGTATATCCAAATAGGATATAACTTTTTCCAACAGGCAAGGTAGCTTCAACAGTGCTCTTGCTATTACTTGTTCCTGAACCTTTATATAAATACTTAAACACATTACTATTTAATGTGCCACTAGTAGCTTCCGATCTTGTCGGCACATCTGGCGTCTTGCTTAATGCAATAAAAGCATAATCTGAACTTTCGCTATTAACATTGCAAGTAATAATTACTTTAGAAGGTGTGGTTACATTAACTTCGAGATAACCAAAACTATAACCGTTGTTTACATGATAAGACTTTGAACCGTTTTGGAAACCATCAGTACATTTCTCGAAATTTCCATCTGTTAAAGAGATCCCTGAAATCACTTGTTCAGTATCAACAAAATCAGCATCACCTTCATGTACATATTCTGATAGCAAATCTACATGTTCAACTTTAGCATGATAAAAACTTTGTTTATGATCTTTATCAAGTTTGTAAACAATCATCTCATTGTTTTTATCTAAACATGTTGGACGCGAACGTAAACAATAAATACTACCAACTGTTGTTGCAACAGTCGTATCAAAATCTGTTTCAGATATTTTCTGTACTTCTTCTCTTCTTACAGCACCATTTTCATCAAAACTAACTTTTCCTAATTTAAAATCGTTTGTTTTATACGGACTAATGTATGGAAAAATTGGATTAAGTTCAGAAACTGTACTCGAATAACCGTTAAAATTTCTATCAACTGCATATGTGATTGAATTATCTGTCTTTGATAAAACTTTAAACTCTTGAATTGATAGATTGTTATAAGAACTTGAACTATTGCTTGAACTGTAATATGATCTATTTACACCATACTGAAACAGTGTTGTAAAAGAACCGCCTTTTTTCTTGAATCTGCATTGAACACCTTGAGTATAATTAACACTAGGTCTAATCCAATCGTAGCGGTCACTTGATTCTGTTTGATTAACATAACTACTTAACTGCAGCAAACCATATTCATTTGATGTACTATCAATTAATGTTGATGATGCTACATAACCACTTGAAAAAACTGTTGTTTTATTCGTTAATTCTTTATCCAAATTATATAAATATCCAACACTAGTTGAGTCACTCATGTAAATATGATCGGAACATAAATAAGAATCAGAACTCTTATCTTCTACGACACCTTTATATTGAGTTTTCCCATATCTGTCATTAATATAAACAATTTTATCCGGCATTGTAATTACATTATTTAAACCTGCGTTAGGTAAATAATATTCACCTGGATATGTTTGCATTGTCGTTGAGTACTTCTCCCCACCAATAACATACTTATCAGAAAAAACACCACTGTAATTAGAATATGGGTTCGTTTTAATTTTCATATCAAACCTCTACATTAAAAAGTAAAACTGCAAGACATTGCACCATGACCATTAACAATAACTGGTATCGTAATCTCTTTATTCTCGTTAAACTGAACCAATTTCTCTTTTGTACCATCTTCAAACACTACAGGACCGTTTAACTTAACAGACTGCTCAATTGTTAAACGATTGCCATTGATATCTGAACATTTTAAATTTACAAATGACTTAATAGGTACACCTAAATAATTATAATTGTCTTTTTCAAATGTCGCGCTTAAATTAACACCCTGTGCTGGAACAATACGATATGCTTTATTTGATGTAGAAATAACCCACAATTTGTTTGTAAAGTCTAATGCAAAGTATGAATATAATTCACCAACATCAAACGTATTGATAACTTCCCAATTGCCTTTAATTGCATTCCATTTTAAATATTTTATTAAGCGACCATTTCCAATAAAGAATGTATCATTATCAACTTTAATACATTGATGAACTTTATATTCATTGAATACTGGTGTATTATTTCCATCTGCCCAACAAATAAATTCACCTAAAGCATAAGTTAGATCTTCTGGGTTACTTGAATTAACAGAAATAGCTGTAAAGTATTCTTTCCCGTTTTTATCTTTGTTAATATTTAAAGCGTTACCACCTCTATAATAATAAACATCACTATAATAATTAAAACAACTATTAAATTTACTAGAATTGAACTCTTTATACAAATTATTCGAAATATTAAGTGATTTATTTTCTAGAGTATATTTTACAACACAATACTTATTTGTAAACCTTACAGGAATATAAACATCTTGATGATCTAAAAATGGAAACTCATCACGAAAACATTGTACTGTTGTTTTGTTGTCAAAACTATTATAATTTTGTAACAACTTTGTAACTGTTCCTGAAACTAAATCAAGCTGTTCTACACAATATGCGTTATAAAAAGTAGCATATTTCGAGTTATAGCGTACACCTTTTAAACAAAAATATACTTTATTTTCATGTACACCTAAAAAATATGCAATATTGTTATTGTCTAAACCTGACACAACATTAAAGTCAGGCAGATTTGCTATTAAAACAGTTGTATATTTATTGTATAACCCACTTCCTGATTTATAACTATCTACCTTTACAACTTTGTATACTCTATAAGATTTTGCATTTAGAATATAGATACCACCTTCATCTTCATAAAAAGGAAAACAATAACCGTCACCAATATTTTCTTGCTTTAATTGATTTTCTTCAATATAATACATATATAATTGATTACTATCATCAGGGCTAATTGCAAAATACACATCAAAATACTTGCTAACCCATGGCAAATTCATACCAATATTTGAAGTCATATGTTGTGACAACTTGCCAAATGATCTTGAACCACTAACATTGTTTTGTCTTGTTAACCCTTTAATCTCTTGTAGAGTTGTCAAGTCATAAGCTTTTCTACCAATAAACACAGCCCAAGGTGTTACAAAAATGCCATCTTGAATATCAAAAGACATATTCAATTCTCCTAAAAACCAAACAAATTATATTTTATATTATATGAACCATTAGCATAAACTTCTAAAGTTGTGCTAGTATTCAATTCATACACTTGTAAACAATTAGGCTGAACTTGTATATCAAGTTTTACATCACCACCATCAACAATCTTAATAAACAATATTGATGTGTTTGAAGTATTTGTGAACTCTACAGTTTGTTTTTCAATTCCAGTAAAATTCTCACTTTTACAAACATCAGCAACATTGAAAATTGGTGTTAAAATAGTTACTTCATCAATATAGAATTTAGTAACAGACTTTCCACCGGCTGATATTGCTCTAATTTTATCAGCATACTTATTAAACTCAACAGTATGTTGTAACTCAACACCTTTTTCATTTATTGCTTTAAACAAATCTTTTTTAATATTTAAAACTTGTTTAATATCGTCTTGCAAACTCATGTTTTATGCATGTAAATCTTGATTTAGAAAAGTTCTATTCTAGAACTTGTACGAACGACTGTTACCAAATCAACAATGTTTACACTAAACTCGAAATTTCACAATATAATCAAACATTTGCGATTACTTTGTCAACTTTTTGATCAACTGTTCTGTTGATTCATCAGGCATAAAATTTATCACATCTTTTAGCCTTGTTACGCAAACAAAAGGACTTATTTCAGAAACTCGTTCTGTCTTCAATTTGCCAAACTCATTTTTTCCAGATTTAAAATAACTATATAAAGAGTCTAAAAAATCATCAATAAAATGCTGATTTGGTTCGATATCAAGTCTTTCCAACAACTTCCAGCAACCCATTTTCTTTATTAGATATTCTTTAAAAACATCGAAATCATTTGTTTGCTTTATGACTTGAACACCGTTTTCTGAAACAAAATGATATAGAAATTCTTGTACAAACGCTTTACGTTCACCATCTTGCAATAAATAAAACTTCTGAAAATCTTTGATTAGCTCTTCTCTAGTGTAACGAAAATAATCAATCAAATGTGTCAACTCATGAACTAATATTCCAATTAAAAACTTAAAGAAATCTTCCTTTTCAACTTTGTTAAGACTATTAATCTTTTTCTTTATAAAACTATTTTTATGCAAAACAGAAATTGTCGAAAACAATGTTCCTAAAAATATTGTCACGCGAAATCTATCCAACTCTTCTGTTTCCGCAACAATACAACCTAAATCTGAATTAAAATCACCATCTTCTGTAATTTTTAAATAAATATGTTTAAGAATCCCTCTTGTTTCAGGAAATTCTTTTAATATTTGTTTTACAGAAATTTCTTGTGTTTCATTGTCAAATTTATTTATTTTTAACAACGGATAAATTTCATCAATAAAAATATCATTAGCTATTTCAGAAAACTTCTTCGAATCAAAAACTGTTTTTGTAATGTCTACTTTAAACTCATTTAAATGCTCTTTTAATAGCCTAACAATATCATCTTCTTTTAAAGATTCAGCATTTAAAATAACGTCTTTAAAATGTTTAACTAAATCAATATTCATTTCACACCGTTTCTTAAAAAACGTTTAAACTCAACCTTTAATTCATCATTTGTCATTTTATTTAAGATAGCACTGACTTTTAAGACATCTCCTACATTTTTTGAATTAATTGTTTTCAACACATATTTTACGTCATTTTTTGACAATAATTCATTAATTGAAACACTATTAAAATATTTTTTTAAAGGATCTTCAAAAATAGCAAATGTATGTTCCGGTTTGAATAGACCTATTTGTTTCATTGCAACTATGAAATTAAATTTTAAATCGTCTAAACCTAAAATCTTATCTAAATCACCATCTAAATCATATTTATTACCATTACATAAATTATGAACAATTTGCATGACATGCTGAAACTCATGGACATAATTTGAACGATAAACAAAACTTGGTTGAAATCTAAACTTTAACGATTTTATAAAACTTTCAGTTGTATAATGATTTTGTAACCCGGTTTCGTACACAAAATTACATTCATATACTGTCACTAAAATAGCTTTTTTATTGTTTTGTGTAAACTTTTGAGTATCGCCAAAATAACCATCTTTTGCTAATCTTCTATCTAAAATGAAACGACAAAAAATAGGTAAACATTCTTTTGAAACTGTCTTTTCATAATTTTCAGTCTCAAAACACTCAAAAGCAAACATTGATCTTTTCTTTGTTAATTCATTGAATGTTTTAATTTTATTTAATTTAATGAAATTTTCTAAAGATAAAATTCCTTGTTGTACATCTTTTAAAAAGAATTCAGATGCTCTTAACCTTTCATCTACAAAAGGTTTATCAAAAATAAACTCTTCAACATTTTCACCGATTAGAAAAGTTTGTCTAAAATTATACTTTTGCAACACTGATAAAGATTCTATATCAGAACAACTAATCATTTTTCTTATCAACAACTTTTAATTCACAAATATCTTTATTATAGTAGCATACAACTTCTCTTGTAAATTCATTGTTTCTTGTTATATCTAATAAAAACTTTTTCAACTTAATAAAATTATTTTCATCAAAAGAATACAACGTATTACCTTCATTGTCTTTGGTTACAAACAAAACAATTTCAGGTGATGCTACTTCCGCTGGAACATATACTGGCACGGTTGGTTTATCTACAACAATAGCTACTTCTTTATGCGAACAACCTGACAATAAAACTGCTAAAGCAATACCAATACAAAACTTTTTCAACATATCATCTTTCCTTTTTTGTTGAATGTGCTAAATCATCAATAATTTTCTGGAAATCAATTCTAGCTTTCTTTTCAATTTCCGATGGATTTAAATCAGATTTACATTTTCCAGCTGTCAAAAGAATTTCATTTAATTTAGCTTGATATGTATTTTCAACTACATTAAGTTTAGCATTCATCTGATTAATTTTTTCTGATGACTCTTTATAACTTTTATCAAGCTCACAAATTGTTTTCTTTTGAACGGAAATTTCAGTATTCTTTCCATCAATAATCTCATCTTTATCATTAATCACATTATGCTGTTTCCAACAAATTAATGACAAAACAACAATAATTGTAACAAATACAATGTCTTTTTTTGATGGAATAGGTAAACCTAATTTTGAAAAAATATCAATCATTATAAACCACCGCTTCTACGTACAATAAAATGATCAAACAAACTCTCTATCTTCTTAAGAACGTCTTCTTTAAAATATGCTTTTGTTTGAATAATATCCGGAACATTTTTCGCTTCAGGAAATGTATGATACTCTTGAATAGCAAAAGTCTTTACACCCTTTTTACTCAAATATTCAGAAAGACTAATCAACTCATCAACACTGATCACTCTTGGATCTAAAGTTGTACGTACCTCAAAATCTTTTTTTACCTTCAACAGTAAATCCAAACATTGTTCAGTTTGAATATTTTTGGAACAATGCAATCTTTCACTATATAAATCAAAACAAGTTTTAACGTCTAAACCAACCCAATCTACAATTGAAATTACTCTTTCAAATGCTGATAAAGATACTCCCGATGTATGTAATCCAATTAGAAAACCTTTATTTTTTGCGCACAACATTGCCTCTTTTAAATCATGCTGAATTAAAGGTTCTCCACCTGAAAAAACTATTGCATCAAGTAATTTCTTTCTCGAATCCATAAACTGTTCAGCAACTGACCAATCTAAATCAGACACATTTGATACTTCCTGCAACGATGGATTTTGACAATATGGACACCTTAAAGGACACCCCTTTGAAAAAAATACGGCTGCCAATTTGTTCGGATAGTCTATCGTCGTAAATGGCTGTATTCCACCTAAAATCATTCTAAAAACCTTTCGCTAAAAAAGAAGGGCGGAAGCGTTTAACCTCCGCCCTATTCATTAATCATTGCAAGCTTTACATTGCTCATGTTTCGGTGAAGTTAATTCTTCATCACAAATCGGACAATATTTATGTTCACCTGAAATGTACCCATGTTTAGGACAAATCGAAAACGTTGGTGTAATCGTCAAATACGGAATATGATAATTCTCAAGAACACGCTTCACTAAAGTCTTGCATGATTCCGATGATGACATTGCTTCCCCCATGTAAAGGTGAATAACAGTATTATGGATAAACACAAACCGTTCTTTGCCACAAAGATAGTTGTGATTATTTTCTGTAGTCAAATCATAAAAGATATTGTCTTCTACATCAACTTTACTTGTCTCTTTAACTCTAACAAAATTAAACTTTCTTGCTAATTTTGAATGTGGACGTTTTTGTTGATTTATACAAATCTTTTTAACTGTATTTAACTTTTCCACAATATCAAGTAAACTATTATGCCAAATATTAACTTTTGACAGTTTAGTACTAGGCCACCTCGGATCAATTTTAAACGTTTTAGATACAGATAACCCTAACATAGTACAAAGCCATACAATATCATAACCCAATTGAACTGATGCTGTAATATATTCTACATCACCAACTGCATCTACATGTGAATCACTATCAATTAAACCACTTAATAAAGCATAAGCATTCTTTTTGTTAAGTTGACACTTTACCTCATCAGGAATATCTACAGTATATGTCTTAGAACCTGCATGAAAACCATATTTTAAAAAAAAGTCTGCGCAGGATTTACTACAACAATGCAATTCCTTTAACTTTTTTGAGCTTTTATCAGTTTGTATAATATTAACATTACCAAATCCGTTTGATTTAATAATATTCCTAATCTTTTCCAATACCTCTTCTTTCTCATCAAAAAAACGTACCATATACCGTTCTAAATGATTCCCACCACGATTATCTATATGTTTTGTTAAACTACCATCACCAATAAAATAACCTATTAAATATGCCTGTTCTTCCGTTAATTCACGTTCACTGTCATCAAACAAACAATCATTAGATGTTAACATTTTATCGTTCTTTTTCAACTCATCCGCTCTTTTTTCAACAACGGAACCGTCTTCTTGAAGGACAAAGAACGGGTGCCAATCTGAAGTTGTGATATTAAAATTACCTTCCCCTTTAATGTTAATTTTATCTTTTTTAGATACATCAATTTCAACAGCGTCAATAATCTTATCCCATTCAGTTGTATTCGTTTCTTTATTAAATGAAGCTACATATAAAGGATTATCTTTATCGAAATTTTTAACAATATCTTCAATAAGGATTGTACCTTCATTAGTAATTACAAAATTGCCAGCTTCTACACAACCGCCGCTATAGCGTCTCTGCAAACCTTCCTGCAAATTTAACGCTGTAAACGGATCATTTGTATACCCCACAGGTATCTGCGTTGAGTTTGTATAGTAAGGTGCTTCAGGTTTACCTGCTTGAATAATATCAGGATAACGTTTCTTATCTTCTTTTGCAAACCTAAAAGTAGTTCCTTCTCCTGGTGTCGCCTCCAAGTTGTATAAATTTCCAGTTTCAACTTGAAATTGTTTTAACACTTCATTAATATGATCCATTAAAGACATTGCAAACTGCTGACCATATTCATCAGTGATATCATGTTCATCGTTTGTAAAGTTACGAATCATTTCATTTACACCATTGATACCTATTGTTGAAAACAAAGTATTGTAACCACCTAAATAACGTTTAGAATAAGGATACAAACCTTGCTCCATCCATTTATTCAATGACTTTCTTTTTTGTTCTAATGCATTTTTAGCAATACTCATCAATTCGTCTAAGCGTTTATATAAACCTATTATATCATTCTTAAACAAATATCCTAAACGTGCGCAGTTTATTGTAATAACACCGATTGAACCGGTCTGTTCACCTGAACCAAATAGACCGCCACCGCGTTTTTTAATTTCACGCAAGTCAAGTTGGAGTCGACAGCACATACTTCTAACATCACCAACTTTCAAATCTGAATTCAAGAAATTTTGAAAATAAGGCAACCCATACTTTGCTGTCATTTCGAACAACAACTTTGTATTCTCACTTTCCCATGGAAAATCAGGTGTAATATTATATGTTGGAATAGGGAATGTGAATAAACGCCCATGTGCATCGCCTTTAATCATGACTTCAATAAAGGCTTTATTAATCATGTCCATTTCTGGTTGAAGTTCAGAATATGTATAATCCATCTCTTCACCAGCAATTATAGGTTGTGAATCCTTCAGATCTTCTGGGCATGTCCAATCTAATGTAATGTTCGTAAAAGGCGTTTGCGTCTGTCCAGAAATAAATACACCACCATCTTTATTCATAAAAATTGCTGTGCCATCAGCTACATTTGGACACCAAACCATATCATCATAATTAATACGTGATATCTGCTTTGGTGAAACACCATTCACACCTGTTAAACTTACATAAGTAACATATTTACCAGATTTACATTTTTTTAACTTCTTACTTACGACATGACCTGACAAAACAGCAATATGTGCCAGCTGTTCAAAAATCAATTCGTTATCAACTTGTAACAAATGTCTTGACTCATCACCATCATGAAGTTCCCAAACATGTAGAAATAAATCTGCCTGACATTTATTTAATTTATAAAACTCTTTGTTAATTTCATACTTTGATTTTACTAAATTAACAATTTTTTTAGCTGAATCTCCATAGAAATTCCAAACATGCATTTTTGATCCGAAATCTTTTGAGACTTTTTCAGTTTTTGTAAAAGATAAACCTAAATTGTTAAATATCAACTCTGGATCTATACCACTTTCTTTTAGACCTTGAAGCCTCTTTTCTGATTTTAAGTATCTAACTTTATGCACATTTTCTTTTCTAAAATCTAAATTGCCATCTGTATAAATCATTGCGGCTAAAGTAATTTCATCATTAGAAAAATTTGCCTTTGTATTAATATCAACTGCTTTGAATTCAGTCGGAAATTTCCAATACTTATTAGAAACATCTGATTCAATTTCTTCAGCATGAACAATTTCTGCATCAAAAACATTTTTATTGGTTTTTGATACTAAAGTTCTATGAGTTGGCGTAACTGTTTGCTCGTAACCATACTGTGTATTAATAAACGAAATTAATGAACCTTTAAATTTCTTTCTACAAACACCGTTTACCTTGCACGTATTTAACGAACCGTTTTTCCAAGTATAAATAACGTCATACTCTGATAACTCATCAATAGATTTCCAACCGTCAATCGACAAGACTTTAGTTGTATTCGGAACACAACCCCATCTTGAAGGTACGTTCACATTAAATACAAATTCCTGAATAGCATCATAAACCTGTTTGTACGTTAATTTGTCATTACGAACATATGGCGCAAGATATGTATCGAAGCTACTAAAGGCCTGTGCACCTGCATTTTCATTTTGAAGACAATTTTTCACTAATATACCATTGTCTAATACAAAACCATGAAAATCGTTTTGAACAGTACCACAATATACATCTTTTGTTTCATTAATAATTTTCTTTGATAATAGTTTCATTCTCTTACCTCTTATGCTGCCAAAGTACCAACAACTCTATTATGAATTGCAGGATAATTCTTCTTTAACTTATCTAATTTTGGTAACCTGTTAATTACTTTAATATTGTTTGTATCAAAGTACTTAAATCGTACTTCCTTAATATCCCAATCTTTAACATGATAACCTTTATCGACTAACCAAGTAAGAAACTTGCTACAAACAGTTGTCATTGCTTTTAGTCTGTTTTCTGGTGTGTTTGCTTTAGCTGCGTTTCTTTTTTGTATATTAGATTGCTGAAACGGATGCACTCCTTTTTCTAATTGAACTTTAGCTACATGCTTACCTAAAGTTAAACCATCCGAACACACCCTTTTCATTTTTCGTTGAACAGGTGTTAAACCATCTGTTCCTATCTTATTTAATCCTTCAGAAATACGGCGTCCATTAACTACTTTCCAAACTTCACCATTCTCATCAATAGAATTCGTTAACTTCTTCATAAATTCACTTTGTCCAGCACGAATCTTTCCAAAAGTTGGAATACTCCATTCTTTATACAAAACACCTTTTGTTAAATTTGCTTTACCTTTTGGATCATAAAAATTTTTAGACCCGTTATTATAAACAAGATTTACATCAGCAATTTCAAAACCTAAATCTTTTAATTCAACATCAAATCTTTCTCTCCATACGTAAGCTATTTTATCACTCCTACGTACAAGTATTTTATGAAAATTTGTATATCTATGAGTGTTGTAAGTTTCTTTATTATCTCTTCCTAAAAATGTCACTTTTAAATTTAAACAATTTTTATCACAAATACTACCACTAATCAAGTTAATTTCTGCTGTCTTTAACTCTTCATTAGTTTTATAATAATTTAAAATCTCTCTTTTAAAACAATCTCTTCCATACTTTTTAATGGATTCTTCGATTAAAACCCCGCTCCCTAAATAATCATCATCAACCTCGAATGTAGAATGTGACCCATAATAATATTCGCCATTAACAAGATTTGTTACTTTATATGTAAAATACTTTCTTTCAGGCAAACTAGCAACATCATCTTCTTCAGTTAAATCTTGCGCTTCAACCCAACCTTTGTTCCATGTCCAAAATTTATGATCCAACGTACACCTGACTTTTTTATCACCTTCAAAGGTTAATTCAATTGTCTGGTCTACTGTACGGGTTTTATGAAAATTATTCATAATAGCAGGTTCTACCTGTCCTGTCTTATCATTATAAGATAAAACTTCAATTTCTTTTATACCTTGATCCATAATCTCTCTAAAAGAGATAGAAGAACCGTCAGATTTTTTAATTTTAGTATCGTCTGTAAAACAACCCCAAAAATTAATCATTTGCCCTAAAGCTGAAGCTAAATGTTTTGGTGGTTTACTTTCAACTTTACCTTTTACACCGTTAAAACCTTCCTGAAGCAATGAGCGTAAAGACCAACCAGTACAATAGTTTGCTAACATATCCAAATCGTGAATCTGTATATCACCGTTACGATGTGCTTCACCTGCTTCTTTAGGATACACATGACTCAACCAATAATTTGCTGTTACTTTACCAGAAGTATTTAGAATCATACCACCTAAAGAATACCCCTGATTAGCATTAGCATTAACTCGCCAATCTGAACGATCAAGATAATCATCAATTGACTGAACAGCATCAATCATTACATTATTATCTTTTCTCATATCGTTATGTTTTTCACGATACACAATAAAAGCACGTGCTGTTTTAGTGTAATTATTTTCATTCAACACTTTTTCAACAGCATCCTGAATTTCTTCAACAGTTGCTTTTTCTTTATTATCAAACATTTGAATTACTGAATTGGTTAAATCTAAAGCTTCATCATAACCAAACTCACCTGAAGATTCACCAGCTCTACGAATAGCTGATACAATCTTTTTCAAATTAAACTTTACTTCTTTTCCATCACGTTTTACTACTTGCTTCATTTTTTACTTACCTAACTGTTAAAGAAACTTAAAGGTTTTTCCAATCAACATTTGGTTTTTGAGTTTTTGGATCTACCACATATTTCATAAGGAATTAAATTATCAAATGTCTTTAAATAATCTTTGAATTCATTAAAAAAAAATAATTCAACCCTTCAGACCCAACATCTTCTTTCAGAAGTTTACTATCATTCAAATGATAACCTATTGAAACAATCTGACTTTTTACTAAAGATTTTGAACTCATCATTCACTACTTTTCTCTTCTTTTCTCAAATCAGCCAACTGTGCATTTGATAAAAAGACTTCTTTATTTAACATTTCTGGCTTTACAAGCTTGTCATTTTCCTCAATACACAAAAACTTTCCATCAGAATATTTAACATGAACAATCTGATTATCTAACAATGCTTCATAAATACTCCCATCAAGTAAAGCTTTGATATCCTTTGACATTGGAACTTTATCAATGTTCGAGAATACAACTTTATATTCATAAAGACAATCAGGACAAATTAAATTAATAGAATGGTCGTTAACAACTTCACAACTACTAAAACCAATTATGCAATCACATTCAGTACAATAAATCTTATCGTCTGTGATTGTAATCATTGTATCATCAGTATCTTCATCTACGTAATCAACGCTACCATCATCATTAACATAACGTGCTAATTTTTCACCATCATGATAAACGGAAAAGCCTTTGTTTTCAAACAGTTTATCAAACATATCGTCTTTATTCATTTAAACCTTAAACCTTACTTTCATATTTCTTTTTAAACAAACCACAATGACAAACACCATTTTGTTGAATCTCATTGTAGCATTTTTTGCTAATGCAAGCCATCTCTCGATCATCAGGACAACATGGACATCTAAATCCAACATCCAAAATGGTCTTTGCGTTCACTATCTTATCAACTTTATCAGAAATGTCAACATTTTTTAACACTGACAAACGAATTAAAGCATCTTTAAGCTTCTGTTTTTCCATTGTTATCATCACCACTTTTAAAAACAACTTTTGAAATATCATTATTCTTGCTAACAAGAATTTGTCTTGGGATTAATCCATATGCATTTGGATTATGTGTAATGACGTAAATGCTTGGAATTACTTCAGACCTTTCTTCTAACATTGTAACAACATGATTAATACCGGCAACATCAAGACTTTCAAAAATTTCATCAAGAATCAATATGTTTGTATCAAACATTGCTGTTGAACGTACTAGATCATAAATAGCAAACTGAATGCACAAATCCAACCTTTTACGTTCACCTTTTGACAACATTGATACTGATTTTACTAAACCGTTAGTATTTTCAATGATAATATCAATTTTATTTGACTCGACTGTAGGTACGGTCAACTTAATTGAACAACCTGAATACAACCTTGCTGAATAATATTGCAATACTTTATTTAAGTAGGCAATGTCTTTTCTCAAAAGATATGGTCTTAAGTTTCCTTTTGGACCTAAACTATCATAAAAGAATTGATATGCGCCACGTTCATCTTCAAGTTCAATTAAAGCTTTATTGTTATTTTGAATACTCTCTTTAATTGTTGTTATCTGTTGTTTGTATAAATTAATTTGATTGACGAAATTTTCCAAACGAACACTATGTGATGCAATATTGTCTTTTAAAACTTTAATGTTTTGATTTAATGCTATCACTCGATCTTTTACTGATTTATCTTTAAATGATAATTCTTGAATCTTCAATGAAATATTTGTGATTGCATTTCGCAACTCAATCAACTCTTCAGGTTCACCAATTGAAATTGTTGATATTTTACTGACAACATCTTTCTCTTTTGCTACAGCCTCTAATAAAGACTTTTTTGTTACCGTTAAATTACGCAACAACTCCATCTTTTTTTCTTCTGACAAAACAACCTTTTGCCCGCAAGTTGGACACACGTTATCTTTTGTTAAAAGATCGCCATATTGCTTGATATTGTTCTGTGCATTCTGGATGGTAAATTTCAGCTTTGATCCTTCAGAATACAAATTATCCAATTCTTTAACAGCTTTATTATGTTGTTCAGTTGCTTCAGATGCTAAAACATTCTTTTCATTCAACTCTTTAGACAAATTATCAATCTCATCTTTGCTATCACCTAAAGCAATTAATTGATTTAACTCTGACTCTAAAACTACTACTTCGTTATCAGAAAAGGTTTTTTCTTTTTCTGACATATAATCTTTTGACAATCTATCAACAAAATCAGAAATAGCTGTCAATTGACCTTCACTATTTGCATTTGAAGCTTTTAAGTTTTCAATTTGTGAAATATACTGATTTAATGACGTTTTTGATTCTTCACGAAAATCTGACCAAACCTTATAATCACGTACTGATTCAAGTAAAGCAATGCGATCTTTAGGTGTTAATTCAGAAAACCTGTTTGAAATATCACCTGCCATAATAATTGTTGATTTCAATAAAGCAGGACTAATCTTAATAATCTGATTAACTCTATCCTGTGTATCTTTTATACGATGTGCTGACAATGATTGACCATCAACATCCAAAAACAAATTATTTTTATATTGTGAATGTTTTCTTGTACGCATTACTTTTACAATGTGATCATCACTATTAATTGTAACCTCAACAAAACAATCTTTTTTTGTTTTCAAGTTTACAACATCATCTTCACTGTCAACACCATTTACTGTATTGCCAGTTAAGCACCAAATAATGCTATCACAAAATAGAGTTGATTTTCCACTACCGTTTGAATCAGACGCACTATCATCTTTATTTGCGCCTTTAACAACCCATAAACCTTCTTTGATTTGAAAGTCAAACTTTTTAAAGGAACGGAAATTCTCGCCCTTAACTGATACGATCTGCAACATTTAGAAATTCTTTAGATAAAAATGTTTGTTAATTTAAAGTACTATGAAAATCATCAAATTCTTTTTGATTGGAATTAAACTTTTTGAAATCTTCTTCAGTAAAATCTTCATCAAGTTTACCAAACTTTTCAAAAAACATTTTATAGATTTCAAATTCCCAATCATCCATTGAAGACTCATGTGCCTTAACATCATCTAAAGAATCATAATATAAAGCACGATTATAGAATGCATAAAGATCAGCGGCATCTTCTAATCCTAAATACGTTGCCAATTTTTCCACATATGGATAAATGCCTAAATCATTTTCATAAAGATCGGAATCTTCATAAAGATTTTTTGCTAAAGTCTTTGTATATTCTGTCATCGTGCTTTCCTAAAAACTACAAATAAAGAACCTTAAAGTTTTAGTTTTTAATGTCAACTTTGTCGATCAATGTGAAACGTTGAACACCGCCGATCGCTTTAGATTCAAAATCACACATACGACGGACATAACATTCACTTGTTTCAAGATTTCTATACACTACACACAATTCTTTTGAATCATGATCCGTCGCAACTTCAACAACACCATAAACGCCGCCTTTAAAATGGCGATAAACTTCACCTTTAGTAACCATTAAAACCATCCATTTAGTTTAGCTTCTTTAACCCAATTTATTGAATCGTCAATTGAACGCCAAATGACATATTCAAAACCCAACTTTGTTACAGAATCTTCAAACTGTTTCTGATATTCACTTTGTTTACCTTTATCAGTCTTCATTTCCACAAAAACTGTACGTGAATTAGGTAATAACAAAATCAAATCAGAAACACCGTGCAACGTACCTTCTGCAACCTGAATACGCGCTTCTATTTTACTTCTTTTACCACCATTAGGAACAGCGAAAACCAAACCACCACATTGACGAAGTTCCAACCTTAAATAATTAACAACTTGTCTTTGTATCTTTGATTCTTCATGCTTCATTCTTTTGGTTCCTGACCGTAAAAGAAACCATCAACCTTTTCAGCAATCTCACTAACAATTTCGTCAACTTCTTTATCGTCTTCTGAAACTTTTGTTCTTTCTTGCTGACTTTTTACTTCTTCACACATTTCTTCACCAACAAAACTACTATAAAACAAAAAGAACTTTAAGTCAAGCGTGTAATAACAGGTGAATATGGTAACGCCATCATTGTTTTCATTTCAAGCTTGTTTAAAAGCGTTAAAGCACCGCCTGTATCAGCTACTGCTGATTCTTCCAACAACTTTTTCAATTCTTCTTTTTTGTTTTCACCATATGGACATTTGCGAAAATCCATCAAATTAAGATTTTTAGTCAAAACGTCAATACAATCTTTTGTAAACTTCTGAATGCTACGTTTTGATCTTGAATCTTCCCATGTTTCAGCTAAACTAATCAACTTATCATAAACATTGTTGCTATCAGGATCTATACCTAACTCATGTGCTTTATTAACAAATTTAATAATTGATGCTTCACCGAAACCTTTAACAACATTAGGAATTTCATCAGATGGGTCACCCATTAACGCTTTATATAAAATAAACCATTCAGGATAAACCTTACATTTTTCCAAAAAGTTTAATGACGTAATTACATCACCATGCATTGCACGTAAAATTTTAATCCCAGGAATCAAGTTCACCAATTGCAAATAATCTTTATCATCAGACATTGCTGTACATAACCAACCTTGTTCAGTTAAATGTTTACATGTATGATAAACCAAATCATCACCTTCGACATTTTCCTGAATAATTGTTCTAATCTTTAATTTAGGCAACAAGTATCGCAATGTCTTAAAAGTAAACTCCTGTGTACTTTTTTGCGACCAACCCCATTTATCTGTTGCTACATATGACGCATATTCAGGGCTATCAGGATTACTTCTTCTGGATGACTTATATGATGGAAACAATTGTTTACGATATGCTGGATAGCTATCCATACAACAAATAACTTTACTATAATAATCACTATCAAGCGCATTATTTAATGCTTTTAACACACCAAACACACCACCAACTTTTACCTTGTCTTTATTTCTCAACTCGCTCATTTGTGGAACTGATAAATAACGATGCACTTGATATGATAAATCTACAATTAAAGCTCTTTTATTTTCATTTGACATATCGACAATTTTCCCTAAACAAATCGCATACTACTTCATATTTAAATTCAGTATAACCAAAAGCATCCTGTGCCAACTCTAACATGAAAGTTTCACCAAACTTTTTCTTGTAAATTTTATATGCATCATACGGAATGTGAATTAAAATCTCTTCTTCATAAATTTTAAATCTCTTTTCTGATGGAAGGTGCGAAAATTTACATGGATCAATTAAAACATTTTTTCTGTAGAAATTTCTATTCAACACCAACTCTTCAAAACAACTAATGTACATTTTATTTATAAAATAATTTTTTATTTTTTTAAACATCAATGTCTAACCTTTCCTAAAATAGTTAACCCAACCTGACGATATTTTTTCTTCTTTTCTTCACTGCAATCTTGGCTGTCAATAAACTCTTTTAAAACATCTTCTTCAGATTCCAAAATAATATCTTCTGAATCACGCTTCCTTGATGAAATTTTTATACGTTCAACATCGAATTCAACTTCAACGCCTAAAAATTTATTTTTAATATCTTCTAATGTAACATCTTCTTCGCATAAAGAGTAATCACTTGCTAAAGATAGTTTAACATAATTATTTGGTTTCAATTCTTTAACAATTTCACCAATTGGCATCATATCGTCAATCTTAACCCAATCAGGAACATCTAAAGCAATTCTTTTAACTTTATCCGTTTCGGTATCATAAACAATAACGCCTCTAGTTAACGCTGAACGTGGTTCATTAAACGAAAATACTTGAGGTGAACCAGGAAACACAAAATTCTTTCCTAACTTTTGAGGCAAATGATAGTGATGACCGATCACCTTTTTAAATTTGCTAAACACATTTGTATCGTTTCCCGATTGATCAACAATAGTATCACTATACTTTGCACCTAAAAAATCAAGATGCGCTATAACAACCTTCTTTTCTTTATTTTCAACTTTTGATACAAAAGATGATACACGTGAATTTTCCATCACATACGGAATATAAACAATATTGTTTTCAGCATCTTCTTCCATTTGTTCATGCAAAACAATGTTTGGATAATACTTGAACGGGCGCAATGAATTTGATGACATATTATTATCAGATAATTGATCATGGTTTCCAACAATAATATTAAACTTTTTGCCAATTTCTTGACATGCTAGATCAATTTCATGAATCCCTTCTACAACTGCATCTAATACGATTGTATCTACAGTTGACCACGTATGAAATACGTCACCGCCGCAACAAACAACATCAGGCTTTTCTTTTCTAATTACTTTTGCTATTTCTTTACACGTGTTAATCTGTTCCTGCAAGCGAACTGTATATCCAAATTCTACAGGATGGCTGAATTGATGATAATGATGAAAATGTAAATCACCAAATGTCAAAATTTTCATATAAAACTCACACTATTATTGATTATTGTAAATTAATTCGATTTCATCTTTTGTATAACCACGATGTAACAACTCATCGTATGATACCTTTTCAGACGTACCATCCTCATATGTCACATCCATTAAACCATATAAAGGTTCATAACGAACGCCTGGTTCATGTGCGAATTGATATTTACGAATATTGTCTTTTGCCCATGCTGAACAATATACATAACGTACGCCACCTGTTTTAGGTGCAAGATGAAAACGTGAAGACAAACGACCTGTTTTTGTTGCACCAACTAATTTAAATACAGCAATAAATTTATCTAGCGGACGATCATTCTTTTCATCATATGAAACTTTATAGTACATATTATTTAACTGATTAAAACCAGATGTCTTAATCAAGTTTTCACAGAATGTACATGCTTCTTTAAACTTTTCGACATTATTTACTGTAATCAATTCACCATTATTGTCACAATAAACCTTCTCACCTTCTTTAGCTGTTTCAAACTCTTTAATTGAATTCTTTAACTGTTTCTGAATCTCTTTCAATGTGTCTGCATCTGCTGACGGATATCCAGAATCTGTAGATGTTAAAGACTTTAACCCAAAATATTCTTTTCTAAATAAAACAGCTGCATTATGAGATTGAGCACCTGATGTATTTGTATTAAATACAAATACACTTGCTTCTTTTTCAGGTAATTCTTTTCGCCTATCTTCAACAAAACGTTTAACAGTAGGCAAATCAACTAATTGTTTTCTCAAATTAATTAAGCCATTATTAACCCACTTATATAATTTTGTTTCTGTTTCAGGATGCACTGAAAAACCATGCACTTCACCTAAAGAAAACATAACAATCGCAATGTTCTGTTCTTTTTCAACAAGCAACATAGGTTTGCCTTCCATTTTCTTTTGGAAATACTCATCTAGCAAATCTGTTGTAATAGCATCTGCTGCTGAATATGGACCTAACAACTTTAAAGGTACACGATCGAAACGCATATTCGAACCTTTACCTAAACGAGGTGAAGAATGAAATGCTGATTTCCATTTGTTTTCAACACCTAAAAGATCCACTGACAACACTTCAAGATTAAGCTTTTGCCCTAAATTTTGCCCCATAACAGCAACTGCTTGACCAAAAGTATCTGCTTTAACTCGAAGATTGCGCAAACCAATACACATATTTGCACACCAACCAATGTCAAACTTTACATTGTGGCCAACTACAGGAATTTTAGACAACACACGGTCTAATAAATAATAAAAATCATGTAACTTTTTTGGATACTCTTTATCATTAATCAAGAATGTTAAACGTTTAACAGCCTCTTCAATTAACACTTTATATTCTGCGTGTGCTTTTTGCTTTTCTACAATTGCTTTTTTTACAGTTCTTTTAAAAACTTTTATCAAATCCGGCAACGAATCCATAATGAAGTATTCATCATCATTTAATACCTCTTTATATGGCAAACCTTCAATCCTCGGATAAACGTCCTTATAAAAATGTTCCAACTTTTTAGCAAGCTCAATATACTCTTCGTTTGTGATATTATTTTCATCAACAAAAATATGAGCAAACAACCACTTTAGCAATGTCTTTTTACGAGGATGCATAATCTTTTCAGGATGATACATCGCACATGAAAAAGCATGTTTTGTAATACGATCCGAAACAGATATAGCTACAAGTTTTGCCCACGGTTCAGACCATTCTGAACTATTGGTTTCATAGTCAAACCCAATACAATCAATCTTTTTATTGTCATACAACACTTCAAGTTTACGTAGATATCCAGAAAATGTATCAATATCTACATAACTAGCATTATCAATAGATGTAACTTCATATTGTGTTGAATAAATCTGATCAATAGCTGAAATAAAACGATTTCGTTCAGTCAACCCCAATGAATACTCTAATGGGCTAACAGTTTCAATTGTTAAAACTTTTGTTCCAACAAAATCTATTTCTTTAGCTTTATCTAAACAGCTTTCAGGTTCATAAAACCCAAACTCATGCAACACTCTTGCTGATTCTTTTCCTAAAATAATCAATGACTTAAAATCATTACGCATCAATAAAGCTATCAACCTGTTTTTAAAATCTGCTTTATCACGCTCATTAAGGACGATTTGGCCTTTTGATTTTGGCTTTTCGCCAGGCAAACGATAAACTTCCAGATTGCCTTCAGAATCAAAAACTGCTGTATTCTTAATATACATTGCGCAAACAGAATTGTTTGTAAAACCACGCCCATAAATATCTTTTAAAATACCACGAGCTGCTTTTGATACAAACGATTTTCCCTTTTTTGCATCATCAAAATCAAATTTATCAAAAATAACAAGAACACTTGGATCTTTTGAAATCAGATCAGGCAAAACTAGATTAGACATTTATCACCATTTAAATTGATGTTTTATTTCCATACAAAACTTTTGTACACTTTATCAATTGTTTTGAAATTGTTTGTTCGTCAATAAAATGATTCTTTACGGACTTTTTAGATGCCCGTTTTACACCTACTGATTCAGACATCTCAATAGGTGTAACACCACTTTCGATGTTTGTCACGCATTTTCGATCCATGTCTGCTTTTGCCAAATCATCATACAAGCCAACAATTGTTGTTGAACCATTTGATACTAATGCAAATTTTAAACCATAATCGGAATGATCGACAAGCATCATTTCAGCTGATGACGAAACAACATGCCCTAAATCATTTTTATTAATTGAATTCTTTACAACACTTTTAGTCAATTTTAAACACCTGTACTTCCAAAACCATCAGTGCCACGATCAGTCTTAAATTTATCAAACTCTTCATCAGAAACTTCAACAAACTTAAATTTGTCAACGTTGTTAATAACACCTTGCGCAATACGCATTCCAGCACCAACAACAAAATCAGTGTCACTTGAATTGTAGATACAAACCTTCACTTCGCCCAAATAATCACTATCGATAACCGCAACACAATTCATCAAGTTAATACCTAACTTTGCAGCCAAACCTGAACGCGGATAAATAAACCACGCCGTATCAGGTGAATACATCCTCACACCTGTAGAAAGCAATTCTCTTTTACCACCCTTAATTGTTGCTTCAACTGATGAATTTAAATCAAAACCAATTGCACCAGATGTAGCATATTTTAGTTTTTCACCTTTAAAATGTGGTAAATAATTTACATAAACTATGTACTCTTTAGACATTTAGCATTATCCTTTCGAAATCTTCAAAAAGATTATCAAATCTTCCATATAAAGTCAAGACTTAAATTAAATCAATGTCTGACGAATAGTTACGTATATTCTTTTCATCATAAAAATTAATCAATTGTCTTGTTTCACGCTTAAGCAAATACTCTTTAAACTGTTTTCGATTTGCTTGCGAAGTAGGGAACCTTTTTGCCCTTTTAGCTGTTGTTACGAAACCTACTGAATTTACAACAATAACACCATAATAATTGTATTTTGAACTTTCTAAATAATCTAAAACTTGCTGTAGCATATATTCAGGCACACCAAAGAAGAAATAATCAGGTACCATACCTTCTAGCTTTAGATATTTTTCATGCTTTTCTTTATCAAAATCAGCCAAAAAATCGTTATAGCTAATTTTAGTTTCAACTTCTATAATAGGATTAGCTTCTAAATTAGATATTACAATATCACAATAATGTACTTCTGTTGCTGCTAAATCATAGTGCTTTTCAAAAACATATTTCTTCATTATAGCGACTTTCAACTCATCAGCCGAAATTCGCCAAAACATAGGTTCTTTAGGGAAAAGCTCTAATTGATATGCCATTATCAACAACCAAACTTGTCTTTAAAATCAGCAACTTTCATCAAGTCACAATTTTTTGTATAATCCCAAACCTTTTCACCAAAATCAGTCACCCAAATGAAATGTTTGTAAGGCGCATTTTTCATCACCTTTCCTAATTGCTCCCTAAACTGTACAGTATTAATAGGTTTTGCACTTGCTGATACATAATTGAGAGTACCTTTATATACGTTATCTACAAAACGTGTTTTATACACATCAAAACCTAAAAGATAAATATCTTCAAACTCAACACACGAGGCCGCTAAAAAAGCTGCTGTAGCCCCTGACGACCAACCTTTATTTAACGTAATACGGTTGCCTTCTTGATCTACAAGAAAAACACCCAATTTGCTTTCACTTTTATCTTTATGAATATGACACCCTTCATAATTGGCATCTAAAATTTCTTTAGTCATTGCATCATCTAATGACACTAAAACATCAGGATAAAAATCTCGGTACAAAGCATTACATCCATAAATAATGCCTTGTTCTCTTAAGAAATTAAGATTTACAGGCTTTCTTGATTCACCGTTTCCGATAATAAAAGCCGTTTTCTTTCCATAAAAACCCATTAGACTTAACCATTAAAAAAGTACCCGATGTTTAGAACAACATCGGGTACCTCTCGAATATTTACAAACTATCAGACTTCTAGTTTCTTGCTGACTTTAAAACGAACACGTTTATGTTCAGGAACCATAATCTTTTCACCAGTGCGTGGATTACGGGACTGACGTGCTTTAACAGTCTGCACTTCAAATTTACCAAAACCTAGAAAATTGACTTCTTCGCCAGCTTTCAAAGTTTCAATCAACGTGCTCAACATAGCTTCGACAACTTCTGCACCTTTCGCTTTAGTCAATTCAGTCTTTTCCGCAATTTTTGTAGCAAATTCAGATTTAATCATAGATATAGTCTCCGATATAGTTTAACTTAAGACAATTTCTTCAATCGCCCTATAATCAGCATATTTACATAAAATAATTTAAAAGTCAACAACTTTTTTGCAAAAATGAATAAAAATTAGCACTTAAACAAAAAAAGGCTACAAAAAGTAGCCTTTTCGTGTTGTTTTTAACTTTTAAGTTTAAAGTTTATGCAAACAAATCATCTAACGCTGAATTTGAATCTTCTTCATCAGATTCATCTGATTTGTCTTCATTTTCAACTTTATTGTTTTCATCTTCAGCTGATGTTTCTTCTGGTTTATCAGACTCTTCAGCATTTTCTGAATCAGATGATGTTTCTGATTCAGTATCACCCTCAACAGGGACTTCATCAGCAACATGTTCATCATCAAAAGAATCAAACCAACTATAAAATGATTTTCTAGCTTCGGCAATGTCTGGCTCATTTAAAGCGGCAATCGCTTTTGATAAAATCTCATCTTTCTCACATTTCTCTAGAATACGATCAAAAGCGCCAATACCTTTATTCTTTACAGCTTTTTCTTCAGACTCTTCATCTTCAGAAACGCTATCTTCTTCAGAATCATCAACATTTGTAACATCTAAAGTCGCATCTAAATTTGTCGCTGGTTCATCTGAATGTTCTTCAGCATTGTTTACATTAACAACAGCTGATGCTTCATCTTCATTAGCAACAGACGAATTCTCTACATTATTTTCACCATCTTCCTTCATAGAAACAGATTCTTTAATCTTTTCTTTTTCAGGATTTGGCACTAACTCTTTATGAATTTCTCTTTCCGGATTAAATCCATTAAGATAATTTAACTTCTTGATGTCATCTTTTGATAAAACACGTGAAAGAAAATCAGAAATACCGTCATGAACATCCACTTCTTCATCTTTCATAACAGCTTTCTTTTCTTCTTCATCTTTATATAAAGGATCTTTCTTTAAAGCTTCTGTTAACTTAAATTTGATCCATTCACCTGCAACATCTTTTTTAACTTCAGACATATTACCACCTAAATAGAAATTAAAAACAACTGAATTAAGAACAAACCGTTAATTGTCTAAATGTTGCAATAAATTAAAAGTGCTTTCCCACAATCCTTTATACGGATGAATGACATCTTTTAACCATGGTTTTCTACTACCAACAAAATGTATTACTACAGGATTCTTGCACTCTTCATAATAAGTTTCTTGCGAACAACTAACAGGTACAAATTGTTTATTGAAAAAAGGATGATATAAATTATATCTAAAAGGTAAATATTTTGGTCTGAATACAAAATTCAACATATCTTGATCACCTGATATTGTTTTATTTCCAAACCGTTGATAAAAATATTCTATCTTTTCATAAAATTCATCTAGATCATTTCTTGCAAAATCTAGATTCATCAAAAGAACACCGGCGTTGATATACCTATTAATATCCCAAAACTGCATTTTCTTTTCAGCTGCAGCATCCTCTACACCTTTAACGTATTCAAAACTTCCAATGCTCTCATTGAATATATTACTGATGTCACTAACAACTAAAGTATCAGAATCAATATAAACAGCTTTCTTTACCTCTTCTATCAATTCTGATGCAAAATGTCTAAAGTATGTTGCGACACTTAAGTGGTTAAATATTTTTCGTGACTCAAGAAAATGATATTTTGTTTTCGGAACATTAACTATATGTATCTTACAATCATGAACTTTTCTTAACTCATTAAAATCTTTTTCTGTAATTGTATCTGAATTTGTTAATAAATAAAAACTGACTGATTCTTTTGTGTTGTTCAATAATGACAACATGGATGTTTTCGTATAGTTTAGAAAATTATCATCAAGTGAATACAATACGTTCAACGTTTCAATTTCCATTTTAAAAAGTTTTCGATACCATCATTAAAAGACACTTTTGGCGAATAACCTAATAATTCTTTTGCTTTATCACAATTACTAACTGTCTTTTCTACGTCACCTGGCTGCATTGCGACATTCACAATATCCGGAATTTCACCCAACTTGCAAGCAATAACTCGAATCATTTCAGTAATGCTAACAGGGTTTCCACCACCTAAATTAAATATATCATATACATTTTGATTATATACAGTATAATTTATTGCTGATAAAATACCACTTACAATATCGTCTATATATGTATAATCACGTACATTATGACCATCACCAAACACACTAATAACTTCTTTATTTAGAATCTTATCAGTGAATTTATGTATAGCTAAATCTGGCCTTTGATCTGGTCCATAAACGGTAAAAAATCGAAGACATGATACATTCATATTAAATAATTTATGATATGTAAAAAGCATTTCTTCACCAGCAAGTTTTGTTGCTGCATACGGTGAAATTGGTTTTAAATCAGCAATATCCTCTTTAAATTCCAACTCTTTACAATTTCCATAAACAGACGATGATGACGCGAACACGATGTTTTTGCAACCGTGTTTTAACATCACATTCAATAAATGATTAGTCCCCAAAACATTGTTTCTATAATATTCTTCAGGATCATTAATGCTAGGCCTTACACCTGCATGTGCTGCTAGATGAACAACAACATCAAAACTATACTTATCAAATAATGAATTCAAGCGTTCGTCAAAAACATCACAACGTTCAAATATACCATTTTTACTTAAGAAATTCTCTACTCTAGTTTCTTTAACTTCTTTAGAATACAAACTTCCAACAAAACTATCTATGCCTACAACTTTATGTTTATTGATACACAAACGATTAAATAAATGTGACCCAATAAAACCTGCTGCGCCTGTTACTAGAATGTTCATTATGCCAAACCTTTAGCAAACCACGAATGCGTCGATCTTGAAGACATTTTAAAACTATTCACAGTTTTTGTTGTAACAATACCCGCAACATCTGCTAAATATGCGGTGCTTGTAATTGCTGATGTGTTTGTAAATACTGATTCATCTGATAATAAAGGTGTAACAACTAACGTATAATTTGTATTTTTAAAAGCCTTTTTCATTGTTACAGTAACTAAACCAAATACACCATTACCATTAACAAAACCACCTTGTTCAAGAATACCGTTGTTCCACAAAACATACCAATTACCAACACCGTCTGACCATGACTCGGTAACAGCTGGAACTTGTGAAGCATACATTAACTTCTCTTCACCTGTTGCTGTCTTTACATATGTAATCTTTGTTTTTGTGTCGTATACTAAACTACCCTCTTGATATAAAGATAGTTTAGGATCAGTTAACTTATGACAGAAACGATATTCAGAATTTGGTAAACGTTCAATCTGATAAAGTGTTGCTTCCAATTTCGTCTGTAACTTATCAGACATAACATTCATTAAATCTAAATCAGCTTTATTATTTAAAGCCTGTAAAACTTTACCATTAAATGTTTCGTTTGCCATTGTTTTACCTGTTAAACTAATTTTATTTCTTTCATCACATCTTCAACGGATTCTAAAGATAATTCTTTATCTCTTTCTTTATACATATAATCACGCAAGCGATCAATTAAACCTGCATCACGCAATTTCTTAAAAACAATATTTTCAGTTGAAAATTCACCACCATTTTTCAAACCTGATTTGCGCATATCAAAAAGATGCTTATAAACCTTTAAAGCGCTTTTCATGTTTCCTGATTCATTAATCAAACTCGATATATCAACATGATACTTATCAAATTTATTTTGAACAACAGTCGTATTTATTTGCACCTTTTCTTTCGAAGGTATTTGCACCCATTTATTATTTAATACTGAATATATACCATTATAAACACCAGGTGTTCTTGAATCTTCAATGTACAATTCAATAGGATGCCCTTTGATTTTGATATCGTGTTGCTGGAAAAAGATTTTACGTTTTGCATCAAAATAACTTTTAATAAAGAAATCGTTTGTTTTGGCGGTTTCAATCTTTTCAATATCTGCAACAATATGAATATCTACATCAGACAATTCTGTATAATTATAGGAAGCATTTGAACCAACAAGTTCAATATCTAAAATTGGTAACTTGAACTCATCATCTTCAATCTCTTTTACAAACTCTTTAACGATATTTAAAATTGATTCACGTACTTCTGGAATCATCCTCATATCTTCAAACAAATCAACATTAAGCTCATCACGAAAATATGGATTTGTCTGTTCATCTTCTTTAAAGATATTCTTTAATTTTACTAAACTTTCAGTATTAAATGTTTTAACACCTGAAGAGTTTTTAACCTCTGCACTTCCATCTGATAGAAAACACTGAATAACACCCAACTCACCATTTGGGCATAATACGAAATCATTAACATCAATTAAAGTTTCTTTTTCTTCTACCATTGTAATGCTCACAAATATTTAAAAATTAAACCGTCTCGAATAATCTCCGCGATCTCTTCTTTTTTAAAGAACTCACCAGAAACATACCTGTCATAAAAACTTCTACCAACACTATTTAAGGAAATCTCAACACAATTATCTAAAACATCATCTGTAATTTCATTCCCACATTTATCAACAAGCGAACAACACAATGTATCTTCATCTTCTACAATAGAATAATTTTCCCACGAATCTGGAGAATATTTTAACAATTCCCACAGTACTACAAATTTATTCATGAATATTAAATATTCTATAAAATCTTTTTCACTCGACATGAGGCACACTATTTGACTTGCATTAGTTAAGCAAGTAGAACATCAATGAAGAACGCCTTAAAACACAATTATTGCTCTTTTAGCCGTTTGCAAGCATTTACAGCTGACTTTAAAACCTTAACATCTGGATTCATATTTGCTGCAAACACTAACATTTTGATTGCTGATTCATAATCAACTTTTCTTAACAAATCGTTTGCTAATTTAGTACCCGAAGTATATACATCTTCAATCTTCTGATTGTCATGAATACCTAATAAACTTCTTAACTTTCCTTGTTTAACTTCAAGTAAAAACTGTTGCTTTGCGCTTTCGTATAAATCAATCATATTAACCCTCAACTTTTGGATTTGTTCTACTCTTAATTGTTTGCTCATCTATTGCTTCAGGGAACGGCGTTTCAATCGGCACTGTTTCTTTTATCTCATATTTCAATGAATTTTCTTTAGCAGCTCTTGCGGCATCTGCTAACGCTTTCTGCTTTTCATCAAATTTACTTATTTGTAAAGACGCTGCATCAAGTTGTGGCAACGCTGCTGTGCGAATATTATCCATAATCATTTCAAGCGGTGGTGTACCTGTCAAAACAGCTTTCACCGTCGAAATTGTTGTCATTGCTTGATCTACTGAATCACCTAATTCTTTCAATGTATCAACAGTATCAGCCAAACTTTCAAATGAATTTATTGTATTTTTGATTTGTTCAATCTGATCCAAAATTTCATCAGGAATTGCTGGTATTAAAGCTTTAGCATTAAAATCGGCAAACAAGCCAGCGCCAGAACCTTTAGCTAAATCATTTTCTTTGATTGGTGACTCAACATCCATTTTCTTTTTATCAATATCCTCAAGAGAACCGTTTTTCTTTAAAGCTTTCGCTTTTTCACGTGCTGCTTTAATTGCATCAAGGTTTGCATCAATAACCTCTCTAACTTCTTTTAACTGCTTCTTGATATTTTTAGGATCTAATGTTTCTTTAATGTCACGAATCTTTTTAATCAACTCATAGTTTTGCATATAAAACTGAACAATAACAGCCGCTAACCCTGTAATGATATTCAAAATATCCTGTAAAGGCGATGCAACAACACCAACAATAGGCATACTTGCAATGCTATCAATTGTTGATTTTACAGTACCTATTGTTGTCTTCACTGTATCTACTGTTGACTGTGCCGACTCTAAAACACCTACAAAAGGCTGCAATGATCCCATTACTTGTTGAACTGGCATTAAAGATGCTACTAAAGGCTTTACTTCTTCTAAAGCACCTAAAACTTCCTGCAAACGTTCATCCATTGTAGGTGTACCAATTTTATGATACTTCAATCTTTCTTTTGCTGGAAGGTCTTGCCACTGCTTTTTAGTTATCTGTTTAACTTCAACCCTATCAACTACAGGATAAGGTTCTACGGCGTCAAACAAATTATACCTAACTGAATCCTGTAAACTTCCTTTACTGTCAACTGTAGTTGTTCGATAGGATTTAGTTTCGCTGAAAAATTTAAAAGTTGTTCTAAATCTTTTTATTGAATCGCACCCATCTTCATCATAATTACTTTTCGTATCTACAATTGTAGGTGCTGAATTGTTTCCTCTATACTCATATTTTAATACAGTATTTGCAATATCATCATCACATGACGATATAGTAAAAACAGGTGTTCCAGTTGCTAATTTTGTAAATCCAATAAAATACCTATTTGGTACAAACCAATTTTTATCATATTGTTTATTGTTTACAACACCTAAATTATGTTTATGTTTTTTATCTTTTGACACAACCTCTAAACTGTATGAATTTCCATCAACAGTAACATTTCTATACAAACCGTATAAATCTGCTAAACTTTCTTTACGATTTATAAATTTGTATGCTAAAAATTTTTTATCCTTACTTGAAGCACCATACTTTTCTATCTTTTTCTTTGCTTCTTCATATTTAGGTCTTTCTTTTTCATATGATGTTTTTTGATCATAAAATTTTGTATCCACATCATAAAGATTTGATACACCTGATTGAACATTGCTTCTACTACCATTAAAATCGGTTAATTTATCAGGTGATTCATTTTTCAATTCAGCAACCCAAATCAACGGTGACGAACATTTTGTTAAATACAAACAATCATCTTTAAATTCTGATTCGAATTGTTTATACTCCTGTTTCTTTTTTTCAACAATTGCTGTATCAGTATTTGGCGTAACATGTTTCGTATCTGTAAATAAAACATTATACAATGACAAATAATTTGAATATAAATCTAATTTTGTTTTTAAATTTAACAATTTATTATGATATTCATTTACTGCATCATTATATTTTTTTCTTGCAGCATCTTTTTGTGTTTGTGTTGATTTTTCATCATTTAACACATCTTGCATTTCATTAAATGCATCAAGGTTGTTTGACTTGTCTACAGAATCCAAATAACTTGAACTATTTGTTAAATGCTCAATTAAATAATCTTTTGATGAAAGAAACTGTGAATTCCACTCAAGTAATGTTTTTCCACGAACATCTTTTTTATTCACAATATTATTTCGATTAGATACGTAATTACTTTCAAGATCTCCACCTTGTTCAAAAATCTCTTTATAATTTGCTATTTGCGCTTCTAACTCTTTATATTCGTCATTTCTTCTATAGATTTCTAAAACATATACACCCTCAACAGGAAATGGACGTAAATAGTAATAATACCCATCAATAACAGTTAAATCTGAATTCGCTTTGTCAAAATCACCGCTTTTTTCATAAATTGGAAATTTATACTTTCCATCAGTGTCTATAGCACCATTTATATCTTTAACAAATTCGCCATACACTTCTTCATCTACAGATGTGTACTCTAAATCACTTTTCTCTTCATAATACGGCAGATTGGTTATTTCTGAAACATTGGCCATTTTAAAACATCTCAATAATCTAAATCAGGTGCTGTTGGATCATCTACAACCGGCTTCGGACAAATTACTTCTGGATAATCACCTTGAATACCTGTTGCAATAGACGAAAAGCTACTTCCACCTTTCAAACTTCCTTGAAAACTTCCTCGAACACTTGCTGCACTTGCTGACAAGTTTATTGTTGTAACAGAATATGTATCTAGTGAAGCAGCATGTACAGGTGCGTTTGTTGTAATATCATCTGATGTAATATTTATGTCACCAGCTTGCATAAACAAACCTTTACAATATAAATGCAAATTTCCATCTAATTTAATTTTGACATCACCAGACTGTGAAATTTGAATTTCACTTTTCATCAAAATCTTTAACAAATTATTAACGAGATCCATACTTAACCGGTTTCCATTTGCATCTTTAAAACCATATGCATTCGGATAACCGCTAGAAATATCTGAATCAGTAACTGTCTGTATTTGAGTATATACAGTTGAATATTGATCTGGACACATTCTAACAGATACAAAAGAACCTTCAACAGGTACAGCTAAAGTCCCTAATCCGTTTCCACTACCAAACATACCTGTTTTTTCAGGCACTGACCACGGAATATCTTTATTTTCTAAATTTGATGGGTGTTGAGGCAACTTTACGCGGACCCGTTGCATACGTGATGGATCTTTATTATCTACAACTACCCCAACATATATTTTATCTGTTTGTGATATTGGCTCTTTTAATAACATTAGTGTTGCCCCAAAACATTCTGATCAAACTGTGAATTTGAAAAAGGCTGTTCACCTGTTGTAGCATCAAATACAGGTACAGATATACCTTGACGCACTAAAGTGATTTGTTGAACTGGTGAATCTAAAGAATCAATCAAAAAACCAACGCCTGAAACAATATAGTTTCCTGAATACAACATTGCATCTTCTTTACCATCAACTCTAAACAAAAATTCAACACAATCTCCTACATCAATATCAACACAATATTGATCAATACAAGTAACAACAGTTGACCATAACGCTAACCCACGTTTATTTTGAACTTCTGCACGTTTATAATTTGGATGGACATTCTCTGATGACAACCCACTTGATATCCAGCTCTGATTCTGACCAACTTTTGAAATATTCAATGACTGAACGTTCGTCTGAAATTCACGTGGATACAAAATTCTATTTTTTACATTATCCGTATCAAAAAACGTTAAATTATTTCCATACCCGAATCTAAAATTGTTTATAGCTGATTCCATTGTATATGTTACATTTGTAACAGGTTGACTTCCTGCTTTTAAATCATTCAAAACGTCATTTGATTCAGCAAAAACATATTTTGATTTTTGTTGTACACGACTAACTAAATTCTTAAAATTTAAAACACCAGTCTTGCTTACCCACCATGCATAAACTGAAAATCTATTTGCCCATGCATGTAAACACATTTCTCGCATAAAGTTTAAACGATTACCTTCAACAGTAAACCAAACCATTGAATCATTTGTCTGATCTGAATCAAAACCTAGATTTGTTCTATCTGCGATACGGTTAAACGCGCATTCAGAAGTCATATTATATGCTTCATCTTCAAGCTTCGACAAATACCACAACGCTTCATGATACCCAACAATCTGATATTCTAAAGTACCACCTAAAGGTGATGACATTGCTTGATAATGAAATACTCTAAAGTTACAAACTTTAATATTACTACCTTTACGCAATTCAATGCGAATTGCTGATCCGTCTGTAACAGGATGGCTCTTTAAAAAATCATCACGTAAACCAACATGCATTTCTAATTTTGGGAATTCGTTACTGATTGATTCTTCAATAAATATTTTATAAACTACTGAATTTACATCATCAAGTAGAATTCCATTAATATATACTGAAATAGAAACGATATTGTTTGCCATATCAACCACCTGTTGTCACACAAAAAGAACTTTAAAATCGAGCACTACGGTTCTTTAAATATCTGCGTATAACATTAATAGGTATCACAAAATGTCTACGAAATTTGAAACTCTTTTTGGTATTAAAGAAGCTGTCTCTCAAGAAGATATTGATGACTTGAAAAACTTTCGTGGTGAAAAACACAAACTGTTTCAAATTTTAAACAGACGTTTTGAATATACACATAAAGATATTAATAGCAAGGAATTTAATGTACTCCAAGACATTTTATACAACGTCTGCAAATACGTTGATCCCTCAAATCGTGAAAAGTTACTCAAAACTGAAGATCCTTTAAAACCTTTTCAACATCAACACATTCTAAACTTATATCATAAACTTGTTGACGATGGTAACTCTTCACTTGCTGCTAATTTGGCACTTTTGGATCAAGAAAAAGCTGAATGGCTAGAGCATCAGCTAAAAGAATTATATGCACATAACCAGCAAGAAGTTGCTGATTCTTTATCATATGATCTATATGACATGATCTTTTCAGATAATAAACATGTTACAAAAATTGATGAACCTTTTGCATTTGTTAAAAATAAACAGCTTTTAGACTTTTTTAACAAGTTAAACTTTAATCCTGAATTGCAAACAGCTTTTCTGTTACTGTCAGACGACGACAAATACAGCTGCTACAAACAATTTCTTAAACACGTTAACGATTTGTATAAAAATAAAGAATCACAAAACAATGAGGAAGATATTGATGCACTTTTGCAGAGTTTTAAACACTTCCATGATGATAACAAACTAAAACCTGTATTTCGTGATGAAAGTGGGGAAAATGAAATTTATAAAAATATTTCTAAAAATTTTTATAACGAACTCTCGACTGACTTCAGTCGCGAACAGTTTCTCAAGCTATCCGATGACATGCGAATAGATATTGCCCTTCTACCAACTTCTATTGCTAGAAATCTTCTTGATAATACAGCAAAAAACGAAAAGCTATTTAGAGTGTTAATGATTATGGAAGACTATGTTCGTCATAAAGATTCATCAAAAAGCATTCTCGAAAAACTTCCTGAAAAATATTATCATATATTTGCTACAAATAAAGATTTTCGTAAAGACTACATTGACAACCTTTTTGGCAATACTGAAGTTAAAGAAGCTGCTGAAACAAAAAAATCTATTGATGCTCAAGTCAAAAAGCAAAAAGAAGATGAATTGAAAAAGATTGATCAAGACAATCGCAATGCATTACGTAAAGCATCTGACGAATATGCAAAACAACAATATTCTGATCAAAATAGCAATGAAACACAAGGACAGCCTAAAGGCATCGAAAAACTCCAAGACATTGATTCACATGTTGATGGTTTTCTTAATGCCTATTATGAACGTGACAAAAATATACGTAAATTTGTTATCTCAATTCCTACAAACGACATTTTAGATATTTGTGAATTGTGCAATAATAACATTTCAAAAATTTTTACAACATTAACAACATTGTTTAAACAAAATGTTCTACCATCAAAATTACTACAATTACCTGAAGACATTCAACAATTCAGTTTTGATAATATATTCACAATTAAATACATTATTGAATGTATAAAACAACAAGAAGCTTATGGGATTCCTTCAACAGGAAACTCCCCAAATGTTAACAAATTTGTTAATCGTTACATTCAACTTTATAAAAGCAACGATCAGACTCTTGCTGATAAATATGCTGTAATGTCAGCTGAAGATAAACTTACGCTTGAAGCTTTCATTCGTGATTATTCAAAAAGTCAAAAATTAGGTTCAGAAATTATTCGTTTCTTAAATTCAGATCAAGAAAAACGTGATACTTTTGAATTTGATGATACACCAACTGTTTCTAAAACAATAAAGCAGGATGATCAAAACAACGACGTAACTCATTTTGATAATTCATCAGATGCGAAATTGCTAGATTTAGCCAATGCATATAATAATGAATTATCTGAACTAATTACAATTGCTCAAGAAACGGACAAACTTAAATTTATTTATAAACGTACTAATAAATCGTCAAACATCAACGAATATTTTGACTCAATACTTGCATTTTTAAACAGTATTCCTTCGGAAGAATCTACAGAATTCTTCAACACACTAACAAACAAAGCTGATGAATCTAGATTTTACAAAGCTATACTATTTTTAATTTTAAAAGATTCAAAAGAACGAGCCTTCGTTTTGCATAACTGTACAAATGAAGATGCTGAATATTTATGCAAGCTTCAACCTCAAGAAGAAAATAAAAACGTATTAGAAACAATCAATAACACTATTGATGAAGTTATAAAAGAAAATGAGGGCAAAATCGATTTCTCATTTAAAATTTCTTCTGATGATTCAAACAAACTTAAACCTGTTGAAAAACAAACTAACATAACAAATTATATTAAAAATATTGATTATACATCAACAAAAAACACAAACAATGAACTTAAAACTGAAATTTCTATAGCAAAAAGATATTTTCCTGACGACATATTAGAATTTGATTCTGATGAAGTTCGACTTTTTAAAACAACTTTAGATGATAGAATTCAAATATCAGAATTACACCTAGGACAACCTTCCGTCTTTTTTGACACAGTAATTGATAGAATCAATAAAAAATTAAAACACTATAAATTTATAAAAGGGTCGATTGATACTTCAAAGAAAAATGAACTAGACTCTTTCAAATCAAACATATTAAAAGTAAAAGAAGCATTAGAAACAGCTCAATCAAAAATTGATGAAATAAACAAATTACGCCTTCAATCAAAAACAACTAATACAAATGAAAGTGATAAAATAGCTGAACTTTCTAATGAGATTTACAACATAACCAGTAACATTGCAAATGTTTTAGGTGACAGTTCACAATATAACAAGGATAATGCTAAAGTTAATATTGAATCTTGGAATAAGATTGGTGGTATGATTTCAAAATTCAAGACTTTAATCAATAAAGATAGTAATATTGTTGATTTTCGAAACTTGACCTCTTTACAAAAAGATATTCTTGATACAACACCAGAAAATGCACATCAAAATGATTTTCGTCAAGCAATTGACGAATGTGATAAATTTTATAAGCTTGCTGATTCTGGCTTCTTAAATTCTACAGGCGTAAACTATCTTAACGTTCTGATTAAAATTAACACATTACTAAATGATATTGAGCAATACATAAATGATGTCAATAGAAAACGTATTGAACAATACAAATTAGACGTCATTGACTATAAACAAAATAACAATAATATTGTATCTTTTGATAGTTTTAAAAAGTCTAAAAATAAACCACAAATGCCAAAATTGATTAACGTTACTGAATTGCAAAACAAACTATCAAAAAGTTTTTCTAAAGTAGAAGACATAATCAATCAATACGTATCCAGTGATAATCTTAAAAACTACAAAGAACAATATGTTACTACATTTGATAACAATCTTCAAAAATTAATTGATACTAATGTGAAAATAATAACAGACGACTACACCATAAAAATTACCGATATTGGTCATGCTAGTAATGCTGTATCGAATATTAATGTTCAAAATGTTCTAAAAGATTTAAACAAACAATACAAAGAAAATACAAACAAATTACATGATGAACTCGTAGAAGAAATTAATAATATACAAACAACACTATCAAATGAAAATATTCACAATTTTGATGATAAACTCCAATCATTAAAAATTAACCCTGCGAACAACATTACGCTATCAAATAGAGTTGACTTGCGAGCTGGTAAAATCGACGCCTTCATTAAACAAGAAGTTGTATTTCTTCAAAGCTTTGCACTGTTTTATTCTAATAAAGTATTTCCAGCAAATAATGTTTGATGAAGTGAATTGTCTTGATTGCCCAGCTTTTAAATTATGCGCATCACAACTATACAAAATTGTAGATGCACATAGAATAATTGGCGGCCCAAAATTGACATTAGAAATTTATTGCGCATTAATGAATGAGCTTATTAAAAAGACAGAAGAAAACGGTGACGAAAAATAATTCGTCACCGTTTGTATTTTAACACAACTCACCAATTATTTTGTTGTTTCTTCAACCGTTTCATCTGTTTCTTCACAGTTCATGATTAGAAACACTTCAAAAATAACAGGGGACTCTTTATACCACTCATCTTTTGATTCAGGGTATGTGCGCAAATATTGTGTATACTGTAACAATAGTTTGTAAACTGATTCGTCATCCGTTGTTTCTATACCTAATTCTTTTTGGTTGCGATAACGGTCAATCCTATTCTGTGCACTCTTCATTAAAGAATCACGTTCAGCACGTTTCTGTGCCTTCAATTCATCAACAGTAGGTTCAGGTGGAATATACGGTTTAGGTTCGTCACCAATAACCCAAAAACGTTTTAATGTTGGGTAATCAACTTCTTTTTCAACTTCTTCACCTGTTTCAGGATCTTGATAAATTTCTGTACGCTTACCAACAAACTCTTCACGTTTATCAATATCTTCTTCAAATGTTGTATTATGTGACTGTGCCCATTGACGAGCTTCGTTGAAATTTTCATCAAAAGTACCATCAATATACTCAATAACCTGATTATATTCAAATTCTGCCATGTTACACCTGAAAATAAAAATACTGATATTAGAACTTAAACATCACTTTTAAATTTAAAGAGTTCACATCGACATCAAACACAATGGCCACAACCCCCAAACGGCACCGGATAAATATTCAGCAAGATTTGTTGGACCAACAACTGACCAATATTTCTTAAACATCCAATTTTCACGTTCATATAGAGTCCAACATATTGCATAAATAGGACTGATACTTGCACCAATAACGATAATCCACATTGAAAAAACTGGATTAATGAAAACAGGCACTGTTGCTAATCCTAAAATATACAACAACACTAATGGCATTGTATAACGCAACCACATATAAACAAAATCATATGCAAAACCATATTTATGATTTTTAAACAACCAATCACAAGGTATATGATACCAACGTGCATTATATCGTTTAATTGTTGTTTCATCAACCTGACCTCGACCAATATCAAAGCATGCACCGAGCCCCCGTGCCCAAAACTGACAATATGTAAAAACAGCAAAAAATACCGCAAAAATTACATTATACCAAATTTCAGAAAATCTTGATAAATAGTATGCTAAAACAGATGTATACAATAAATATACTGTACATTGAACAGCACGATTATTACCTAACCAAGTGTTTTTATAACCACCACCAAACCAACGTCTCCACAAACAATTTACAACTACTGAAAGTATACATAACAAATAAAGCATGTCTCACCTATATTCTACAAACAACATAAAATAAGAACTTAAAACTCATACCTAATATAAACACACCCTGCCGTTCCATTTGAACCACTCGGAAAACCACCAGAACCACCTTTTCCGTACCCATTCCAAACTGATTCTCCTGGTGATCCATTTGAATACCAGCTACCGCCAACACCGCCTTGATTGCCCGTCTTATTTTCATTTCCACCGCTGGCAGTCCCGCCTGGAGCATTATAACTGTTGGCATTGCCAAGATTGTTATATTTTCCACCACCACCACCATTGGCTATCTGATTTTGAAACTTTGATTGGCCACCTGTCCCACCATTTGCAAATGAACCTGAACCACCACCAGCCCCAACAGTAAAAGAAACTGTGTGACCTTTAAGACTCTTTATTTCTTCAACAGTGTAATATTTTATTGAACACCCACCAGATGCGCCACCAGAACCTGTCCACCAAGCATCTTTAGAATATGCATTAGCACCGCCACCCCCACCTCCCCCACCAACAATGATAACTGTTAATGCAAACATTGAAGCAGGGAAAGTGATTGATCCGCTTGATGTAAAAGTGCGTTCAAAAACCTCTTTACCAAAAACTAAAGCGTTCCCTTTAAAAATCTTTTTAATGGAACGCCCCCCCCCCCCCACGACAACTTTTAATTGTTTACGGTTACCTTTAT